>Ga0307515_10010589_pt1 | contig 17655 bp, 9 predicted proteins | sample 17_EM_MG_FD_194513 | JGI IMG/M metagenome (GOLD analysis project Ga0307515, IMG submission 194513) | Populus trichocarpa ectomycorrhiza microbial communities from riparian zone in the Pacific Northwest, United States - 17_EM | ecosystem: Host-associated > Plants > Roots > Unclassified | place...
ATGTATGATACGGTCGGCCCTCGCTTTTTTTTTTTTTTTTTTTCTATCCTTAATTTCGCCGGGATATTTTTGTTTTGTTTTTCTGCCTGAGGAACAGTATATTAACGTGGGCTGCAGTTTTTATATTCGTTTAATTCATCGAACTACTAAATTTAATAAATTGAGCGTATTGAATTACTCAAAACACCCAATTGCAGCCTTTCTGTCTATTAATTTTGGAAGGCGTGTCCCATTTTAATCCCCACCAAATCTCATATTAACTGGAGTAATTAAACTCCACCAGTGAATTAGGGTTTTATATGTCCAGCCCACAAGGCCAGAGTTCAATCAATTGAGAAGACTGATTCAATTTTTTATTTATTAATATAAATATTAAATTAATTTGAGTATACCTCAATTAATTTTATAAATTTTAAAATTAATAATTATATAAACATCTAATAATCTAAAAAAATTTAAACTCATAATTATTAGCATCAGTTAAGTTATCTCTCAATATTAAACAAGCTATTTTTTCTTTGAAGGAGTGTCTGACCTTCTGAACAAGATGTCTAATTTGAATGAATTTGATGGATGATGTGTCTCCAATTAACCCGTAAATATTCTTTATTGTTGGATAAAAATAAGTGATTTGGAAAAAGAAATATCATTGAATTTTTTAAGTACGATTCGGAAAATATTGCTGTAAAATTTTCATTAATTTGAGCCGAGGAAAACAGAGGAACTGAGGAAGAATACCAAATAGCACGCCGAACATCGGGTCGCAGCAGACAGGAATAAAAGAATATGGACGCCAATTTTCTTCTTGGGCCGTGGCCCCTCTAGGATTAATTTAGATTGATCCATTTATTTTTGTTTTTCTTAGAAAAGGATTATAAAAACTAGAGCCCAATTTTAAATTCATCTTCGTCACCGAATCGAACACAAAAATCAAAGACTATCTCAAACTCATCTTCCTCCTCTGTGATCTATATCACTACCACCATCTTCTCTATATTTAACTCTCGGAAGTGTGAAATAAAAGAGAATTACAGGTGATTGAAAAATATGTCGAGGTTTACAAATTATATCAAGTTATGTGATAGATCATCCGAGTTTGACCAGTCAATTGTAACTCTAATTTTTTATTGCGTAAAACTTGGCTCAAACCCTATATCATTGGGGCCACCCATCAGGACAGCCTAAGTTAATACTATAAGGTATTATCTCCGGTTTTGAAAAAGAAAAAGAAAATTTGCATGCAACTTTTATATATATATATATATATATATATATTAGAACAATCTAATTTCAGAATATTTAAAAAAATATTAAAACTTAAATCAACCTAACATGCAAAATTGATAAGCCTAATCCTGATCCAAATCTTAGGCTGGATTAGAAGTTGGGTTGGATCATATAACTATGTTCAAAATTAAAACTTAATGGATGCTAGTGTATTATTTCGTCCTTATTGAAAGCCCATTTAAAGCCGAAGGCCTGAATCCTGAAATATTCAAGGCCGTCAAACAAGCTGAAAATGAAAGATCCGTTGAATTATTTATTTTTTCCGATTTCTACCACTAAACCGAAAGGTGTTAGACAACCATTATGTTAGATTTATCTATTTTAGCTATTAATTATTATATGAAAATCGTGTCTTTCCTTAAGAGTTGTCAAAAAATAATAAAAAAATTCATAAAAGAGCTACATATTAATTTCTTGGTATTTTGTTTTATCAGACATTTTTATATGATTAAGCTTGATTTCTTGATAATTTCTTTTCACCAAATTTTGGTATTATTTACATTTTATAAACAAATATGTACAACATAAATGCTATTTTATGAAAAAAATGGAATGAAATGTAATATGAGGGGTGCAAAAAAAAAACCTATTAATTTTTGAAATTAAGAGTTTTTTACAAGGATATTTTAGGAATAAAAAATAATAAATATTGTCTCTGGAGACATGTCCTCTTTGTACCTCATGTTTTGGAGGTACAAAAATTCACTCAAAAAATATCTTAAAGACATATTTATTTTATGTCTCTGTTTGTTTCTTCAACTAAACACATTTTTGTTTTTACTGTTTGTCTTTATCTTTTCTGTTTCAGAATAATAACCGAACGCTTCCTTATATCTATAATTAAATTGTTTTTCCTTAACTATAAGTTATAACTTAAGACTACACCATGTATTAATAGTTGAACAAAACATAAAAGAGCAAAAAACATAAATAAATATATAAAGGAACACAAACTAATTAAAGCTAGATTTTTTTAGGGGTATACAAAGGTATTGATTGTTTTTCAAAGTGATTTTTACTTGGAAATGCATTAAAATAATATATATTTTTTAATTTTTTAAAACTTATTTTTAATATTAACATATCAAAACGATCAAAAAACATAAATTTTTTAAAAATTTCAGTTGAAACGTTGTCCCAAACATACACCTATTGGTCTGAAATTTATTAGCTTAGTGATTCAATTACTCGTTATTTTAATGAACCAAATCATTAATTTCAATAATTGATATTTTTTTTTCTTAAATGAGTGTTCATAGGTTACCACGTTTTTTTAAGAAAATTTGAAATTGCTAAATTAAAGAAAAAAAAAAAGGGATGAATATCCTTTGAAAAAATCCTTATTTTTTTGTCAACTAAACTCCTAATTTGATATTCTATACATTTGAATTAATCTTACAAAGATTGTGTGTGTGTATATATATCAAAATTAAAAAAAAATATTTCATTAACTTGTGTTATGCTGTAGGTCAGATCAAAATTTTTAATGTAAAAAAATATTCAAGCGTTACTAATGTGTTTTTTAATAAAGAAAGAGTAAATTATAAACTTAAAATATGATGCATATTAGACAACATACTTTTAAAAATATTGATATGGTGACATATTTAATGTTATTTCTTTTCAAATATTGAGATGACGACATATTGGATCCACTCAGGTTAACTTAACAAATCTGCGATCCAGATTATGAGACTGTGATAACCTTATAAAAAGCAAATAAAAAAATTTATGAAGGCTAATTCCTAATTAACTAAATGTTGAATGATAAAATTAAAAAAAATTTAAAAAAACTACTTGAATCAATATGGGTTAACTGTTCATACACATAACCATAATCATGAGATCAAGATAACTCCATATAAAACAAATTAAAAAAAATACAAAGTCCAATTTTCAATCAACCGAATATTGAAGGATAAAATCGAAAAAAAATCAATTAAAAAAAAAGTTAGGAGTTTCTGTTTGAGATTTGTTATATTTGTCCATTTAATTTATAATTATTTTTTCTATTTAGATTATACCTCTATAAGATATTTTTTCTAATTTATTTATGACTTTTATTGTTTTTCCTTTATTTTCAAGTTTTCTAATTTGTTTTGTTTAGATTTTGAGTTTATTTAAGGATTTGTAAACCTCTGGAGAGGAAGACTACTTGAAAAGTAATATTCAGTGATAAAATTGTGTGTTAGGGTTTCCATGTGATCGTTTTTTTTATTCTATATTTTTGTATTTATTGTCTTTTATGTGTTGCTTTCGCTTACTTCAATCGATATCAGAGCCAACAATCCAAGTTATTTCCTTGCCAAATAGAAAGAAAAAAATTACAAGAAAAATAAAGCAAAAATAGAGATTTTGTTAACATACAAGTATTTTTTAAAAATTATCCAATTAATTAATAATAGTATAGGTAACCCTATCATATTCCGATGTTTGATTACCTTTTTTGCACACCATTTCATTTTCAAGTAAAACTATACAAACATCTCAAACAAAACATCCCGAAAACATCTTACATGAAGAGAAAGCAATTAATGTGTTATAATATCATATCTTTTATATGGCAATTCCATCTATCATCAAGGCTACATCAATTCATATTAATTTTTTTTTTTTTTTATCATTTGTTGTTTGCAGACCTTTCTTTAAGTCTTAAGTTCTTAGTTATTCCTTTATGAAGAGATTTATCTAGAGGATTGCAGTGAGGAATGCAATTTTATATATAAGAAATGCAATATGTAGACTATATAATAAATAACTTGTTTAGAATCAAATCACTTGCTGAATTCAATTCAAATTATAAACAAATTTGAATTCAATTGATAACTCTTTATAATTCTTATGTTTGGAATAAAATATTAAATTATAAAATTGAATTCAATTATAATTTTTGGAATACCATTGGAATTGAATTGAATTGAATTAATAATTTTAACTCTTTAGCCTTTAATTTAGAAATCATTTTTGTTATAAAAATCATTTCCTTTTGTTATAAGAATTCTTATATTTATTTAAAATGACATAAAATGTAGGCATTTTAAATAAACCTATCTCATGTTAATTGTTTATTAAATATTTTGCTGAAAAATATCAAAAAATATATATTTGTTAAAAAAAAAACTCTATCAAAATTCTTTCATTGGAATGTTGAGAAAAAAAAGTTTTAGAAATATTTCAATAAAAATTCTAATATTTTACTTAAATCATACTTAAATAAAATAAATATCAAAGCAACGTAAATTATATTACCAAATAAACAAGTTAATGACTAACATAATCTTGACAATGTTAATAAGTAAAAAAAATACAATAATTCTTAATTCTAATAACTCAAAAGAAATCACCGTACAAATCATACGGCTAGCAAAACCAAAAAAATAAAAATAAAAAAGGAAAGGAAATATTTAGGCAAAAACCAAAAAACAAAACAAAAGAAAAGAAAAGATTAATAACATATTTTATAAGAAATAAAAATATCTTGATGAGGTTTGAGGCCATAGAGAAAGAAACGATGCTATGCTGCAATGGATTTTTAAGAGAAAAAAAAAGATAAAAGAGAGAGACAGAGTAAAAATAGAATTTGTGTTATTATGTTTGTATTTTAAAATATTATTTTCAATGTTAATTTCAAGAAATATTATTATAAAAAATCAAAAGTTCTCCCATACGATTTACCTTTGTATTTTTTAATAAATTAAATTTTATTTAAAATTCAAATTAATACCTAAAAAATACTCAAAATAAAAATGCATTTAACCCTATAAATTAAATTTAATTTACTAGGGGTTCCTAGCATAGTTATTAAACCCGGACTGACTTGACGGGTTGATCCGAGACCCAGTCGACCTGGTGGCTGGACCGGTCCGGGTAAGACAAAAGATCGAGATGAGCAAAACCGGTTGACCCGTGACCCGGGTGACCCGGCAAAACCCGGTTGAGACCTGTCTTTTTTTTTTTCAAAATGTGTTTTTTCTCCTAGCTATAGACCTCTCTCTTTTTATATATATTTGTTAGTTGATTATTAATACTTTTTAAAGTTTATTATATAAATACTAGAAGAATATTTTATTTTTTTCAATGTAGGATTTAAAGCCTCTTAGTATATATATATATATATATATATATATATATGTTCACAAGAAAAAACATTATTTTTTCAATGTGGGATTTGAAGCTCTATGTTAACAAAATAAAAGTTATGTTTTTTTAATGTGAAATAAAAAACCTTTTTGATTTAAATACTTCAACTTAAAAGGATAACATATTAATATAATAATATTTTTTCAATGTAAGATAATTTTTATTTTAAAATAATCTTTTAAATTTCAATGATATGTATAGTTTATATTTATATAGATTGAAATATTAAATATATATATATATTTTAATTTATTTAAGTTAATTTAAATTAATTTGAGTTAATTTAAGTATAATCCAAAACCGGACTCCTTGTCCAGACCAATCTATTAATCGGGTCTAATAAGTATGCTTACCAGAGGGACTATGGTTGGTTGGCACTTTTTAAGACAGAGAGAACATTTCAAACGACCTTGCTCCTCTCTCTCTCTCTCTCTCTCTCTCTCTCTCTCCCCGCCTGTCTCCAAATATGGGGTTGAAGATAGCCTTAAAAAACATCTCAACGCTGTGCTTCCTTTTGTTGTGGTCGGTGCAAGAAACAACTTGTTTCATCAAGAAACATAAGCTGATAGAATTCCAAGCAAAGCTTCAAGAAATGGTGGCCTCAAGCAGTCCCATTCCACCACCTTCCCCGGCCGTCTCACAAACCAAACAGGTAGGAAGTCATTTCCCCCTCCAATTATATGTATAACTGGACAGTACAGCACTATATTTGTATATTTAGATATTCGTGTGTTTTTGACACACACACACACACGTCGATGCATTTTTATTGATATATATATATGAATGTTCATTTTTAAGAGTGGGAGAGTGATTTATCCAATTGGCTATGGAGCGGATCCAACTGGGGTTCAAGACAGCAGAGATGCCATATTAAATGCTTTGAATGATGCCTTTCAAGTGCAAAATGGGCTTCAGTTGCTCCCTGGTGTGAATGACTTGGGTGGTGTTGTAATTGATTTGCAAGGTGGAAACTACAAGATCAGCATGCCCCTCAGATTTCCTGCTTCTGGTGGAGGCAACGTTGTGGTTAGACTAATTTGCTTTTCCTTTCTCTGAATATACACATGCCAAATGCTATCAATGATACAATGTGTTTATTTAATTCATTACAACGTATTTAAATCCTTTAGGGCATATATTTCTTTTCTCTATTCACTTTTTCATGTGCAACCGTAATTATATGTTCTTGGACTTTTACAGTGGTCGGAACGGTAGACCTTGGAAAGAAACTTGAAGATATTGAGGCAACTTTTGCATCCTTGCATGTGGGTCTGTGCCACATTACGATTTTGCAGTTTTCTGCATGAGAAGCATTAAATAAGACAGCTCTTGTGCTGCATAATTTTTAATTTTATTAATCCTTCCAATATCTCATCCTCTATAAATGCTTCCAATGTAATCCGAGTGTACACTTCAACAAAAGGTACTGCTATATGCAGAGCAGTGGTTGGGTTGGGTAGAAATTTTCAATGTAGAAATAAATGAACTTACAAAAATTGGTTACTACCTTTTCTCTTGAATCACCGAAATTCTGGTCATAATTTTCATCCATTCTAAAACACCAGAAAAAAAAAATTTGTATAATTATGATCATAATTTTAATTGATGTTTTTTTAGGGGAGGGGGGATTTTAGTTTCGTTTTTGTTTAGCAATTAGTGAATAGTTCTCTCACATGGAGAATAAATTCTTTCAGGTTGAATTTTAAAAGAATCATACAAATATGAATTGGCTTTAAACCCCAAAAGATACTGCAGGAACCATAGCCACTCATCATCGACATTAAACCTTCCAAGGTTGCAATACTTATTGGAGCTCCTCATTGAGGTTATGGTCACTCTGCGGGCGCCTGATTATCATAGCACTTAAGAACATGTTTTAATATTCATTTATGCTTTCCACTTTCTCATTCACAAGCATTCTGAGATATGTTGGTGTGCTCAAATTATTAGGTAAAAGGAGGAACTTTGCGAGCATCGGACATATTTCCTGGCGATCGGCATCTCATAGAAGTATGGTCACAGAATTCTCAAGTACTTGATAAAAGAAACAAGGTACATGATCCAAATGATTTCTCTGCTGGAAAATTACAAAATGGCGCCATCCTCTATGAGGACATCACCTTCCGTGACATCCTTTTCGATTCGGGATATAGAGGAGGAGGGATTTTCGTTGTCAATTCAGCCAGAATTCGAATAAGCAATTGCTTCTTTTTACACTTCACAACAGAAGGGATTTTAGTCCAAGGAGGCCATGAGACCTTCATATCTAGCTGCTTCCTAGGACAACATTCTACAGTTGGAGGGGATCCAGGTGAGAGAAATTTTTCAGGCACCGCAATTGACCTTGGGAGCAATGATAATGCAATCACAGATGTTGCTCTGTTTTCGGCAGCCATTGGTGTGTTATTAAGGGGTCAGGCTAACATTCTCACAGGGATACACTGCTATAACAAGGCAACCGGCTTTGGTGGTGTAGGAATTATGGTGAAATTATACGCATCACTGACTAGGATAGATAATTGTTACTTGGATTATAATTCTATAGTCATGGAAGACCCTGTTCAAGTTCATGTTACTAACGGGCTATTCTTGGGAGAGGGCAATATAGTTTTAAAAGCGATCAATGGCAAAATTTCTGGAGTAAATATTGTGAATAATATGTTCAACGCAGACCCAAAAGGTACGACTCCTATTGTAGGATTAGATGGGACATTTACTAGTATTGATCAAGTGCTCATTGATCAGAATGATGTAGTGAGTGGCATGAAATACAAATCAACAGTGGGGAAGCTAACAGTGGCCGGAAATGCAAGGAAATGGGTCGCAGATTTTTCTTCGGTTTTGTTGTTTCCTAACCAGATTAATCATTTTCAGTACTCATTTTACATTCACGGAATGCCTAATGGGTTCCCAATTCATGCAATAACAAATGTGTCAAATAATGTAGTTGTCGTGGAGAGTGACAAATTGGTCAATGCTGTGGTTTCTGTGATTGTTGATCAATGTAATATGGCTGGTGAGAGTAATGTTATGTAAATTTAGTCGTTGTAATTCTCTTAAAATCATTGAAATCATTAAGGAGACTCAGTGGGTATAAATTAAAGCCTAGAATCATGGGTTGTCTGCTACTTCATGCTCTCTCTCTCTCTCTCTCTCTCTGTGTATATATATATATAGAGACTGATGCAAGCTTTTAGACTTTTACCGTTTGCATCTTCTCTACCTCGGTCAAACAATGCTTACTGTATAAAATATAAAATAATAACCACTACTACTTGTTTCAAACTTTAACTTATAGAAGTTGATGAAAGAACAATTAAAGATAACCAAGAAGCTTCTGATAAAGAAGCAGAACCACATTGCGCAGTCAGCGCATGCTTTCAACTTACACCTCGGTAACTTACAAAGGATCTCTGTTCATGTGTGGTCCTAGTGGTGCAGCATTGCTCTTTTCGTTGTCAGAAAGAAACCTAATTAAACTAAAGGATATTTACTAACTATCATGGCAGAGCCTAATCCAATATTTTCCATCCCATCCGTAATAACAGCAATAATGACCATAGCAACAGCGCAAACAAATCATCATCCAGTAACAATATGATCATATTAGAAACGACAGATAGATGAACTCGTAGAAGGATTATCAATACAGAGAAGCAAGTCCAATACAAATCCATTGGTTCCACAAAAAAGGCCAAGAAAATCAGCTCAACCGAACATTTTTCCTTACCCTCTTGCTCACCCATATATATAAATGTGTGCCTTGGCGCTGTGATTTCTTCAAAAACCAGCTACGTACAACAGCTGCTCATATTCTGTGATTTATCACCGAAAATTGTTTTTGCTGAAAATAATGAGAGGTTTCTTGGTATTCTGCTTGTTAACCCTATTGCTCGTACAACAAACGAGTTGCTCCATCCAACAAGAAAAGCAACTAGAATTTCAAGAAAAGCTGCAAAAGTTTACCACCTCTTGTCATTCATGTCAAAAGCACAAAACTTCACGCAATAAGGTAGTGAGAGATATTTGACAAGGTCGAGGCTATTGATATAATATTCAAAAAAAAAAAAAATGTCAATGATTAATCCCCTAAGAATATACCAACTTCTCCTTTTAATTTTCACTAAATTGAATGATATATATATATATTTTTTATCTTGATGTGTGTTTTTTTGAAGGAGAGAGTATTTTATCCAATTAAATATGGGGCGGACCCAACTGGGGAGCGAGACAGCAGTGATGCCATATTGAAAGCTTTAAGCTACGCATTTCAAGTGCAAAATGAGCTTGAGTTGTTGCCTGGCATCAATGACTTGGCTGGTGTTGTGATTGATTTGCAGGGTGGAAACTACAAAATCAGTAAACCCATTAGGTTTCCAGCTGGTGGAGGCAATATCCTGGTGAGTATCCCGTCCTGTTCATTCTTTTCCATAAACAGCGATATTTTACATATCGATCATCTTTTTTAGAATGTACATAATAAGTAGCACTAGCTTCTGAACTGATTAAAAAAAACACTTCCTGATCATTTTTCTCTTTAGACTAAATACATTTCTATATTTATTATAAATTAATCCCTGTAGCTATCAAACTTAATTACTTGCTATATTATCAGAGATAATTCAAAAAAGGCCACAATCTTCCACTGAAAATGAAACATCTTTTCATATTATAACAATCGAGCATGTTGACTAATTCATAAGGTACACGCGGGAACTTTGCGGGCATCTGACGATTTTCCAAGTGATCGTCACCTCGTTGAACTGTGGTCACCAAGTTCTACGGTAGTTCCCAAACCTTCCAATATCCATCCCGACGGGGGAGAGAAAAAAAATGTTGGGATATACTACGAGGACGTCACCTTTCGGGACATCCTGTTCGATTCAAGCTATCGCGGAGGGGGAATGTTCATCATTGATTCAGCAAGAACTCGCATACATAATTGCTTCTTTATCCACTTCACAACCGAAGGAATTCTAGTCCAAAAGGGCCACGAGACCTTCATATCAAGTTGTTTCCTAGGACAACATGTAACAATTGGTGGTGATCCAAGAGAAAAAAACTATACCGGAACTGCCATTGATCTTGCAAGTAATGATAATGCAATCACAGATGTTGCCATTTTCTCAGCTGCTATTGGAGTATTATTAAGGGGTCAAGCTAACATTCTTACCGGGGTACACTGCTACAACAAGGCAACTGGGTTCGGTGGCGTAGGGATTTTAGTGAAACCACAAGGATCCTTGACTAGGATGGATAATTGTTACTTAGATTGGACAGCTATAGTCATTGAAGATCCTGTTCAAATTCATGTGACTAATGGTTTCTTCTTGGGAGATGCTAACGTAGTGTTAAAAGCAGCCAAGGGTAAAATGTCCGGGGTAACCATTGTGGATAATATGTTCAAATCGGATGCAAATTCTATGAATCCTATTGTTCAATTAGATGGGAATTTTGCTAGCATTGATCAAGTGGTGATCGATAACAACAATGCCGTCGGTATGACCGTGAAATCAACGGCCGGGAAGTTAACAGTGCCTGGAAATGGGACAAAATGGGTGGCAGACTTTTCATCCATATTAGTATTCCCAGATCGGATTAATCATTTCCAGTACTCTTTCAATTTTCAAGGGGTTCCTGTGGCATTCCCAGCACACGGAGTGACCAGTTTATCAAACAATGTGGTTGTTGTCGAGAGTGACAGAAGTGTTAATGGAGTAGTTTCTGTTGCTGTTGATCAGTATAATAGGAAGGGAGAGTAGAGATTGAAATTGTTCTAAATATTTATAATATTCAAATGGTTATTTTTGTGAATCCACTAAATGCATATATATAGCTTATTTAAGATTTGTATTTGATAATACTTAGTTATGCAATATTTTTTTTACAGTTTAGAAAGTAATTAGTTGTATCCTGACTCTATTTTCATTAAAAATGAAAAAATTTATGGTACTCAAAGACTAATTAATGATATTTTATTAGTTATTTTTTAAATTTATTAAAAAAAACAAATACAAAAAAAAGAAAAGAAAAAAATAACCCATCCAAAATAATAAAAGTATTTTTATCTATCTTTCTTCTAATTATAGCTATTTTTTTGTAAAATAGATTCAGAAAATAATAAATAAAATATCATTAATTAAATCTAATTTTTTTTTAAAACATGGGCTATCAAGTTTGAGCCTTGACCCTTGGGCCCAGAGGAATTAAAAATTTAGTGCCGGTTAATCCGCATGAGTAGCAATTGCTACGAAACAAGAAGCCCATATTGTTTGGTGACGTAGACCTACTTGGGCGGCTCGATGATTCGTCGAATGAGGTAAATCCACAAAATGCATGTTCTGATGTGACGGACGGCTGGCTCTAGTTTCCTTCCGATTCATTATAATTATATAATATTATATTAATTAGGTTGATAGGAGAGTTATTGGGGCTTGTGTGATTTATGAAGGACAAAACGGCGTGGTTTGTAATGGAGGATTGAATAGTTAATGGAGTGATTGGAACCATGGTGGAGATTGTAGGAAAGATAGAGAAAGTGTGGTTGCAGACTTACAGTGGAAAAAATGTCGATTAAAGCATCAACGGTAAGAGAGTATAAGGGAAAGAAAGAAAAAAAAATGGCTTCAATTTTTTTTTGTGCTTGTCATATATTTAATCTCTCTTTTTTTTTAATAAAAAATAATTTTTTGAAAATCAGTTTTTTTACTATAAGTAAGTTATGTATTTATTTACCATTAAAAAAATCAATCAATAAAAAATATTTTCCGGTAAAAAAAAAATTTGGTTTTTAGAATTTTTTTTCTTTTATTTTGGGTGAAAAACACTTTCAAGAAGTTGTGAAAAATTAAAAACAATCTTTTTATTTGTTGATTATATTAAATTTGATCCTTAATTTTTTATTGCTATATATTTTGTTTTAAATCTTTTTTTTAAAAAATTATCCCTTAGAATTTGATTTAATTTGATTTGTATATTAATTTTGGTCTTCATTCTTTTCATAGTTATTTGTTTTTCTCTTATCCTATTTTTAATTGAAATTTTTTATTTATCATATTTGGTCCTTGTTCTTTTGATTACTATTTATTTTCTTTGAAATAATTTATAATATTTTTTTCAATTTCATTCTCTTTTAATTTTTATATCTATCAAATTTGATCTCCATTCTTTTAATTGCTAATTATTTTACTTGAAATACTTTATAAAAATAATTTTTTTTATCAATTTTATCCTAGCTCATTCAACATTTTTATCTGTCATATTTGGTCTCCATTCTCTTAATAAGCTTGAAAGAAAAATCAAAATATTAATAAGTTATTTTCAAACTTATTTTCTATGACATAGCCAAATACTGAAAAATATTTTTTTTAACTCATCTTCATTGATACTACAAAACATCGTAAAAATAATTTACTTTCCATATAATTTTTTTTTTTAAAAAAACTTTACAACAAACAAATGGGACCTAGAAAGAAAAAGAAAGATAAAGAAGTAGTAGTTAGCCATGGTGGTTAGGCCTTTGTTTTTAGTTTAATAGAAAAGTTTTAATATTAATATTGTACATGCTCTTTAGTTATTAAATAGAATACAACTAGATAGGGGTCAAATAATTTTTTTTCTAACGTAAAAAAAAAAATGTTAAGGCGACGCTAGTGTTTTTGAAAAAACAAGAAAAATATGAGATCTGGATTATAGATTTAACCATGTTCAATAAGCCTGATTAATTTAATAATATAATTCTAAAAAGACATCGTAAATAATGAAAAAAAGAGTCAGTTATTAACCATAAAAAATAATAAGTCAGTGTCATACTCTGAAGGAGAAGAAAGAAAATTATGTTGGAGACCTACCATTGCTCCGCCATGGATACTGCTTAACCACTAGAAAAATCTTATCAAGACAGTTCAAATATCATTATGAAAGGCCACTTGACGACACCAAGAGAGATTACACATGCAGTCAGATCAACGACCCAAAAAGTAAAAATAAAATATTATGAGATGAGTATCTCATACTTATATTCAATCACTCAATTTAATATAATTGAAAAACAAAATTTCTAAAAAAAAAGATAAATTTAACAAAGAAAGATAAATAAAAAAACTGGAGAAAACCTGAGTCAGTATCAAAATTAGAGAAAGAGCTTATAGAAAGCAAATGAAAAAAATAACAGAATCTAATTTCCAATTAAAAAAAATACTTAGAGATAATACTGAAAAAACATGAGTTTAAAAAAAGAAAAAAAAAGCAAACTCGAGAAAATTTCTTAAATCTAGGTTTATCTCCCAAATTTATAACCCGTGAAATCCTAGACTCGGACTCAATTAAAAAGCTCAATTTCCAATAAATGCGATGTTGAAGCATGAAATAAAAAAAATTCAAAAATTGACAAGGAATAAAAAATAATAATTAAAACAATAAGGATCGAATTGGTAAAAAAAACTTAAAAATGATGAAATCACAAGAAAAAAATTAAATTTTAAAACCATCTCAAATAAAGAAAATATCAATTAATAAAATGGGGACCAAATCTGAAAGATAAGAAAATTAAAGGGGGTGAAATTAAAAAAAAACTGATTTTATAAATCATCTCAAATAAAACAAATAGAAATTAAAAGAACATGGACCAAATGTGAAGATATAATAAATTGAAGGGTTGCTTTAAAATTTTGCAGGATAAGTTTGGAAATCGAGGAGGACAGAAAAAAAAAGATCGCACTCGTCAAACTAGAGATCTGTTTGGAATACATGTTGCATCGGGAAGAAGGGAAAGTCGAGATGACTTGAACACCACCTTGGGAGCCATCGTATGACCACCTTATGGTTTCTCGCACGTTGTTTACAGAGCACATAAGCAAACCACACGTCGACATGTGTGTTGCACGGCTAGTCAGATATTTTTAATAATATCTATATTAAGTGAGCCCTTCGACTAACTTGCTTATTATATATATAAAAAAACATTATGAAAAACAACACAAAGGCCTTGGACTTAAGTTATAAAACATTTACCTTTAAAGTCAAATGATAAAGCCTTTAGAGCCAGGATTTAAAAATTTTACTTTTAAAAGCAATTAAATAATTTTATTATAATGAAAAATTATGTAAAGATATCATTCAATTTATAGATGATATTTTAACCATTAAAAAAAAAATCAATCTACCCCATGTAAGGCTTAATAATTCTTAATAATTTTGAAGTGAAGGGCAAAATCACCACTTCACTTCTGTAATTCACCGTGCATTGCCTCCCAGGCCATAATGCACACATTGAACACTCATGGTTTTTTTTTAATGGCAATCCTTTAAATAATATAATATTTTTTGTTGATTTTTTTTGGCATTTAGTTTATATATTTCTTAATTTGTTTTAAAAAGTATAAATAATATCGTTTTGTTTTTCAATTAAAAAGAAATATGATACTTGAAAACGTATATATAATGCAAGTATTTTCTTCTTTTACACTAGAAAGTGACTTGAAATTCTACCGGGTGAGCAAAAGGATTAAAGGACTGGTTTTTACTAAACCAAATTTATAACTCAACTGCTCCAAAATGCAAAAGGAAAAACAATAAAAATAAAAATATTCAGTTCCCAACAGCGACAAGTAATTAATTTCAGTTACTATTTTTTTATAGAACCAAATTTCAAATAAAAAATGGGCATTAAGTAGCATTGAGATTAATGCCAATTTCTAAACTACCATGGTAATTATGATCATTTAATGTCTTACGCTAATAACTCACAGTGCTTTACTGTTATTCTCGAGGTAAAAAAACAAGGTTTGTAACAGGTGTGGCATGGGGATGTGATGCCTGCTAGCATTATGAAGGAGTAGTAATAATTCATAGAACAGACAAGAAATTAGATCTAATGCAAATAGAAATCTTAGAGCTTCGTCCTCCAACTTTTTTGTTCAATTCTCTGTTTTTCTCTCCCATGTAGATTTCTTTCTCTCTTTCCTTTTACATCTTTTCATGTTTTCTGCTTAACATGGCCAAAGAATTGTGCGTTAACTTGTATATCATATTTCTTTTCATAGGAGTTTATGTTGGCAGATCGGCCGGCATAGAATAAGCCCATGACCTCCCTCGAAGTGGCGTAAATTTAAGACAATGGAACCTTTCTCAGCATGCTGTTTTATTGTATTAATTCTTGTACAAGGTGCGACTTGTTCCATCACACGACAGATCATGACGATAAAATTCCACAAAAAGCTACAAGAAATGGAAGGCTATCATCCTGTCAATGCTACCTTGTCATTTCCCAAGGCATCAAACACCAAAAAGGTGAGACTTTCTTCCTGTATTACATTCATCGACTTCATATACAAGTAACAAACATATGTGAATGTGTGTGTACATATTTCTTTTTACTGGGATTTTATTTGATCAAATAACGTTCGTTGGATGTCATTGAATTGTTAGAATATAGGGAGAGTATTTTATCCAATTGGGTATGGAGCAGATCCAACTGGCGCACAAGAGAGTTGTGATGCCATAATGGATGCTTTATCCGATGCTTTTCAAGTGCAAAATGGGCTAGAATTGCTGCCTGATGTCCATGACTTGGGTGGCGTTGTAATTGACTTGCAAGGTGGAAACTACAAGATCAGCAAACCCATAAGGTTTCCTTCTGGTGGAGGCAACATTGTGGTTAGTACTCTTCTACACATGACTAGATTAGTTTCTCTTCAATTATTTCATCGGAACAATGTTTTTCTCCGAAGAAAAAAAGATAGTTTAAATTTGAAACGGGAGGAAAGTGGAACAGAGTTATTTAACCTTGAAGCATGAAAACTCTTCGCGTGCTAATTAAGAGATTGAATAAGATTTGTGCAAGTTTTCTTATCAAGTCTAAACTCTTCCGACATTTGGCATTTCCTTCAGAAGTATTTGTTTCCCTTCGCATAAATTATAATTAAATTTTGGATAATTCATATTAGCGTATATATAAATTACGAATCTCTAACCAAAGATATTGATATGAAAAATGCTCTACAATTAGGTGAAAAAAGGGACAGTGCGAGCATCGGAAACCTTTCCCGGTGATAGGCATCTTATTGAACTATGGTCACCAAAGTCTAGGATGCATAACAAAAAGGTTTATTATGAAGACATCACCTTCAGGGATATTCTCTTTGATTCAAACTATAGAGGTGGAGGGATTTTCACCATGAATTCAGTCAGAACTCGCATTAATAATTGCTTCTTTATACACTTCACAACACAAGGGATTTTGGTCAAAGAAGGCCACGAGACCTTCATATCAAGCTCCTTCCTTGGACAGCATCCAACAATTGGCGGGGATAAAAATGAGAATAAATTTTCAGGCACTGCCATTGATCTTGAAAGTAATGATAATTCAATCACTGATGTTGTAGTTTTCTCAGCAGCCATTGGTGTTCTATTAAGAGGAGAGGCAAATATTCTGACAGGGGTGCATTGTTACAACAAGGCTAATGTTTTTGGTGGCATAGGAATTATAGTAAAACCAACTGCATTTTTAACTAGGATAACCAATTGTTACTTAGATTTCACCAATATTGTCATGGAAGACCCAGTTCAAGTTCAAGTCACAAATGGGCTGTTCATTGGAGATGCCTATATAGTTTTACAGTCAATCAATGGCAAAATCTCTGGATTAAACATTGTGGACAACATGTTTAAAGGGGAAGGCAGAAACTTGAACCCAATAGTGGAATTAGATGGAAATTTCACTATAATTGATCAAGTGGTGATTGAACGTAACAATGTGAGGAGCATGAGCTTGAAATCAACAGTGGGGAAACTAACTGTGGCCGGAAATGGAACGAAGTGGGTGGCAGATTTTTCGTCGGTGTTGTTATTCCCTAACAAAATTAGTAATTTCCAGTATTCGTTCTATGTTGAAGGTGTACCGACAGGGAATGTAGCGCATGCAGTGACCAATGTATCGGATAACATGGTGGTCGTGGAGAGCAACAAGGTCGTCAATGCAGTTGTTTCTGTGGTGGTTGATCAGAGTAGCATGGTTGAAGAGATCAACTACTTGTAATTATTCAATTTTGCTTTTACTCAACATTGAATATATATATATATATATCACATTTCTGCAGTTAACGACGGATAAAGCCATAACTATATGTTCGTATATATTGTTTTCTTTGCACTTTATAGCACCATGTTTTATTTTTATTTTGCTGAACTTTTTTCCCCCACTTCTACCTTCGATTAAATTATCAA
>Ga0307515_10010590_pt1 | contig 17651 bp, 11 predicted proteins | sample 17_EM_MG_FD_194513 | JGI IMG/M metagenome (GOLD analysis project Ga0307515, IMG submission 194513) | Populus trichocarpa ectomycorrhiza microbial communities from riparian zone in the Pacific Northwest, United States - 17_EM | ecosystem: Host-associated > Plants > Roots > Unclassified | place...
TGTTTTTTTTAGACATCAATTGAGATTGCTTGCAATTTGAAATACCCATGAATGTTCCAAGAGGCACGAGTAATGGAGTGTGTTACTATAGCTAGGCACATAGGAGCATCTGCTGTAAGAAACCGAGTAAGGACAGCAGCAACGTGGGACTCACACATTGTATTTCTTTGATTGCCTTTTTTGAGAGGGACGTGCCCATGGCTTGTCCAACATGTCGATCATGCTCCTGCCTAAATGAAAAGCTAGGTGGAGATGGTAGAGAAACATGAAGAATTTTCATAAAGTCTTTCCGATTGCCATAGCGTAGTTTTGATATTTGGAGACGGGGAGAGTATTTGATAGTGTGATTGCGGTTGTTTTTCAAATAATTTTTTGTATTGAAATGCAAGTCAATGTTGTTTTTTCATTTTTTAAAAATTATTTTTGATATTAGTACATCAAAACGATCTAAAACATACAAAACATATTAAATTTTAACAAAAAAAAGTTTTGAATTTTTTAAAAACACGATTCAAACCGTGTTTCCAAACATATTAGTGGAGAAGGCCGACGTGGATAATGTTTTGTGCCTGGCTAAAGTTGTGTTATGGTGAGTATTGTGCAAAAACAATGAAGTGCTCATAAGTTGTTTCCCGTGTCATTATTTTTAATTTTATTTATTTTGTATATAATATATAGGCCATAAATCATAATTTTTAAATTTATATATTTATTTTTTCAAAGTGAATTTTTGCTTTTTAATTTTAAAATCAAGGAAAATAGGCATCTTTATGTGAGATTTTAAATTATTTGTCAAATCTTAATCCACCTTTATATTATTTATTTTTAATCTATTTAAAAAATAAACCAAAAATGAAATTAAAAAAAATAAAAAGAGAGAGGAGGGACACAATTTTGGTAAAAAAGAAGGGTGCAAAAACGAAAAGAAAGAAAAGAAGAAACAGAAAAAAAAAATCCCTAAATGGCGAATCCCTGGGGTTATTTATTGCACCAAAATCCAAGTATTAATATTCCATTAAAACAATAAAAATAAAAATAAAATCCACCCTAAAAACTAATAGGATCAAAATCAAATTATCAATTAAGTTCAAGGACTAATTCTGACCAATAGTTTTTGAGGGTTTGGTACCTTTTCGCCTTTCCATCTAAACCCTCACTCCTGTGACTGAAAGAAAAAAATGCAGACCGGACACAAAAGAAAGCAACAGCATGAGCTTAAACCTCGAACCAACAAAAAATCAGCTGAAACCATAAGCAACATTAAAGAAGAAGAGCCATTTCCAACTCACGCTCGACCTACATCTGAAGAATGTAGAGCCATACGAGACTCTATCTTGGCCTTCCACGGCTTTCCTCAAGAGTTTGCAAAGTATCGCAAACAGAGACCCTATTTAATAACTCTACAAGACAAAGAAGAGTCCTCCCACTTAATCAACAATTGTGATGAAAAGAATGACAATGGGGTGAAAGTGGAAGAAGAAGAAGAAGAGGAGGAGGAGAGTGTTTTGGATGGTTTAGTGAAAACAGTGCTATCCCAGAATACTACAGAAGTTAATTCTCAAAGGGCTTTTCTTAATCTCAAGTCTGCCTTTCCAACTTGGGAAAATGTAAGTTCTTTAAATTTTCTTTTTGTTTTTGTAAATCTTCTTGTCCCTTTTTTATTTGCTGTGCTTACAAATCTCGCGCTTTCTTTTGCTTGTAATTGATTTTTTTGGAATTTATGAGTGTTATTGAACCTGGTTTTGATGGGCACAGCTCATTTAATTGATAATAAATGGAAAGTTGGAGCCAATTTGATATGTTTTTGGACCAACATTTTTCATGTCTTGGCGTGATTGTTTTGGCGTGATGGGTGATTAAACTTTTGTAGAATTTCTTAATTGTTGTTGGAACTGATATTTTTATGCATTGGCTTGGTTTTGAATGGTCTACTGTTGTTTCTGTTTAAGGTACTTGCTGCTGAATCAAAATTTATAGAGGATGCCATAAGATGTGGAGGTTTAGCTCCAACAAAGGCTGCTTGCATTAGGAACATATTGAGTTCTTTGATGGAGAAAAAAGGAAGATTATGCTTGGAGTACCTTCGAGATTTGCCAGTTGCTGAAATTAAGGCTGAGCTCTCTCATTTCAAAGGAATTGGACCCAAGACAGTAACTTTTCTATCAATGACATCATTATGCCATTCTATTAGTTAGCTATTTATCTGCTAATAATTGAAAAATAGATTAGCACTTAAAAATATAACTAATTTGGTAGGTATCCATGAAATGTTTTTAACAATGGAAGCCAGCCGTTTGGTTTTCATGAAAAGTTTTGATTATGCCATCTTCTGTTAATATCTTTTATCTGGTTTCATTGCTTCAACTAGGCTCATGCACAGCTATGGAAATTATATATATCCCACTATGTCTAATTCAAGCCTCAGTTGCAGTTTTGCTCTTTGATTTAAAATGTACATGTATTTAATTTTGCACATACATGTTTATTGTTGTATACATTGCTGTATGATACTTGTGTTTGCCATATCTGGATTCTCTTTTATGTGATACATTAGTTAAAAAGGAAAGATGTTGGAAATTCTATGATGTTTATTTATGTTTTTTGCCTGGTTTTGTGGGATATAGGGTTTGCTTTAATACTCAATAAATTGTCATTATCTTCAGAAAGGTGGAGTAACTCTCTCTTTTTTTTCCCCTTGCGAAGGCATCAGCTGAACTTGAAGATTATCATTTCATTTCATTTCATGTTGCCCCATTCTAGTTTTTTTTTTGTTTTTTTTTATTATTATTATTGGCAAGATAGCAATGTTCTGGCCTTTCCATTCAAATTATATTTAACTCAATCATGTCATATCACAAAAATACAGTTTTGTAATTTTTGGATGCAAACATTTATATTATTTTTCGAGATAGGCATTTTTTGATGAACTAGATTCTTCTTCAACTCTCTTAAACTTATAAGAAAAGGAGTTAGGAATATGCTGGGGGAGAGAGTCTTGTACTGTCTGCTAGTGCAGTTCAGTAAAGAAAAGGCTAATAGAGGTAATGGAAACTGGATTGAAATATTGGAACAATGTAGACAAAAAATTCAGAAACATTGGGCAGTGATTACTGCAAGTTTATGAGTATTGACAAGAGGATACATGGATGATATCTTGCATAAAGAGAAAGGATGAGTATGAAAGCAAAGATAGTTAATTCCTTTTGCCAAGATAGGACGGACATGTTTGGACAATATAAGTTTGACTACTGCACCTAAGTCTTAAGTAGCGCTATTTGGTGATCCTTAATATTTATGTAGGCCCAATTACCCTGAAAGCAGCCTCAGCTTATGGTTTTTGGAGATGGGCACATGGAGACATAATGATGTCACCCAGATGTACAGCCACTGCCTGTCCTGTCCTGGTCTGTGGCTGTTCTGTTCTGATTTTATTTTGTTGATCCAGCAGGCGTGCAAGGATATATTGTAGATCCAAAAGCCTAAGAAAGTAACTCCATCTAACACTTTAGGGAGGTGGAGCCATGGTACTACAATTGTCCTTGTGATCTGCAGAAGTTGGTTAGCAAGAATGAGACTTTGAAACTGTTATTTGATTATCTTCTAGATTTGGCTGGACTAGTACTGTTTACCAAAAATTTTACCTTTTTATTTGATTATCTTCCCTCCAAACTTGGATAAGGAATGCGAGGACTAGACTATGTGTAAGCTGAAATGAACTAAACCATGCTTTCAGCAATGTTTCCTGTAATCTGAATAGAAAATAAGAGGGCCATTTAATATAGTAAAAAACACAAGCTGGTTAACAGTCACTTTTGCTAGAATTAGTATGTTTTCCCCATTGAATCACCCAAAATCAAAGTGTAGAGCTGTTTGATTGGTGGGAACTGATATTTTATTGCTCACACATTTCGGGGAGTACCTTCTGGTTTTTTCCTAGGGATTTTAGCATTTTTCTTTTCTGTTAAGGTCAAGGTCCTCGTATATAAATTCCTCAACACTATTGTTCTAGCATGTAGACTGTGAAAACAAAAAAAAGCTAATATTAGTGTCTGCAATTATCAGTTGTCATGCTTTCTTTATGATTGTTGGTTTGCCTAACATGTAATTAATTTCACGAACACCCATTTTTACTCCTTAACTTGGGAATCAAATACTCTTTTCTTTGTCTTGCATGAGCACAAGCCCACCTATTTTCATATGCATGTTTTCATGTTTCATGAGAATCTACTGTAAACAAACATTATGTTACCAGAAGTTACTGTTAATTTACCTTGCCAATTGATTAAAATTGTATTAGATTTGGTATTACATTAAATTTCATTTGTATCGGTAATTTATTTATTTATTTAGTTGTATATGTTATTATGGTTAAAACTTTGCCATCTTCAACATTTGTGTTGCTATCCCAATTGTTCAAGAAATTAATAATTGTGAAATACACGGCAGGTAGCTTGTGTTTTGATGTTCAACCTTCAGAAGGATGATTTCCCAGTGGACACGCATGTGAGTGTTATCTTGTTCATAAGTATTTTCAAAATTTTCATCACAAGATATCATTTGGACTAGTTCAAACTTCAAACCAGTTTACACAAAAAACTTACATGTTGCAGGTGTTTGAAATTGCAAAGGCCATTGGTTGGGTACCACCAGTGGCAGACCGCAATAAGACATATCTTCACCTCAATCATCGCATACCAAAGGAACTAAAATTTGATCTGAATTGTCTTCTATATACACACGGTAAGCTTTGCCGTAAATGCACCAAGAAAAGTGGCAGCCAGCAAAGAAAGGAAACCCATGATGATTCCTGTCCTCTACTAAATTATTGTGTAAAATTATCATGACCAGAATGAACAAAATAGTTTTAGGATTTCCAAAATAGCCATACGTGGCCACTTTTTTCCCCGAAGAGAGAGCATTACTATTCTTTCTCCTGAATACTTCAAGTTGTAGATCCTACTGGTGATTTGCTTGGAAAAACAGATAAGATGGAGGATTTATAACATAGAATCCAGCTATCTATAACATTTTCCTAGATCATGTGTACATATATGATTCAAACATTATAAATATATGTTCATCTTTTTCTCCCTGAAGCAAGAAGCATTATTTTGATTGAATAGTTGTGTGAGGTGAGCAGGAAAGAGTGTGGCTTAATAGAAGTAAAGTTATTGGTGGAAGTAGTTATGGATAACAGTATAATCAAATGTTTTCAACAGCTCCCAAAAGCTTTAGTGTATTGTCCTACAATTATGCACAAAAAATTGTCAGATAATGAAATAAATAGTGGCTGAAAACTTCATATTGTTACAAATATCTGCTTCTAGCCATAAAAAAATTGTGCCTGGATTGTGTGAAAGATTGCCCAGATCTTGTTGGCTTCCTTTAGATTGTAGATATGCATGCATCGTTGTCAACCTCTTTTATTCTTTCATTTTGTAGTTATGTAGTTTTGCTCGCACGAGGCTGTAGGAATTAGCGTAACAAGGCATAAGTAGGAACTGATCAGTCAAGATAACCAAGTTAAAAACAAATGGAAATGTCTCTGCATGTAGTGGGAAATCAGTTTATAGATAGTGCAGTCCCAGCTAGAGTCCCGGCATATTTTTGACTTTTTATGTTAGAATATATGTCTGCTAGCTAATTGGTTGGTTATATTTAATATTAATTTTGTTTATATAAAATATATTTATTATTAATAATTTTTTATTTATTTATAATATTTATTTATATTTTATCAATTTGATTAATGAAACTAGAATAAAGATAAAATCCTAGAGACAAATGATTTGCAAAGAAAATTACAAAGTTGTTATAATTATTACATAAACATTGAATTGACATGTATGAAAATTCTATAAGGAGAAATCACTTGTATCCATGTAAAGAATTATGTGACAATTGTATGAGTGATTCTTAAACTTAAAATCACTAAATTATATTATATAAATAATGTTATGTTTTCATCTGACTATACGTTGTTCTGATTAAAGGTAACAAAATAGCAGACAATGGGTATAACATGAACTATATAAAAGTATTTATAGTGATTAAGAGAGTTTATCACCTTAGGTAAATTAGACAAATGTTTTATTTATTATCAAATATTATTGATTGTGAAAGGTGGAATGAGATTTGAAAAAAATTTTAAATATTATTCAAAAAATCAATGACTATGGTGTTGAAAACAAACATGATTTGACAGAATAGACGCACTCTATGCTATAATATCTAAATCGAAACATTCCCGATGAAGAAATAATAATTACACTGAGAAACTAGTCACTGAAAGGTTAAGTCAAATCACTTTTGATTTTTTTAATATTTGAGAGATCATGACACGTTGCAAGATATTGTATTTAATCTTCAAATATAAGTTAATCAATTTGTTGAATTGATAATAATTTAGATTATTTAATTTATTTAATTCTATTTTATTTAAGATTGTGATTTATATTTAAGCCAACTTATTAGGGAACCTAATAGGTCATCCATTAAGAATCATTGGTCATAAATTAAAATAAGATAACTAATCAAGCGTGCTTTGATTATAAATAAATTTTAGAAATTAAGGAATATAATGTAATTAATTTATGGAATTAAAATTTTAAATCTTGAAAAATCAAATAGAAACTCGAATGAATAAATTTCTAAAATTATTTTGAAATAATATATATAATACTATTCAAAGCGCAAATTGATATTATGTCATTTATAATTCTATTAGGTTTTTTCTATAAACAGAATGTTATACCTTATATTTCTTGTGTGCGAGTTGTACAGATGTTACAGAACATACAATACAAAGAAACACCTAGAACACAAAAAGAAATAGTCGGCAATCAAAGACATAATAATCCATCTCTTCTAAAAAGGGTTTTAAGAGATTTCTCATTAGTGATTTGTATGGATTACTATTAGAGATCGGATAATTGGATGACTTGTGGTTTGAACAACCCAACCTTGAAGTAATCGTCGCTCACAACCAAAAAGATCTTAAGATTGTATAACAGGATCTTTGGAACTCCTGAAAAATTTTAAATTTATCATTTACATTGCGTTTATATGTTTCAGGAAATCCAACAGTGGTATCATAGCTATCGTTAGATAATTAGGGTTGTTGATTGCATGTTTTTATTATTGATGGCGTTAATTATGAATTTAATTCATGTTTAATTTTTTTTTTCCAAATGTAATTTTTCTCTCATTTTTTTTAAATATAATGCCCAATTACTATTCTCGTCAAATCTAGATGGGTTTTCTAGATCTGGCCAGAATCCCCATTAAAATCATGTTTAGTGGCTACACAACCGCCAAAGATATGTCTAATTGTGCTAAGTGCATGGCCAACAGCGCCGGGCATTGTTGGAAACTTACGCGAGGTAGAAGCCTCATGTTGGTGACTGTGTAGCGTAAGCGGCAGTCCCTTGTGTTGCTATGGCCACCAGCAAAAATAAAAAGGAAAAGAGGGGCAAAATTATGATTCTACCCATGTAATATATTTTAGGGTCTAAATTACTATTTTACCCTTGTACTTTATACCTTATTTAGTTTGGGCATTTGGGGTAGAATTATGATTTTACCTTTTAATTTATAAAATGTTGATTTTATATTTGAAAATTAAAATCCTAAATTAAAATAATTTTCCTAAATTGACTAGGGTTGAATTAAAAGTGTTTAGTTCCATTTTGTTTTGATTTTTGTAATATCCTAATTGGATTAAGAATTAATTAAAAGTTTAATTAAACTACTTTAGAAAAATAACTTTTCTAAAATAAAGAGAGTTTCTGAAGCCAAACAATTTTATTTAATTAATCCTAAAATAGTTTTGGATGTTAATAAAAAAAGTAATATGATTAATATTTATCATTAAATTTTAAAAAATAGTTTTCAAATAAAATATGTATTGAATAAAATTTATTAAGTTTGGAAAATTATCAAATTGAATTTGATATAATATTTCTAATTGTTAGAAATATTATTTTAAAATTACATATAAAGCTAATAATTAGAATTGAAGCATGCATTATATTGATTATGCATATTAATGTGTTTTATTCATGATGTATGATTATGGACATTAAAAAACCAATGTGATTGTGTTTTTTGTTGGTTGAAATGTTATAATATGAAATAAAATCTACGTGTCTTGCCTTTTTCTCTACCTATTCTTCTAGGTTGTAAATCTTTTTCTCATCCAATTTATCTTGAATGGTAGGAGATCAAATTATGATTAAAGATCTTTTTTAAATTTAATTATAAATATGCATGCATGAAACCAATAACTTGCAACCTTTACATGAAAAAGTTGATAGACCATTATGAGTAATAATATATCCCTTCATAGCGTACTTGATGCTAATAAAATGACTAGACCAAACTTCTTGGACTAGTATCAAATATGAGAATTGTTCTCTACAAGAAAAAATGTTATATGATCTGGAAAATTTGATTCTTCATCCCCTTAATAAAGATATTGATAACGAAGTTAGGAATGAATATTCACTTCATAATAATGATGGTAAGTAGGCTATATGTATAATGTTAGCTAGCATATTACTTGAACTTCAAAGACATCATGGGAATATGGATGCCCATATTATAATTATACATCTCAAAGAGTTGTTTGATGTAATTAGTGTAACTGAGAGGTATAAAACCTCTAAGGAATTGTTTCACTGCAAGATGACAGAGAGTTCCTTTATGAACACCTATATTTAAAAAATAATTGGCTATATGAGAAATTGGATCATCTGGGTTTTGTCATAGATCATGAGTTAAAAGTTGACTTGGTCTTATAATCTTTGCATCAAAATCACATAAGCCTACTTGAAGCATCAAGAAAAAAAAGGATATTTGTCATCATTGTGACAAAAAAAGTCACTGGAGGAGGAATTACAAAGACTATATTGTAATTGTAAAGGCTAAAAACCTTATTGAAGCTTCTGTCTTAGGTATGTTTATGATTGAATAAAGATAAAATAGACTTATGTGTTATCAATAGAGTAAGAGTTGTTGCATTAACTTTGATAAGTGGGATGATAATAAAACTTAGTAATTGTTATTTTATTCTAGTATGTTCTAGAAACATCATATCCATTTCTTACTTAGCTTTGAATTAATTAAAATTTATTACTAAAGATTAATGTTATTTCTTTTATAATAATGATGTTTATTATGGTTTTGGTATTTATACAAATTGCTTGTATATACTTAAGCTTGAAATGCCCATATTCAATATAAAAAACAAGAAGAATAAATTGAATAATCAATAACCATCATATTTATGACATTATAGATTAGATCATATCAATGAAACAAGAATCACCAAGTTAAATAAAGAAGGATATTTTAATCTTTTTTTTTATTATGAATCATATAAAACTTGTGAAGCTTATTTATTAAGTAAGATGACCAAAACAACCTTTATTAGAAAGAGTGAAAGATTTAATAAATTGTTAGGTATAATACATACAGATGTGTATGGACCAATGATGATTTATGTCATAGGTGGATATATGTATTTCATAACATGTACTGATAACCATATTGGATATAGTTATATGTATCTGATTAAAATTTGAACTTGAAATGTTAAAATAATTCAAAACTGAAGTTGAAATATAAGCTAGAAAGAGTATTAAGATACTTTAATCCGATCGAGGTGGTAAATACTTGAGTCAAAATTTTTAAGATTATCTAAAAGAGAATGAGATTTTCTCATAATGGACACCTTCGGGAACACTATAACATAATAAAGTTTATAAAAAAATAATCTCACCCTATTAGATATGGTGTGGTCCATGATGAGCTATGCAGACCTTCCACATTCTTTTTAAAGATATGCCCTACAAATTGTTGCTTAGCTTTTAAATAGAGTTCCAACAAAATTTGTTGATCTCCATATAAGATATGAAAATGTAGGATACCAAACTTATCATATTTAAAGATTTGAGGATGTGAAACTTATGTAAAACACAGTGTATCCAAAAAGTTAATAGCTAAGTCAGATAAATGTTAATTTATGGGATATTCAAAAGAAACTATTAGATAGTATTTCTAAATATCGTTGAGTAAAAGGTGTTTGTATTAAAACATGCTACATTTCTAGAGAAAGGATTTGTTTTTTAAATGAGTAGTGAGAAGAAATTAGAACTTAAAAAAAGTTTAAGAAACACAAATTGGCATCTAAATGGAACCTGAGCCCAATACTATAATATTGAATGTTCAACATGTAGCTTAAAAAGCACAAGAACGTAGTAGATTTGGTAGGATACGATATACACCAATAAGATATGGACTTTTTATGGAAGCTAAAATGACGAATTGTTCTTACTTGATAAGCCTGTCAACTATATGAAAGCAATATTTAATATTGATTTCAAGAAATAGCTTAAGGCATGAAATCTGAGATGCATTCTATGTACATTAACCAGGTCTAGACCTTGGTTGATCCACCTAAAGGGATAAAACCCATAGGATATAAGTGGGTCTTTAAAAGAAAAAACAATATGAATGGCAATGTGCAAATATACAAAGTTAGACTAGTTGTTAAAGTTTATAGACAAAGACATGAGTTTAACTTTGATGAAATCTTATTACTGGTAGCTATGCTAAAATCCTTAAAGATTTTGTTTGATATAGGTTAATACCATGATTTGAAGATTTGGAAAATAAATGTCAAAATTGTTATAGCTTAATACCGTGATTAAAAGATTTGGAAAATAGATGTAAAAACCGCTTTCCTAAATGGAAATCTTTATGAAGATGTGTATATAACATAAACCAAAAGTTTTGAATCTAAGAAATTTACCAACAAAGTATGCAATATATAAAAATACATTTATGGACTCAATCAAGCTTTAAAAAACTAGAATATCCATTTTGACGATATAATCAAACAGTTTGATTTCATAAAAAATATGAAGTTGTTTTTCTAATATTATATGAAGATGATATATTATTGATAGAAAATGACATTTCTTTACTCCAGTCAGTAAAGATCTGGTTGTCCAATAATTTCTTCATGAATAATATGAGAGAAACAACCTATATATTAGGAATAAAGATCTAAAGAGATAAATCTAAAAGATTGATTGAATTGTCCCAATCTATGTACATAAATAAAATGCTAAAATGGTTTAGCATGAAAGAATCCAAAAAAGTATATTTACCAATTTTGCATGGGATACATCCTTCCAAGGATATATGTCTTAAGACATGAATTCAATGAGATAGGATGAAAAAGATTCCCTATACTTTGGCTATAGGATTCATTATGTATGTGATGTAATGTATAAGACCAAATGTATTTTATGCTTTGAGTATAATGAGTAGATATCAATCTAATCCAAATAAGGGACACTGGAAGATAGTTAAGAACATTTTTAAATACTTAAGAAGAACTAAGAATGTCTTTCCAATATATGAAAGAGATGAACTTGTAGTTCATGGTTATTTATATGCTAGTTTTCAATCAAATATTGATGATAACAGATTTCAGTCAGAAATATGTTTTTACTCTAAATTGTGTTGTTATGAGTTGAAAAACTTCCAAATAAGAGACCACGATATATTATACAACTGAAACTGAGTACACATCTATGTTTGAGGGGGATAAAAGAGGTTATTTGGATCAATAAGTTCATCACTAAACTAGATGTGATTCCTAGCATTGTTGATCTAGTAACCTATATTGTGATAACAATGGAGCCATTACACAAACAGAGGAACCAAATTCTCAACAATGATATAAACATGTACTTAAACAATTATATTTGATTAGAGAATTAAAGAAATGAAATATGTAAAGATAAAACGAGTACCTACTCAAGAGAGTCTTATAAATCTTTTTACTAAGTTATTATCTCAGTGGAAGTATTATCACTATAAAGAGTGATATGATATTTGATACATGAGTGATTAACTTTAGTATAAGTGAGAGATTATTAGGGTATATGTCTTGTAGTCAATCAATTGGTTACATATAGCACTGACTTTGTTCATGCAAACTATATTTATTATTAATAAAGATTTTTTTATCTTTAATATTCATTTATATTTGATTAATAAATCTAATATTTGGTTAATAAAACTAGAGTAAAGATAAAATCCCTAGAAAAAAATGATTTGTAAGGAAAATTATAAACTTGTTATAATTATGAGATTTTTATTACATCAAAGCATTGTACCTAAATATTTTTAGTCAATTCTCTATTAAGACTGAAAATTAATTAGAGTTACTGAAACTAGTACATATTATTTCTTTTCTTTATGAAAGGAAATAATTATTCTCATAAGTCGATATATGATTGATATCTAGAACTAATATGTAGATGCTTGTTAGATGACATATACACTAAATTGATCCGCATGAAGATTTCACATGGAAAGATTGCTTGTTTTGATGGAAATGCTCATATGACAGTTGTGTATGTGATAACTAGAATTGAGATCACTAAGTTATCTTTTATAAGAAATGTTATGCTTTGATCATGACTACATGTTGTCCTAATCAAGGATAACAAACAAGCATATATTAGGTATAACATGAGCTACATGAAGATATTTGAGTGATCAAGAGAGGATTCATCATCCTAGGTAAATTAGAAAAAATATTTCATATGCTCTCAAATATTGTTGATTGTGAAATCTTTGCGCAAAGTGGAATAAGATTTGAAAAGAGTTTAAAATCTTATTCAAAGAATCAATGACTATTGTTGGGAACAAACATGATTTGATAGAGCAAACACACTCTATTCTATAATATCTAAATTGAAACATTTCTGATGACGTGATAATAATTACACTGAGAAACTGGTCACTGGAAGGTTAAGTTAAACCACTTTTCACTTTTCTAATATTTGGGGGATCATAACATTTTATTAAACATTGTACTTGATCTTTAAATATAAGTTAATTGATTTGTTGAATTGATAATAAGTTAATTTGTTTAATTTATTTAATCATATTTTATTTATGATTGTGATATATAACTGGACCAACTTATTATAGAACGTAATAGGTCACACATATTAAGAGTCATTGGTCAGAAATTAAACTAGGATAAATAATCTAGTGTGACTTGATTATAAATAAGTTTTAGAAATTTAGGACTAAAATCTAATTAATACAAAAAATTATAATTTTAGACATAGAAAAATCAAGTAGGGACTTAATTGAATAAATTTCTACAATTATCTTGAACTAATATGTATTCAAAAGGTAAATTTATATTTTACCATTTATAGAATTATTAGATTTTTTCTATAAATAAAATGTTATGCCTTATATTTCTTTTGTGTACGTTATACAAATTTTAAGAACATATGGTATAAAAACACTTAAAACATTAAAAAACAATAGCTAGCACTTTAAGTTATAACAATTATTATCTCCTAAAAAGAATTTCAGGAGATTTCTCACTAGTGGTTCGTGTGGATTACTGTTAGTGGCCGAACACTTGGATGACTTGTGATTTACGACAACTCAGTTCTTGAAAAAGTTAATCAAACCTAAAAAATAAGATTTGATTTTATCATTAGATTGTCTAACAGGATCTTGGAAACTCCCATAAAAAATTAAATTTATCATTTCCGCTGCATCTATGTGTTTTGGGAAATCCAATAGGTTACACCATAAATTTTATCATTCCCATCATTTTTCAACCAATGTATATGCACTTCAGAATGCTCTAGTGCTACCATAACCATATGTCAAAGTGCTTAGTTGCTTTTGGACTAAATTGTTAAAATAAAATATCTTATCATCTCTTTGATATGAATGGGATTAATGCAAATTTATTCTCGTATATGCTGTATTTTTTTCTAATAGGCATGAGGGCTTATTGGTTTGGTTTTTTTTTTTTTATCCCACATTTGATTATGTTATTCATTTAAAGTTGTTCCATTTAGTTATTATTTATATTAGTCAACCCAAATTGATGTTCCATAAATAGAATAAAGCCTAATATTCTAAGGGATATGCTAATTTCTTACATAGGGATTTAACGGGGATTGTATGAAATACCTTCTTGTCCTTTTTGGTCTCAAGATAATTGATGCATGAGGGCTTATTGACGTGAAGTCTTGTATTGGAGGTGAGAAACAATTTAAAGGATGTGAAGAGGAGAATTGAAATGGAAAGTTTGTGGATGAAGTTTCATCTAAAAAGAATGCAAAAAAAAAAAAAAAGTTTAATGAATGAACTAGAGCATAAGTATGAATATCTATTTTCACTAAAGGAGTTTGGGAATTCACAAGTTCAACGGGGTCACCAGAATGCTAATAAGATGAAAAGGATAAAAAAAAAAGAATTCAGCTTCAAGATTAGAGTGGTAGCTCTAATTTTTTACCTTTATCCTCTTCAAAGCTAGAATGATCTTGTTTATGAACATTCTCTTCCACGCTTTGCTTTTTTTCTTTTCATGCACCTAAATTCACATATTATAATGAGTCTCTAATTTGCTTTAACCACTCACAATAGAATTAGTTCTTATATTGTAACTTTACATTTAAATCCATATTTCTCAGATCATGAAATGTTGTATCTAACACCTATAACAAAACACTAGTTGTCACGCCTTCACCATTATATATTTCATAGGGTCGTGAAAGTTTGTATATCAAGTTAGGCCTGCTGGACAAGTAGATGTTTGTTGTTTCTCTTGAAATAGGTGTTATTAAATTTGCAGAATGCTTATTTGTTATATTGCCAATAATTTTTGAAAGTGGAAAAGTAAAATTTCTGGATTTATTTATGATTCCGTAGAAATTTTTGAAAAATGGTGACTAAGATTGATTATGGTTTTATGAGTAGTTTTTTATGGAGACATTTTTTTTCTTAAACTAAATTTAAGGCGAAATCCAATATTATCAACATTTATGAATTGAAACAAGGAAAGATTTATTTAGCAATATCCATTTCTTTGGTATGCATTGCTAGTATACTTCAATACTAGTAGGAGAATCTTTGGATGCCTCGCATTTTAACCCTTAATATTATATGATGTCAATAAGATTCAAATAAACTTCTTATTGCTTCCTGAGTATAATGATATTTCTTTTTAAAAGAGTCGAGTGTCAAATATAAAGTTGATAATGCTACACTATCTTGACAAAGCATATTAGTGCAAGGATGATAATAGTCTGAGTCTGGTTTGGGGATGTTTTACACACCCTTCAGTATTTTAGCTATAATTTTCTAAAGCGTTTACCACACACACACACACACACACACACACACACACACATATATTATTTTAGGATATAATATCTAGTTAGGTTAGTTTCTTGATATTTTAGGTGCTATATTTTCATTTGTTCTGTAAGGTGTTCAAATTGGTTTTGGTTTTGGTCTTTACTTTATTATTGATCAATAGTCTAGAGATTATCATTTTGGCATTACTTTTTTAAAGTCTTGCATGCTAAGTCGTAATGGTTTAAAACTTATCATGTGATACATATCTTAACTTGTGTGAGTGAAATACAATGGACCAGCAAGAAACCATACATGTTATGGAAAATTCCAGTTGTTTCTTTAAAGTTCAAACTTTTGTTATGGAAAATTCTAGTTGTTTCTTGAAAGTTTAAACTTTTTTTCATGTATATATATTGGTGTTGTAGTTTAATTTTAGAACATATTGTTCTTTATTTTAACCATTCACTACATGCTTGGTTTTTCCTTTATTTCATGAAATAAAAAGTTTCAATCACTCACAATTAAGAGAAAATTATATGTTGAAGTTTGGTTGAGATGTAAGATTATTATTTGGATTCATCACACACATGCACACCTTTTATTTATAATTAAGTTTTCATGATATAAAATGTAAGAAAAAAACTATTTATTTTAACCATTCACTACATGCCTGGTTTTTCCTTCATTTCATGAAATAAAAAGTTTCATCACTCACAATTAAAAGAAAATTGTTTGTTGAAGTTTGGTTAAGATGTAAGATTATTATTTGGATTCATCACACACATGCATACCTTTTATTTATAATTAAGTTTTCATGATATAAAATTTAAGAAAAAAACTAGATTGTAAATTGCCTCTTTGAACTTAGCAAAACAATACATACTTTTGAACTATAAAATCTCTGATTTTTTCCATTAAACAATATGATCTTTTAGAGGTGAGAAATTTATAGAAAACCCCATGAAACACCCCTTAATTTCTATCTTTTTTCTTAACAAACTTAGGATAACATGTTTAGTAATATAGAAAAAAGAGAAGAATTGAGAGGATTTTTAAGGGTTTTTCCATCAATTTATTAATAAAATCCTAATAAAATGGAAAAAATCATAACATTTAGGATGTAAAATCATGGATTTTTTTTAGTTCATACATATTTATGTTTTTGCTCAAGTTAAGGGAGTGTTTTATAATTTAGCCCATAAAATAAAAAAATGCATGTATATTAAACAAAAGGTCAAATTGTAAAATACTCCTTTAAGCTTAAGAGAAAAATTAAACACCTCACAAACAAAACAAATTCCTGATTTTACATCGTAAATTTTTTGATTTTTTGAATTTCATATAAACAACATAAATTGACAAAAAAATATTATAAAAATTCTTTTAATTCCTTTTTCTTTCTTAATAGAAAAAAAATTTTCGTTTTCTATTTGTTCTCTCCTCAACCTCTAAATCTAAGCTTGTAAACTATAAAAGATTGTTTTGGAACCTGTAAATTGAATTCAATTCATAAGTTAAATTAATTTTTGTGTTAGGAATCCTTTTAAGGATATTAACTTGAATTCCAAATTGAATTAATTCATAAAAATTATGTAAAAGCAAACTAGGTAAGAAAACGCAGTAATTTCTCTTAAAATTATAATTGAAAATAATATTCCAAAAATCCTCACCTTTTTAATTCGTCCTAAAAACCCTACGAAGTAAATTGAAAATCTCAATTAAATCTATCTCATATACCTAAATCAAGATTTTCTAATTATAATGAACTCATATCCAAGTTTTTATAGTCTCTTTTTATGTTAAAATTGGAGGCGTTTGTACTCAACCTCTTAAGATGCCGTTTGGTAACGTGGGTGCGGGTGAGGTTCACTCGCAGCCATGTTAATAAACGTTTGGTAACCAAAATAAAAGTGCTTTCAGTGGGTAGGACCCACATGGCACCGCAGGTTTCGGAGAAGCAACATTTTATAAACGTCTGGGAAAAACATCAACAGTGGAGCATGGCTCCACTGTAGCACTGTTCACTAAAGTGAACATTTTTTTAAAAAAAGAAATTCAAAAAACCAATGCGAGTGAATTAATTCACTCGCACTGTTCACATGAAAAGTTTAGGGTTTTTTTTTTGAAAAACCATTGCAATTAATTGATTTCACTCGCACTATTCACGTGAACATGAACAATTTTTTTTTGTTCATTAAAAAAGTAGTTTAAAGTGAATTAAATTTACTCGTACTGTAATCTCAATTTTATTCCTGATAATATTTTACCTAATTTTATTGCACGCTAAAAAAATCATGAAAACTGTAGTTCTTGTCGAATGAATTTTGTACGTAATGAAATTGTAATTTTTTTTTAAAAAAATTGAGTTTTACTCGAAAAACTAGTATTTAATATTATTTAATAACACTACATAAATTAGAAGGATATCGCATGATGATGTAGCATTTGTGGAA
>Ga0307515_10010591_pt1 | contig 17651 bp, 23 predicted proteins | sample 17_EM_MG_FD_194513 | JGI IMG/M metagenome (GOLD analysis project Ga0307515, IMG submission 194513) | Populus trichocarpa ectomycorrhiza microbial communities from riparian zone in the Pacific Northwest, United States - 17_EM | ecosystem: Host-associated > Plants > Roots > Unclassified | place...
CCCTTTTTGTTTGTCTCCCAATCTATTTCACCCTGCCTCCCTTCCATTTTGCCCTCCAATGCCACCAGACTCCAAACAACATTCCCCCAACCACCAATCCTCATCCCAACCGTATCTTACCGTACTCCCCCCCACTCCCCCCCACTCCCCCCCCCCCCACTGCCTCGCACCACACAAAGATCCCGCGGCAACATCATATGCCAGCAAACTATCGTAAAATGGTGCCTTTTCAAAAGGTGAAAGAATGTAAACCGAAAATGCCTTTTTGATGGATTGAAAATGCTCAAAGACGATACAGAAAGGAAATATGAAAGAAAAAGTGGAAGAAAATCCGATAGCCAACAAGCTTATACGATACACACGCCATGCTAATAAGCAAATAACATATGCGAAAGGGGGGATATTTCAGAGTAAGAGGCTAGGAAGATAGGAAAAATGAGAATCCAATACAAAAACCCCGAGGTGACCCCTTCTATATAACACCTAGAAAACGAAACCTCGTACATGCAACAAATGGTGGAGGCATTATGGTGAGTTGTTGCTGTAACTCATGTTGGTATCACCATCTATTTGACCGCCACTGCCGAGCCCAAATTTCTCTAAAAGCTTTCCAACAAGATTATATTCGTCTTGTTCCACAAAGCCCATTGGTTGCTGTCGAAGAAATGATATGACCACTTCCAATGCTTTCTTCGCATCATCCTTGGTTGGGGCAACGCCTGACGGCGTTTCCAGGTTTCCGTTGACAGATAGGGTAGTGTGGGAGGATGATGGAGTCATATGCGGCGATGCTAGTGGGTTGGGCACTTCCGGTGCAGGTGAGGCAAGTGGCACAGTCTGGTTCAACATTTTTGGCGTAAGTGGTTCTGAAGATGGTGGTGGAGAGATGTATGTTCCATCAATGGGCATGAGGGGGAATGTCTGAGATCGTGGTCGTTGGTGTGTACCTGGTGCCATACGCGGAAAGCCGGGGCTTGGATGGGCCGAATCTATGCGGCTATCTGGAGAAAAAAACGGCGACGATGGTGAAGTAGGCCCTAAAGTTTCTGTATCGGTAAACGTCGCCTCCGATAATGGGGTGGAACTGTCTGAACCTGAGTGCTGATGTTGGAATGCCTTGTACCCTCCCCCAAAGTCCATTGGCATGTACGAATCCGGAGAGTCTGTGCTCGTGTGATTACTGTCTTGACTTTTTGAATGCTTCATCATCATGGGCGAGCCACTTCCATCGCGATGATCACCAACACCATTCGCATCTGGTGTAGATTCTGTTCTCGCGTGACTTAATCTTGGGGAAAGTACTGTAGAAGACCTCCTCGCGATTCCGGTGACATCGCTTTCAGATCTACCACGTCCATTCGGGTGGACGTTATTCTTATGTTTAAACTTTTCCAGCCACCCTGCGCTGTTGGCCTTGAAGTGGCTGTCCGAGATACCCAGACTCGTTGCAAAAAACCTGGCTTTCTCCCGAATCATCACGTCCGTCAAGGCGATGCCTTGCTTCCTAGTGTTCTTTGCCCACACTGACAGTGCACGCTCTATATCGGGGAATTTGCCCTTGCTGCGCTTGACTGGCGACCTACTGCCATCATCTGGAAATAGGTATTTCTCCTTTTGCCGAAGGACTTTTGAGACAGTACTGGTTTCAAGTTAGTGAACGTGAACTTAAAACCCCAATTAGCAGGGGATAATTTTCTGTACCTCCGTTCAACACCAAACATCGCTTCGACACGCCATTGAGTTAGCCAATTGGGTCCGATATACTACGACGAAATATTCATACCTCCGATCTCGGTCTGCTTCACATTTGGATTCTCCTCGTGGAAAATGCACATCCTCCGTCGGTCCGCATCCGTCAAAGTCCGCCGCGGCGTTGAAGTAGACTGCGTGGGATTGCTAACTGTAGGCGGTAAAGCTGATGCAGCCGCGAGCTGCGGAGGTGCTGGAGCAATTGCCTGCGGCATTGGAGGATACTGCTGGCTACTCGTCACAGGCGGCGGTGCTGGTGGAGGCATCGTCTGCCCCCATTGCTGGGACATGCCCAAATAATTGGGAGCTATCGGGAGAGGTGGAGGCTGTAGTCTGAACGGTGAGTCCGGAGGCGGGAAGCCTGGGGATTCGACGTATCCGTAGTGCGCGCCATAGTCATGCTGCTGCGGATGGTGCGCGTGAGCGTGATGGTGAGGCGAGAGAGTATGCTGTCCGTGATGGTGCTGCTGCATACCCAAGTCAACCCATTGCTGGTTGACATACTCGTCATGTGGGTTCTGCACACCGTCCATTGCATGCAAGCAGGAGGAGCTATGTAGGAGGTGACAGGTTTGGGTAGCAGTGGCGGCGGAAAGCAATGGGGATAGCACCAGCAGCAGCGACGGCAGGCCGACAGGGGGTAGTTGGACGGGAACAAGTCGCTTTCGTGGCCGAGTAGTCCGTCGTCAATTGCGTGTGCGTGTGCGTTTGAACAGAGAGATCCGTCGCCTACTCAAAAGTAAGTCAAATCCCGTACTAGACCCCCAGCAGAGTAGCCTACCTAAAGAAGCCCTGAATTTCCCCTTCCCCTTCCTCGTCCAGGACGCGAGGTGAACACTGAACAGTCAGCGGAGACATTCTCTAGCTTGTACTCTATGTATAAAGTACCAGGTACTAGGTACTAGGTACTTTCTTGGCTGGTTATGATTATTTATTTATTATTTTTCTCTGCTGCCCTCTCCCTGCAGCATAGTATACATACCTAGGTACCTCCTAGGAGCGAGAGGATACGTATGCGAGGTACGAGTAACGATATTCAGCGTCGTATTCGTCCTTCGTCCCGTTGATTGAGGAAATGGATGGATGGGATGGGCGCTGTGCAACTGTTTACCAGGAACTCTCTCCTTCGAGGCATAGATAGGCATGTGGACTCTGGCGGCAGGTTGGTAGGTAACATAACAACAACGGCTGGTAATCTTACAGGAGCAACAGCCAACAATAGCCGTCAAATTAAGCCTCAGGAACACGATCCGTCTCTCTTTCGCTCCAGAATCGCCAAAAAAGGGGATGAAGGGAATTGCCAACCCCGGTTTACGAACAAGCAATATCAATTCAGATCAACAACCCCAGGGTTGCTTACCCGTGCGTGATACAACAATAGAACAAAAAATAGACAAAAAACCTCGCTCAATTTAGGTTATTTATTTAATACGTGATATTTTCTCTCTTTCTGAGACGCGATGGAGCGGCAGAGGTTATGTTATAAACCCTAACCCAAGTCATTGCGACTTCGCCTACACCTACCAAAGTAATTAATACCATGATAACATAAAGACTGGATAATAATCTGATTCGACAATTCAGATGCATGGTGCATATGTTCATGCCGACGGCCTAACGCGCGAAGCGAGTTCGGTTGCGCCGTAGCCGCGCTTATCTTACCCCAATTTTTCAAATCGATCTCTCAAAAAATCGATAGGCACGCAATAACAGCAACTTGGACTCGCGGTGTTGGCTTCTTTTGGGGTTGGACATTCAAGTTAGACATTACGGAACGTGTTCCGTAAAAAGGGGATCAGGAGAATAGACGAACCCCCAACAACGATACACAGTCGGTTCCCCTTTGTTTTTGTCGTCAACTTTTGTTTCACAGATGCGAATGCGAGCTCGTCGCAGCACGCCATAAATTATATATAGGTACCTTTCGTTTCGTAACCGAGAACATCAGCCTCAGTCCGAGCATTTGCCCTTCAGTTGGGTATCAGACGAGAGCTTTAGGTCCCTCTACTCAGCGTTTAGACGTCTCCATCGGGGTGGAGACATGGACTAACGCCTGCCATAACTGCCATAAGATCATTTCTTTACCCAGAGTACACTGGCTGGACTTACTCCTGCATATAACATCTGGAACTGGAGCTTTCTTTTACCTGTTCAAGCCAAGGATCAAGGCTATCCACGCCCTAGCCGATCGCTGTTGACCCGAAACGTCCAAACAATTGCTCACGGGAATTTACCGGGCCACATGTCCTCCTGGTTCGTCCGCCCGAGATCGTACTCGTGTTTGTCCTTGAGTCGAAGAATCAGAAATGTTGGCGCGCTCGGAGCTCACTCTTGCTTGGGAATTGTACTAAAAATTTGGAGACTATAGAATTAGTAGAAAATGTCAAAGAATCACAGTATCGAGAAACGCTATCATTTAATCGCCAGGATCACGAAGCACAGATGATGCCGGCTCAAATGTGGAAGCAGAGATTTTACCCCAGGGAAACATATATCCCGTCTGTACCGAGAATTGACCGAGAGATACTAGGGGAAGCACTACCCTAACAGCAAGGATTTTTGTTGGGAATTCGTACGTACGGTCGCCGCCCAAGTGGTGCAATCCCCATCGACACTCTAGTTGAATGACCTCTGGTAACACCACCGGATTTTAAGTTGAGACGCTCACAGAGGGAAAGGAAAGGGATACTGGGGCTGCAAGTTTTGCGGCTAGAGTCATGCGTGAAGAGGGAAGGAAGCAATCGTATACTCTGAAACAATCGACGGGATGTTCTGCAATTGAGGTCATATTTGTGCCTGCGACATCCTCTCAAATCCATTCGAACGCCGATAAAATAATGCAACACCATCAAAAGCGGGCAGTCAGAGTTCTATGTAGCGTCCATACCCTAAGTGCTATCTCCAAAACTCTAAAAATATTCACTTTTTGATTATTGTAACCTGGAAAAGCGAGGTCATTAGTATATCTTCCGAAATGAGACATGTCATAAGTTGAACGGATATAACATACCACGTCTTCGTCTTCGAGCACATGTGATAAGCCTACTCGCTGGCCCTGATGTTTCACGCTTCGGCCGTACACAATAGCACTCTTGAAACTGTCGATAATAGACTTGTGAATGGATCGACACTATGCAGCACATTGTTAGAATACAAAAGGGCATCGAGGGCGTGGAACTAACGAAATCTTCCACAGTGCATTGGCCAGAGCGAAGAACAACCGGGGCCGTGTAGTCAGGTTGTTTTCCTGTGACACCATGAGTATTTATCGAGTGGAACGTTGGTGTTTAGTCCCACCTTTCGGTTTCGTGTAAATACGCTTAAGATCTAATTTCTCCCACCTGTTCATCTGTTAGTTTCTATGATCTAATAAGGACAATGCATTCCGTACATCATTTCCAGAAGCTCATCGACGTTCCATCCCTGTTGTACTGTCAGCCGTGGGTAATGGGAGAAGCGAATCGCCGGAAGAAAGAACCTTTTCGGACGAAATTGGAACCGAGTGAGGAATTCTGTACAACAAATCCAACTCTTCAATCGTAATCGCATCAATCTTGTTTAAGGCGTAGATAACGGGGATATATCTTCGACTCCTCTCTTCGATAACATCAATCAGATCATCGATGGTGGCATCGCATCTGAATGCGATATCTGCAGACACAATCTTATACTCGCTCATGACCGCTCGAATTTCCTAGGCCCTCCCGTTAACTAACCTAACCACTGGATACTATATCCAATCGTACCTCATTATCAATGTGTGTGAGTGGCTGTGTGCTCGTGATGTTGACTCCACCCTTGTCCTTCTTCTTGAAAACGATGTTGGGAGGCTGTTTGTTTATCCGAATGCCGAATCCTTCCAGTTCTGCTTCGATGATCCTTTTGTCTGTGAGGGGCTTATTGACATCCAATACAATGAAAATCAGATTGCACTGTTTGGCGACGGAAATAACTTGACGACCACGACCCTTTCCGTCCTTTGCTCCTTCGATGATACCGGGAAGATCCAACATCTGGATCTTGGCGCCATTGTAAAGAACACAACCGGGAACAGTCGTAAGCTACACCTTTGTTAACGTAAGTGTCTGTGTCAGACATAGCATCGCAATAACGTACAGTTGTAAACTCATAGTCCGCCGCCTCCGAGTGAGTCCCGGTGAGCAAATTCAACAATGTACTTTTACCAACCGAGGGGAACCCTAGATTTTTCAGCATCTTTCAGCGCTCGCGATGTCAAGGCAGATGTACCGATGAATCCCCTGCTGACGCATTAGTTCAGAAATCAACATTGTTGAGCAATAGGCACGTACACACTTGCCACACCGGTTCTAGCAACATCGAAACCAACTATCCAATCGTGTCAGAACCTCAACCTGGAATTGCAGTAGAATTTCCATTTGCATACCTCCGGCACCACCTCCACCTCCAGACGGAGGTGCCACAAGTTCTTTCCGTAGCTTTGCAAGTTTCGCCTTCAATTGACCCAAATGGCTACAGTCTTTGCGTCAGCGCTCTGCCAGGTCCGCGTGAGGTCATGACCAACAAGGAGGTGGCTTTATTCTTTTGCGTCTTGGCTGTATTGTGTATTGTATCACTTTAGCACCACCGAACGAACAGTTTGAGTAGAAGAGAGACCGCCACATACACATTTCGTCCTCGATCGCCTTAATCTTATCCACTACGCGCCATTAGAACAACATCGAAGTAACTATCGGAGACTGCAAGCATACCGGTAGTAGCCATGGTGGAGGAGACTGTATTCTTTAACGCTTAAAGATCTGAAGATTGAAAGTTTCGTACGCGCCGGATATTCGATGACGAGGTGTACTGATCCAGATTTGTTCAGCTGAACGGAGTGTTCCCGACGGAGATGGATCGAGTAGCACGTAGCGATGTTTCGTCGGGACTTTGCCGCAGTAAGGAGATTTGGTGAAGTGGCGGCGTATGGCGGGGATCCCACAGCCCTGCAAATCGCAGGTCGCTTGTGCTAACCTCAAATAGAAAAACCGAGTGACGATATTTAATGGGCACGGACTTAGGGTTTAGGGTGCTTATTCAACATCATGGAATCGTAGATCCGGTTCCGAGTTCGGATCGATGTTCAGTCTGGTTCCAAGGAACTATGGCTGGGATTCTGCTCAATTTCCTTGGTTGGTCAAAGATTTTGAGTGATGTTGCACCTTTACATCTGTTTGTATCTATACAGACGACGATGAGCCAAGCCGCAACAAGCGGCGCAGGTTATCAACGGCAAGAGATGGCAAAGAGACTTTGCGCTGGAAGGCTTTTGGAGCTGTGGCAACATTCTAGCAGGGCCCCTTCTAGTGTGTGTCGATGAATTTGTGTCCTGAACAGAGCAACTAAAATGCTGATCAGTTACAAACTCACTTCATTAGAGCAGTTATTTTTGCTCACTAGCACTCCTAAATTTTTACAAAGTGTACAGGATTAAACTAGAGAAGCTGAGGAATCTGGTAATAAATTATATTTGTGTTATGACAAAAATTGCTTCCAAGATAAAGGAATAAGCCTTTTGACTTCAGCCTGAAGCAAAGCGATTGCTGGATGTGGCTGGTAAGCGATCAACATTGCCAAGTCTACTAAATTTGACTTCAAAGCAAAGTCTCTAATAAGCAGTTCTATCCATTGAAGGAGAAGATCATGCGACACCGCTGAAACCTCTTTACTCAAGCGCCTACCGGTATCTGTGCATATGCTGGTTTGCTGTACTGCAGATATCCAATCGGTTATCAAAGGATTAGCAGCATCTAGTGCTTTAGAGCAGGTACGACGTTGACCAGAGCTACCTAGTATTTACCTTTCGTACCTAAGTAAACCATTAGCTACAAGGTACTGTCCTGCTCAGCTTTCCTTGCCCAGCTATTGTGCTCTACTATAGCTCTTCAAATCCTGCCCTTTAAAGCACCAGTTCTCCCTCAGACTACCAAGTATTTTCACTCAAAGTTTCCGAACATCCGATCTTTATCTTCCGAATATATTCCGCCCTTAATAACTACGACACTTCAGCGATACCAACTACAACGGTAATGCCAGAACCATTTCTACACTCGCGATCCGATTATCTTGCTCAGCTAGATGTTTGTACCCTGCCATCGGGTTCACTCTGCAAGAAACACAACCCCAATCCGTATCTCAATAACTTCCACCGGCTCGTTAGAGATCTAAACAAGATCCTTGGTCCCTCCTCCGGTATCGATAGCTCCGATATTGACGTCAATGATTTGATGAAAGCCATGAGCTTGTATACGTCGGCCGAAACAGACTGGAAAGAATATGCTCTTGCAGACTACAGTCGTCACTACACCAGGAACTTTGTGGACCATGGCAATGGGAAGTCGAATCTCTTGATTCTAGTTTGGTCTCCCAGCAAGGGCTCGTTGATACATGATCACGCCGGAGCCCATTGCATTATGAAGGTGTGTCATTTTGAGTCGCTACATACCCATAGGGCTTCTCCAGTTTGATTGTGGTCATGGAAAAATCGCTAATTGAGGAGTCCCCAGGTATTAAAAGGCGCCTTGAGAGAGACGCAATATGAAATGCCGACGGTATCTGGTGAGCCATTAAGCGTTCGGAAAACTTCGATTTACAATAACGACGAAGTGACATATATTTCGGACGACGTGAGTTCTGCTTCCTGTCAGAGATAATGACACGGCTGCTTATATTGCACAGATCGGATTGCACAAAATTGAGAACGAGAATAAGGACCAATTGGCTGTATCGCTTCACCTGTATACCCCGCCCTACGCGGAGAAAAGTAATATCATCGAGACATTTACTATTGACGGATATTCTTGTGCTAATGTTATTCAGACGGATGCTATTGTTTCGACGAGCAGACCGGTAAGAAAACCAAAGTAGAGATGTGCAACTACTACTCCGTGTATGGCAAGCTGAAACCTTCGAAGGTTCGCAGCTGCTAGGCATATTATTTTCTTTCCGTATACATTATCATTGCCGAATTCAGGAAATTGGGCGGGGAGTTTTGGATTCTATTCTGGTTGCGGGTACGAATCATGGGTTTACCATGTACTGTTATGTTCTGGGGGGGTGTAGACCATTTGTAATGATAGGCTGCTCTGGCGATGATTTGTAATATTTTAAGGGAATATATAAATTTAATGTTGATTCGCAGCTTGATTTGACTCTTAAAAGAGAGGTCTCAGCTCATCTCACTTACGACCTTCAACCATGATACCTAGATTTGTATGAGCTGTAGTGCTTTGGAGTAGGGATAGTGAGAGGTGGTAAGGAGCTTATACAATGATAACTGCATGTGCACTCATTAGCCTCTATTCATTGCAGTCAACGTCAGGACAACTCACCCAAACTGCGTCTTTATCGCCGGATTTGTGTACACCGGCTTGTCCGGCTTAGATACGGGAAGTTGGAAAGCTGCAGTTTCGAACTCCTTGACCATTGCTCCACGTAATTGCCAGCCCAAGCTTCATGCGTCAACCCATCTGTTCGTGGCTTCTGCAGCACCTCTGAAGAATTACCTTCCACCTTGTCGAGCTTTGTCTTGGCTCAGTTCTCGCGCGACCTTTTTCCACCTCAGTCACACCGTATAGACGGGGAGGGAACAGATGGAAAGCAACCTTGTCAAAGCTCTCGCCCGCAGCAAGGCGGTCCATTGCTTCTTGAATTTGAGACGCCTTTTCGCAGAGTATATGTCGGACGTTAATGCTGTTTGCTGGCTTGAGCTTGTCGTCGCCTTTCTTCTCACTTTTGCTACCGCCAGCTTTCTTGCTGTCGCCGCCTTTCTTTGCGGCTGGCTTTTTATCGTTTTTACCCATTGCGATTGTGGTGGAGGCGAGGTGAAGGTGCAAAGGTGGAAGTTGTGGTTGGTGGAACAGGGTTGGTTACACGTGAGGTTCTATTTCTCCACCATCTCTGCCGATTTGGTAGACTTGGTGAAATAATCAACGATACTTTAGCTTCGATCACGGAGATTACGAGCTGAATGGACTCTACATGTCGAACTGACTGGTCTCCACTTTCGTGCCAATCGTAGCTGTTTTGCGAACTATACATTTTTTCTGAAACTCGAAAATATCCCTAATCTATAGATATTCGGTCACGGAGAGTCGGATTTATGTCTTGAGCTAGATATCTAAGTATTAGAACATGCATCTAAGCAGACTTTGGAATCTACTACAAGTTCTTATCCTGCAACTAAAGAGCGCTATATGCTCCCCATAGCTGCGATCTACTGGCAGGAACGCCCCACACATCCACCCCACGTCGCATCCACTCATACCACACCAGAATACTGTACTGAACACCATGGTTCGGACGTTACACGTTGCAAAAGCCTTGCCCTAACAGATTTTATTAAGGATTCTGCCCACTGTTGGGCATTCTGGCCACTTCAATTATATCCCACTCTTGAATAGGAGCTTTTTGAAGCACACGCTGCTGTTGCCAAAACCTTGCACGCAACTGGTCTTGCCGAATACCTCGAGGAAGCTTTGCGCAGTGTTCCTAAGCAGCCCACCCGACTTCCGGACTTTTAGATATCTGATAGTCGGCCTGCATATCTTCAAGGCCTGCATAAGCTTTCGTATATCTTCAAAACCTAGATAAGGATGAGTATGTCTGGCGGCTGGCCTTAATTTTGCGGCCTCCGCTAGCGATGATCAGGCCTAGCTTCATGCAGGCAGGCCGGGCCTGGCCACTCAGAACCACTGCCTTGCGTAAGGTGAAGCCTTGACTTGCTTTGCTTATAAGGTGGCTACTTGTAGCAATTAACTCCCCTGTTCCGGTGGCATCACCATTTCAATAATTTTTGGGTGGAAAAGGAGCAATATCTGGCTCCCCAGCTCTTCCTCGCAGCGGTAAGCTATTTTCCTTACTAAAACGCTATATTTCGGATTGACTGGAGGTTCTCTAGCTTGTCATCGAGGATGGCTGAGATCTAGCTTGCAACAACGAGATCTGCCATTATTTGAGCAGAATTTAACAAGCAGTTCCGCAACCGTATGCTCGAAACCGAGAACCATACTACATATACAACAGCATAAGTATAGATGATTCATGAAGTGAAAAACACTGTAGTCCTAGTAACACTCTGCATCCTGAAATTTAACAAGTAAATCACCTCTTGAAGAAGTATTACGAACCAAGCTTCTGTACTTCATCTAACAGTCTAAGCGGCGCACCTAGCTATCAACAGAGTGTACACATCGCTAGTATCGTCTTCGGCGAAATACACACGTACTGACTTCTCATCTCAGTCAATTCCTTCTTATATATAAAACCCCTATACTTCACGGCGCATTTGTTTACTGTGTCGTCGGCGTTTACGGCGATTCGTGGATTGTACCCATGTGCTAATACTGGCATCCGGGAGCGGAACTGGTTTTCCTGTGATTGGGCAGTTTCTCAGAGGAAACCAACGAGGCATAGCGGTTGATGGAGCTATATTCAGAGTTACTGCAGACGGTGTGTGGGCTACTGTAGACAGTGTGCGGCGTTGATGATGCGAAAACTTACGGGGCTTCGCCATGGTAGTGAGTGTAGTGAGAGGTAGCTTCAGGGGAGATGCCTCTGTGAAGTCATGTGGAAGAGAGGGGTAGGGAAAATTAGTTTAAGATTGCGAGAAGTGTGAATCAAATGTTAGGAAAAAGAAGTCCGACAGGTAGAAAGGTTGACGGCAAAGACACAAGATATTGACTGTTCTAGATCCGAAGACGGAGAGGTGCTCATGCCCATACTATTCTTACTATCTGCCTTCCTCAACGCAATCATTTCATTAGTCGTCAGTTTCGCCCCAGCGCACCCCACCATCTTAAAACTTCAATACTTCAATAAAGCTTCCTGTACGGTGTACAGCGAGTGGAAAAAAGTATCAAGTAACCGGACTATAACCAGCAATTTACGGCCACACAGCTCAAAGCAAGTGCTTCATTTAGTCAGCATTTCAAAAAAAAGTTCCAGTTTCTTTAGTATTAAATATCAGACCATTGTTGGACATTCATTCTTACTGTATTACAAAATTTTCGCTTTGGGGGCGAACATTTGGGGATAGTAACTCCCCTTGCAGTCACCAGTTTCACTCAATGAGAATAGGTGCGAAGAGAATGAGCATCAGTGGGCATATTCAAGTGGTCCTTCTGAGCATTGTGACTAAATTTGGTACTTCAGAGAGAATTTATTCTACTATTAACACGGTTTGCCGCTTACAGTGCATTTACTTAATACTTTTTTCCACTCGCTGTACGTGCTCTGTAACCTCTGAAGTTCGAAACAAGTTCCCATACAAAGTAAGCCGTTCCGTGACTCCCTCGGCCCTTGAGGAGATGAGGTTGAACAGTGTGCGGCTGCATGCCCAAGCACAAAAGATTGGCTCTGGCTCCGATTCAACATTCCAAGCTGTTCTCTCGTCATTTCCTCCTCTCCGAGTCCTCCCCATCCATTCACCTATCAGATGTCGATCTTTGGAACTTACGAACAGTGTAGGATGTATATTCTGGGAATGCGGTTGGTAAACGTAGAGCTGTAGGATACTGACGTGAGGAGGCTTCGACAAGTTCGAGGTAAGTTATTTGAGATGCCAAGCCTATGACGTCACAGGAGCCGGCCGTGGAAAGTACAGCCGTATAATTACCGAGCGATAAGATAAGATTAGATACTTAGCCGTAATGTCCCAAAATGGAAGAATCAAAACAAAACAACGAGCAACACGTCTGCATCCCCTGTGTCATCCACTCATACTCTCCTTTATCACCAATCCCCACCAACCCCACCAACTCAGCTATATCCATCGCTTCATCGTCTTTCAAATCTAAAGCTATTAGCATTGACACCATGGTGCGCCTTCGTTCGGCTGCTAAAAGAGCTGCAGCGGACGATGCTGAGTTTGGTGTACGTATTCCTCCCATTCTTTGGCTACTCCGCTGAGCCTGTCTCTAGACTTCATCTCTCTCGGACATCACTTCTTCAAAGCTCAATCAATCTACTGCTGCGGCATCGCCGTCACGTAAAAACCCTACGGAGTTCAAGAAAACGCCAAAGTCTAAGATGCCGATCCCCTCAACGCCGTCACAAACCATTTCCTATCCTTCTCTGGATATTGATTCACCTATAAAGAAAGAACAAGAACTATATCCTTCGCTCAGTGGCGTTGGGCCGAGGACACCTACGTCCGGTATCCCGGTCCCAGCTTCTGTGACGACTGCAAGGAAAACAAAGCCTTCTACTTCCACCAATAACTCCGGTGCTCCAATGCCTGGTGCATTCGAAGCCCCGAAGTTCGAAATACCGAGTACATCTGATTTTACATTCGACTTTAGTGCTGGCATCGGCGAGTACGGACGAAAAATGCTCGATGACATTAAGGACCGTGCTCGCGAAATTCGAGCGAAAATGGAACCCATACCTTCCACCCCAACCCAGCAGCCTTTGACGCCGACCGGCCGGGCCGTTACCACCGGTCGTCGCAAGAGGTTTTCAGATATCCACAGGCGACAATTTGCGAAGATGGAGAGCATCGCGAACCATTATGCAGCAAAGAGAACCAAGGTCACAACGCCACAGAACCCTCAGAAAGGAATCAAGAGGACTCAGTCCCAAGCAGCTTTGGAGGAGAAGAGTCTGCCACCTACCCCTTCGCCAGTTAAGAAGCAGCCAGAACAAGACCTAGAGTCGAAGCGATCAAAGAGAACGAAGATTGAACCGGTCTCAAGTTTCGCGGCCAAGATCGGTAGAATTACCGGGACACCCAAGAGAACTTCGAGACCTCCACCATCAGCTGCTCGGACTGCAGTCGCTAGGCGCGTCAGCAGCCAGAAGAAGCCCCTACCCCCGCTCCCGCGATCAGCTATTGAACCTAGCATTAGGCTTGTCCCCAATTCAGTCAACGGTACGCGGTCAAAAATCCCAGTCACCCCTTCTTCTAAAAGCACAATCAACGTTGCTCCTGCAACAATTGCAGCTGTACCGAAGTTCGGGCTTTCCTTGATCCCGCAACCCGGAACCCCCAAGCCTAACACGCCTAGTACTTCACCTCATAGAACTATCGCTCGCACTATGTCTGAAGCTAAACCTCGAGTTATCAAACAGCTTAAGAAGTTGGGCGATATGGCTAGCAAAGCTTCAGACAGAATGTCAAGCCCGCGCATGGGTGTTTTGTCTCCCATTAAGCTTACAGAAACGGTCGATCTTGAGGACCCGTTTCGTTCTGACCAGGTCCCACAATCGACCAAGGGTTGGGCATTCGAACCTCCCTCTGATTGTTCCACCATGCCGGCATTTCCCCGAGCCCCCTCCCATGAACCCGAAGAACGGGGTTCGCCACGCAAAGTAACTGGGAGGAATGCATCGCTCCCACCTCTGCCACCAGCTGCATCGGGCTCTAGGAAGCGTAAAGGATCTGTCCTGGCAACCGACCAGGCCGACGTTCAAGCCAAGGGAGAGAACACACAGAGCCCGGCTAGAAAGAGACTGCGGTTCAATGGCATGAATGCCGAAGGAATGAAAGATATGAAGGACAATGTTATGGAGAAGGGTAGGGCCCTCCTCGATAAAGCTCGGCTGGAATTCCTGGCAACACCGAAGAGGAAGATTGACGGGGTTCGCGGAACCAAGAGTACTGTAAGGAGGAGTAGTCGAAAGCCAGTGTGGAAGTAAGCTATTGCATGAGTTTCCGCAGTTTTCCATTCGATTCGATACCACATTTTTATGCGATGTTCTTTTGGAGGCGAGATTCATTATTTTGTTCTTACACTCGCTCTTCAGCACGTACTGAGTACCTAGGGATATGGAGTTGGGGCCTTGTGGAGGTAATACGGCAATTTTTGTCACGATTAACGACTTCTGCTGTTTTGCTTAGTTTCTGCTTTTTGCTGCTGCAAAATTTTGCAAAAACATGTAATAGGAACTTTTGCTCCTGTTATTCGAGTATTTATTGTGAATTGAGTATCCTTAGATGAGCTTTACATAGATGTTTCCTAGTACCATTAAATTATTTTGAGTGATCAGTACCGTGAATATTTATTACACTGCTGTCTTGGCGTGTCTGAGAGCCGCCAGACCTTCGCCTCATCGTGTCGCGACACGCCCCCAGCTTACCATTACCATTACACCCACTAACTCACACGTGCCATTCGTTGTATCGCTCGGCCTTCAGTTTCCTTCAGCTCTTCACCACATCCACAATGTCGGGCGCACGGCATTGGGAACAAGACAAGGAGGCGACGGTGTACATTGGCAACCTCGATGAACGGGTTTCGGATGCGCTGGTATGGGAGCTTATGCTACAGGCTGGGCGAATAGTACGTTTCTTCAATTTATCCCATGCGTCGCTATGATCTGAAACAGGAGCTAACTGGCGAGAGAACAGGTGAATGTACATCTACCAAAAGACCGAGTCACGCAGACGCATCAGGGGTTCGGATTTGTCGAGTTTATTTCGGAGGAAGATGCCGAGTATGCTGCCAGAATCATGAATCAGGTCAGATTATATGGAAAGCCGATTCGCGTCAATAAAGTATGCGCGCCGCTGTTAGTCCAGAGGGTGTGATGCTAATGCGCGACAGGCATCGGCAGACAAGCAGAAGACTGTGGAGGTGGGTGCAGAACTGTTCGTGGGGAATTTGGATAGTATGGTCGACGAGAAAACGCTTTATGACACCTTTAGCACGTTTGGAAATCTGGTTTCTGCTCCTAAGGTACGTGTATCCTTCAGTGAACTTGCGCGACCTGAAACAGTATTGATGGTTACAGATTGCGCGAGATGACGCCGGTATCTCGAAGGGATTTGGTTTTATCTCCTATGACTCCTTCGAAGCCTCCGATAAAGCGATAGAAAGCATGGACAAGCAGTTCCTCATGAACAAAGAGATCAACGTGCAATACGCATACAAGAAGGATGGCAAGGGAGAACGCCACGGAGACCAAGCAGAGCGTCTCCTCGCCGCTCAAGCTCGAAAACACAACGTCTCAATGCCGGCTGCACAACTTCCACCAGCACTATTCGCGCCCCAGGGACCTGCCGGCGGGGCTCCCCCAACCCCAGTGATACCAGCCGGACCAGGAGGATACCGAGCGCCACCTCAAGCTCCCCGACAACCAAATGGCATGAACATGGATATGGGTGGTCATGGACAGCACCAGCAATTTCACCACGAGCAAGCGCCGCCGCCTAGAGGTCCGCCACAAGGGTTTCAGCAGAATCAGCTTGCGCCGCCTCCACAAGGCCTACCACCGAGACCTCCACCACCATCAGGCTTCCAGCCTATGCCTCAAGGATACCCGCAGCCGATGCCGGGAATGGCACCACCAGGTTTTGGTCCTACCCCTGGCGCACCCCCGCCAGGATTTGGAAGACCCCCGATGCCGCAGGGCTTCCAGCAGATGGGCTCTCCAGGATATCCGCCACAAGGCATGCCTGGCCAGGGATATCCGGGTGCGCCTCCTCCTCCAGCAGGGTTTACGCCAAGGAGGTAGAAGGATTGTAGATGTTGAAGATGGGTTTTTGATAATTGGGGCCAGAATTGGGATTGAACCTTTGGTGAATACTAGCGTGTAGTGTGAGCATCACAGTGTGCGTGGAAATAGCGACTCTTTACGGCTATTATGGCAGAGAACGACCAAGATGGTTGGTACTTTCATTACTCCAGGTTTTGGCCAAATGTACTTTTAGTGACAACAAAAACATCAGGGTTTTATGATGTCTAGATCTTCTTCTCGTCTCGTTTTCGTGGGTTATTCGCAAAAGGCAGGCAGGACATCAAGATTAAATAGTGCTGTAGTCTACTTTCTCGACCTTTATGTAGCATTTACTTTAACACATGCTGCCACCGCATCGGCGATTCCCGTCTCCGACCCACCTGCCGGATCCAGTGACATCAGTGATAATAATGTAACCCTGCACCCGTTTGCCAAACCACCGACACCTCATCCTTCTCCATACATCACCATGGCCGTTTCAACCGCCGTCCTTCCTGCGGTGGCCTCCCTACACGAATGCGCCAATTTCAGTCAAACCGTCTCTCCTTATCTCCACCAGCTATCACCCACCCACATCCTTCCCCTTATCCGTGGTGAGATCTCACCAACAACATGGTACCTCTCTACCAACCCGCTCATGAGTGCTCTCCTCTTCTCGCTCGCCATGTCGGTCATCGTTTTTATCGCCTCGGAGGCGAACAAAAACCCCAGCCAGGTGGACCGGTTATGGAGTATTCTCCCCGTCGTTTACATAGGCCACTTCGCGGCGTGGGCGCGTATGGCGGGCATGGGTTCAGAGCGACTGGATACGCTAGCAACATTTGCGGCGTTGTGGGGTGTAAGCTTCTTTCTTTTCCCATTCTCCCCCCAGCGGAATTGGTGCTGATGAAATGTAGCTGCGTCTCACATTCAATTACTGGCGCAAAGGAGGATACCAAATCGGCCATGAAGACTACCGCTGGAAGATTGTACGGACCAGAATGTCGCCGCTGGCATTCGTGGCGCTCGACCTCACCTTCATCGCGTTTTATCAGAACCTACTACTCCTAGCTATATCCACACCCGCCTACATCCTCCTCCTCTGCTCTACAATCAAAGATTTCCCCGCGATGACCACGACCGACACCGTGATATCTCGGGCGCTGGTTGTGATCCTTCTCCTGGAGTCGCTGGCGGATCAGCAGCAGTGGGCGTTCCAGTACGCCAAGAAGGCTTACAAGGAAACCGACAAGGAGTCGGAGTTTTTCTCGAAGGAGGATTTGGAGAGAGGGTTTGTGGTATACGGGGTGTGGAGTTTTTCTCGCCACCCAAACTTTACGTGCGAACAGGCCATCTGGTTGATGGTGTATCAATGGGGATGCTGGCAGACGGGTACCTTGTACAATTGGACGGGTTTGGGGGCAGCGGGGTATCTGGCGGTTTTCCAG
>Ga0307515_10010592_pt1 | contig 17650 bp, 16 predicted proteins | sample 17_EM_MG_FD_194513 | JGI IMG/M metagenome (GOLD analysis project Ga0307515, IMG submission 194513) | Populus trichocarpa ectomycorrhiza microbial communities from riparian zone in the Pacific Northwest, United States - 17_EM | ecosystem: Host-associated > Plants > Roots > Unclassified | place...
GTGTCGATGAAGCAACTAACTCACCATCTGATCCTCGCCGCTGCGATATGCGGTATCTCCGGCTGCGCCACGATGCTGGCCGGTGGCCCCGATCATGTGTCGGTCGCGACGAATCCGCCGGGCGCCACAGTGTTCGTCGACAACAAGCCAGTGGGCCAGACGCCGGCAGTGGTCGAGCTCGATCGGGCGCACAGCCATGGCCAGCTCCGGATCGAGCTGCCGGGGTTCCAGCCGGTCACGGTCGTCCGCAACAAGGTGCTCAATCAGTGGATCTGGGCGAGCTTCGTGATGGGCGGCCTGATCGGGATCGGGATCGACCTCGCCACGAGCAACGCGACGCGGTTCGAGGACGAACCAGTCGCGATCGGGCTCACGCCGTCATCCGGCGGGGCTGCCTTGCCACCGCCTCCGCCGACCCCGAAGCTCCAGGTGTGCCGCGAAGAGCGGCGGCGCACGTTGATCGAGGCCATGAAGCTCGAGGACCACCACCAGCGCGTGCAGATGATCAACTCCGCGCCGGTCTGCGACTGACAGCATCGGACCCAAGAAGCATCCACGAGACCGGCAATCGTCAGCTTGAATTGCTCACGCCCAGCAGGTAGACCGCGAACGAGGCCAGCCAGTGCTCGCCCATGTAGTCGCCGGTCGCGACGTGCGCCAGGCCCGCGACGACGTGGATCTGCGCGGCGGTGAGCAACGGATCGCGCAGCGGATCGCGCAGCGGCAGGGCGTTGCCGACCGAGCGCAGGCACCAGGCGCGCGACAGGTTGAGGCCGTCGAGGTGGGCGAGCTTGGGGTCGCTGCGGTCCGACACGATCGCCGGCGCCTGCAGCGACGGCGGCAGGCCGCGCGGCAGGAGGCCGTGCAGCCAGGCCCCGAACTCGGCGGCCGGCAGCACCCGGCGCATCAGGTCGGCCTCGATCAGCGCGGGCGACAGGAAGTCCTCGCCGCCCGGCTCCCACGCGGCGGGGATGTCGCGATCGGCGGCGTAGTAGGTCGTCGCGCGCTCGGTGATCAGCGCGGCGAGCTCGGCGTGGCCGGTGGCCCGCGCGTGGTCGAGCGCGAAGCCGAGGCCGAAGGCGGTGTTGGCGTGGACGCCGGTGCGCACCGGATAGGTCTGCTTCGGAAAGAACGCCAGGTAGCGGGCGACGATCACCTCGGTCAGCGGCTGCAGATGAGCCGACCAGCGCCGTGCGTCGGCGTCGTCCCAGCCGTGGAGCTCGGCGGCGAGCTGGAGCAGCCAGGCCCAGCCGTAGGGCCGCTCGAACGAGCCGCGGTTGGCGCCGGCGAAGTACGCGGCCTCGGCCGCGAGGTTGGCCGCGGTCAGGTTGGCGTCGAGCGCGGCGCGGATCGCGGCGGCCTCGTCGAGCCCGGGCCGGGTGCGCAGCAGCCGGACCAGCATCCAGTGGCCGTGCACCGCCGAGTGCCAGTCGAGGCAGCCGTAGAACGCCGGGTGAAGCGCGCGCGGCGACGCGATGTCGCCGGCAGCGTTGATCAGGTGGTCGATCTTGTTGGGCAGCTCGCGCTGGATGCAGCCGAGCGCGAGCCGGGCGAAGTGGCTGGCCTGATCGTTGCGAGCGTGTTCCGTGGTCTCGATCATGGCACCCCGATGATCTTGTGGAGTTGCAGCGACAGCCGCCAGCGCGGCCGGGCGTGGATCAGCGCCAGCGTGCGGGCGAGGTGGTGGTCGTAGCGCGCGTCCATCCACGGCTGGACGAAGTAGTGCTCGCAGCGCCAGCGCGCGGCGTAGCGATCGAGCACCGCCTCGTCGACCGTGTCGTCGACCACGACCTTGACCTCGTCGGCCGGCAGGTGATCGGCGAGCACGATGCTCGCGGGGTGATGCTGCGGCTTGGGCGAGATCGTGAGCCAGTCGACCGGCCCGGCGAGCGGACGGGTGGCGTTGGACTCCATGTGGACGCGGAACCCGGCGCCGCGGACCGCCGCCGCCAGCGCGGCGTCCCACTGCAGGGTCGGCTCACCGCCGGTCACGACCACGCGGCGGGTGCGGCCGACGTCGAGCACGCCGAGCCGCGCCACGATCTCGAGCGCGGTCATCCGCTGCGCGCCCTCCGGCGAGAAGTCGGTGTCGCAGCCCGGGCAGTCGAGGTTGCACGCCGCGAACCGCAGGAACACGACCGCGCGCCCGGCGTGCGCACCCTCGCCCTGCAGCGTGGGGCCGAACAGCTCCTTGACGAGATAACGGCGATCCGTCATCGACGAGATGCTATAGCGCAGACGTGACCCGCTGCGCATCGGCTGTCCTCGCGATCGTCGCCGCGTGCGGCAAGGGCCGGGAGCCGACCGCGGCTCAGGTACCCGCCGGGCCGCTCCCCGCCGCCGGCAGCGGTAGCGCGTCCGCAGCCTCGCCCGGCGACTCCAGCAAGGGCTGCACGCTGCTCCCGTTCGCCGAGACCACGCCGGTCCCCGAGGCCTCGGGCGCGGCCTGGCTCGCGATCGACGGCGTGCCGATGCTGGTCGTGATCAGCGACAGCGGCAACCACGGCGCCTACGGCATCGTCGATCCCGAGACCGGCGCGACCACCGAGACCGGGCTCTTGCCGCTGTCCGGCGAGGCCAGCGACGACCTCGAGGGCACCGCCGTGCGCGGCGACCGGCTGTATGCGATCACGTCGTCGGGCTGGATCCGGGTGTGGCGGCGCAAGGCCGGCGGCTTCGAGCTGATCGACCGGCCGTACCCGCTCGGGCCGATCGACCTGCCGGACACCAAGAACAACGACCGGCCGCCCCGGGGCGACGGCATGGTGTGCAACGGCCGGGTCGTCAACTGCGGCCGCAACTACGAGGGCCTGTGCCTGGCGCCCGGCGCGCCGCCCGCCGCATGCATCGGGTTCGCCGCGTCCAAGGCCGACGGCCACCTGTACTGCCTGACCGAGGACGCCGGCAAGCTGGTGGTGCACCGCGATCGCGCGATCGCGGTCACCCGCCCCGGCGCGCTGGCCGACTGCGCGTTCGGCGACGACGGCACGCTGTGGGCCGGCAGCAACCTGTTCGACCTCGGCGAGGTCTACCGGATCGCGCGCTGGGACGACCCGGCCGCGGCCACGATCGAGCGGGTCGGCCCGCTCGCGGTCGGCTTCCCCGAGACCCTCGCGGCGCGCGGCGACGTCGTGTACCGGATGTCGGACATGGGCGGCGCGCCGAGCCTGATGGCACGGTTTCGCTGCCCGAAATGACCTGCGCTCACGCGCACGCCCGGCGCGATCGAGGAGAATTTCGCGCTCCGGGCGGCGCGCGCTAGGATCTGCGCGTGCAGTGCCCGTATTGCAGCGGCGACTCCAGCGTGACGGAGACCCGCGTCACCGCCGACGGCATGCGCCGCCGCCGGGTCTGCACCGTGTGCAAGCGCAGGTTCACGACCTACGAGAAACTCGGCGCGCCCGGGCTCAAGGTCGGCAAGCGCGACGGCAGCATCGAGGCGTTCGACGGTGGCAAGCTGTTCAGCGCGCTGCGCCGCGTCGCCGCCCACCGCAACGCCGTGGCCGACGACGACCTGCGGCGGATCGCGCGCGACATCGAGGCCACCCTGGTCGACAGCGGCCGCAAGTCGATCGCCTGGAGCGACATCGTCACCCTGGCGCTCAGCCGGCTCGAGAACATCGATCCGGTCTCGGCGGCGCGGCTCGCGGCCAACTACACCGACGAGACCGGCGCGATCCGGTTCGACCGCAGCGCGCCCGAGCAGCCATCGCCCCAGCTCGGCCTGCCGCTCGCCGACACCGACGACTGACCGGCGTCCGCTTGCCAGGCCCTCCGCGACGGCGTCTACTTGGCGTGGCGGACGGAGCCATGGATCTCGCGGCGGGGACCTTGATCGCTGGGCGCTACCGCCTCGAGCGTCACGATCCGGAACGGATCGCCGGCTCGAAGACTCGCCGGCTCAGTCGAGCCGCCACACCTGGGCATCCGGATCGCCGGAGGCCAGCGGCGTGGCGCGCAGGTGCTGGCGGGCGAGCATCGCAGCCAGGTCGATCGGCCAGCGGGTGAACGACGCCGCGTAGCGCACGCGGTCGGCCGGCATCGGCCCGTCGAGCAGGCCCGGCAGGTAGATCGGACAGCGCGCGTACCACAAGAGCTGCGGGGCGAGCCGCGCGAACACGGCGCATGGCCGGCCGCCGGCGTCAGCGCGGATCGCCTGGGCGGCCCGGACCACCGGCGCGCGGGCGTCCTGCTCGACGCGGCAGGTCCAGACCACCGCGACCGCGACGCCGAGCCAGGTGATCGCGACCGCCGCCAGCGCCAGGCGCGGCCGGTCGACCCGGGCCACTGCGTCGACGCCGAGGACGACCAGCAGGACCGTGGCGACGAACACGTAGCGCGGCTGGCCGTGGCTCTGCAGGCCGAGCGCGGCGATCTGGCCGAGCGCCACGATCCCGAGGTACCACGGCGCCCGGCGGCGAGCGCGGACCAGCCCGACGACGCCAGCCACCATCACGGGCGCGATCAGCGCGCCGTAGAACGCCAGCGGGTTCGACGTGAGGTAAGTGACCAGGCCCTCGCCGACGTAGGCCCGCCGGGGCATCCCGGCGCTGACCGCGAGGATGCCGAGCGCGGTGCCGGTGACCTGGATCGAGCGCACCAGGTGCGGGATCAGCAGCGCCGCCAGCGCCGCGACCGTGGCGAGCGCGCGGACCGGCCGCGCCAGGACCGCCCGCCACCACACGACGCCCGCCGCGGCCAGCGCCAGGGCGATCACCGGCGCGCTGCCGTAGCGGAGATAGAACGCGGCGGCGAACAGCGGCGCCGCGGTGACGATCCGCCAGCGCGGCCCGGGGTCGTGCCCGGGTGGCCGGTCGAGCTCGGCGGCGAGCACCGCGATGCCGCCCAGGATGCACGCCGCCGCCGGGAGGTCGCTGAGCAGCTGGGCGCTGCGCATCGCCATCGGGTGAGCGCCGGCGATCAGCGCCGCCGCCCACGCGCCGGTGCGCGCCGAGAACGCCGCCCGCCCGACGGCGAACGCCGCGACGACGATGGCGGTGCCGAGCACCGCGCTGGGGAGCCGGAGCTGCCACTCCGCGCCACCGAGCGCGACGCCGAGCCAGGCCAGCGCGACCGTGCCGTCGGAGCGATACAGCCACGCGCCGGCCGGCTGCTCGCCCAGACCGGTGATCGCGAACGCGGCCTCGTCGTGTCCGAGCGGCGGACCGAGCGCGACGCCGAGCGCGGCGACCGCGACCCACGCGGCCAGCGCGGCGATGAGCAGGCGCCGGTCGGTGAGCCACGGCATGACGCCTTCGTAGCAGGCGCGCGATCACCGGCGCGCCTGCTACCGAGGAAAAAAAACCGGCGGGACGGGTGTGGCACGGGGCCCAATCCGAGCCACACCCAAGACCGAGTCACCACAGCTCGATCTGTCCCGCCGGAAACGAACCTTGTCTGGCGCAGCGCCTAGAGCAGCGCCGCGATCCCGATCGCCGCGCCGACCAGGGCCGGGACCGCGACGAGGAGGGCGAACATCTGCGCAACCATCGGGGTGCGGCCGCGCGCCGGCACCGTGCGCTCGTAGGCCGGATGAACCGTGTCGAACGCGACCCAGGGCTGCGAGCCGCGGGCGAGCGGCGCCGCCGGAACGACCGCCGGAACGACCGCCGGCAGGACCTGATACGAGCCGCGGGCCGCCGGTGCGTACGGCCGCGTGGGCCGGCGCTTCGAGACCCGACCGCCGCGAAGCAGCAACCGGTCCGTGGCGGTGGCGAGCTGTTCGCGGTTGATGGTCTCGATGGTGTCGGCGTCTCGCATGTTCGCGTCTAGTGCACGGCCCGGGCCAGCGATTGTCGTGCGTGGTTTCGAGCGCTTCGGCGACCGCCGGTCAACCGACGCGCTGCTTGGGGTTGACGACTTGCTACCCGGAAGGATCGACCGCCGGTCGCTCGCGCTCCCGAGCCCGCACGAGCCGCGCGCCGCCGCGGCCGCGCCGCGCCGAGCACCCCGAAACCGCCCCGAGCCCCAGGGAGAACGCCCGAAAACGCCCGCGAGCACGACCCGGTCGGGATCGTGCTCGCTGCGTACGCGGATCGGACGGCTATTGCGCCGGCGGCTGGCCCTGCGGCGGCTGACCCTGCGGCGGCTGGGCCTGCGGTGCCTGGTCGGCGCCGATCTGGCCGGTGACGCCCTGGGCCAGGCCCATGATCCCGCCGCGCAGCGCGCCCTGCAGGAAGCTCTGGCCGCCCTTGACGCTCTGGGAGCCGCCGTCGAGGAACCCGGCGATCGCCGAGCGCCCCAGCAGCTTCCAGGAGAACCCGCCGAGCACCGCGTCGAGCTCGCCCGGGTCGATGATCGAAAGCTCCATCATGGGGCTCACCAGCGACGGAGGCGGGTGCTGATGTTGACCACCGAGCTCGGAGCCGCGGCGGCCGGAGCTCCAGCGGCGACCACGGTCGGCTGCTGCGGCCGCATCGCCATCATCATCGCGAGCAGCATGAACGTGTTGTTGCCGCCGCTGTTGGTCGTGTTGCTCGCGACGTCCTTGAGCGACGTCTGCAGCGCCGTCAGCTGCTGGGTGATCTGGTCGTTGGTTGCGCGGGTCGTTCCGCCCACGACGGTCGTGAGCTCGGTCTGATCGAGGTCGTGCATTGTGGCGATCCTTTCGAGAATTGGGTTGAGGGTTCGTTGTGCAGCGTCCGTGCCGCGGACAGCCCCGAACCAGATCGAGCGGTTCCCGACCCGAACGCCCTCGATCTTGTCAATCTCGAGCGACGAACTGCCTCCCGACGACGACGCTTCCGACCCCGACGAGGATCGCGATCCGCAGACGCGCGACGCGCCGAGGGCGCGCCGATCCGAAAACGCGAAGAGCCCGAGGCGGTCGCCTCGAGCTCTTGCGTGGAATTGCGACGAGCGGCTACTTGCCGCCGCGCGACTGCATGATCTGCTGGATGAGCTGCATCATCTGCTGACTCGAGCTCTGCTTCGCGGAGGCCATGTTCTGGCCCACGCTCGTGATGGCTTGCGACAGCTGCTGGATCCCCTGCAGCAGCACCGGATCCAGCGTCGTGCGCGGCGTGATACGTCCGCCGGTGACTTGGGCCAGCGTGGCGGACTCGATGGTCTTGAACGCGCGGGGGGCGGACCTGGGGGATCGTTGGCTCATGGCTTACCTCGTCAACGTGCTCGTGGGGGGCAGCGCCGGTGCCGAGTTCGGGCCGTTGCCACGACCGGAGCCGCGCTGGTTCATGACGCGCAGCAGCGCGTCGGTCATGCCGGTGTCCTTCGGACCGACGGTCTTCGCGACGTCCTCGACCGCGCCGGTGGCCTGGGCGAGCGCAAGCTTGGCAGCCTCGGTCTGCTTGTCGCTGCCGCCCCAGACCTCGGAGAGGTCGATGACGTCGATGGTGCGAAACGACTTACCAGCCACGGTGCTTCACCGTGGTCGAGATGTTGATCACCGGCGGCTGGGGCGCCGGCGCCTGGGCCGGGGCAGCGACCGCGCCGCCGCCGCCACCGCCCATGCCGCCCATCATCATCATCATCATCATCATTTGCATCGGATCGCTCTGGTTGTTGTTCTGCGACATCGCTTTGATCGAGTCGGTGATCTGGGTCAGCATCAGCGTGAGCTGATCGTTGCCGCTGTTCGACCGGGCGGTGACGCGAGACGCGCCGCCGGCGACCTGGCGGAGCTGGGCCGCGTCGATCGACGGGAAGGGGTCATGGTGCTTGGGCTTCGACATGGGCTGGTCGCTTTTCCGACCCGTGGTGGGGTCTGTGGTGAGGGGCTGGCCTGTCTCCCTGAGGAGCACGCGATGTGCCAGCCCCGCCGCGATGCGATTCCGTGGATCTGGCGCGCTCGCTCCCCGGGATGAGGTCTCGGATCGCGTCCTCGGGTTGACGATCTCCCGGGGAGCCAGCGCCGCGCCCGCCGGCGCGAGCTCGCGCCGAAACGCCGAAACGCCGAGAGCCGGCCTTGCCGGGCCGGCTCTCGGGGGGGCGGGTGGTGACGTGGTTCAGAACGCGATGCCGATGTTGACGCTGCCGGAGACCAGCGAGTCGGTGCCGCTGGTCACGCCCTCGTCGTCGGTGATCTGGCCGCCGCCGCTGGTCTCGAGCGAGATCCGCTGGTACGACAGCTGGCCGCGGACGTAGAGGTTGGACGGCAGCGGGATCATGAACGTGCCCTCGAGGCCGAGGCCGGTCGCGCTCACTGGACCGAACCAGTCGACCGAGGCGAGGTCGCCGGCGTCGAGCACGGTGAAGTAGCGGGCGCCGAACCCGACCGTCGCGCGGTCGGTGATCGACAGGTCGAGGTGCGCGGACGCGCCCAGGTACGAGTACTTGGTGTCGGGGACCTCGAAGTTCGACGAGGCATCGACGATCTCGTACGTCTGGTTGCCGTAGAACGCGCCGCCGTCGACCGTGACCAGGCTGCTGAGCGGCGCGCGGTAATGGACGCCGAGCTCCCAGCCGTTGTGGTTGATCACGTACTCCTCGGTCGCGTCGACGTCGTCGAACTCGACGGTCGAGCCGACGGAGTGATGGAGCGAGCCGGTGAACCCGAAGCCCGACAGCACGCCGTCGATCTGCTTGATCGGGAACGGATAGACCGAGGCGTTGACCTGGAAGCCCCGGGACGACACGCCCGCGAACTGGGTCACGTTGGAGTCGGGCGAGGCGTTCCAGATCAAGCTGCGCGAGTCGATGCTGAAGCCGCCGTCGATCATGAAGCGCGACGTCTTCTGCGGCACGTGCACGGCCTTGGGGCCCAGGACTTTTTCACGGTCGTCGGGGCTTTGCGGGAACAGGATCTCGATGTCGTGGATATCGGGATCGGCGGCGGCGGTCGAGACCTCGACCGGCCTGGCGTCGTGCGCCGGCTCGGTGGTGACCTCGGCAGCGTCGGTCCGGTCCGAGCGGGCCGGGTCATCGCTCACGACCTCGGCTGCGCCGCCGGTCCGCCGGGACCGCTTGCTCGAGACCACCGCCGGCGTCTCGTCGTCGATCGGCTCGCGCTGGCGGCGGGCGCGCAGCGCGTCATCGGCCGGCGCCTTCGACGGTCCGATCTTCCTGACGTCGACCGGCGGCAGCCCGGGCGGCGGGTCGTTGCGGCCGGCCTTGACCCAGTCGAGCACCTCGTCGAGGCTGGTCTGGAGCTGGCGCGAGCTCTCGGTCGAGATCCCGTTCTTGCCGTCGAGCCGGACCGAGATCGTATCGAACTCGTGGCCGTCGCTGGAATCGCGGACCACGATGTTGAGGATCTTGCGGCGGCCCTCGTCCTGGACCCAGCCATCGATCACGGCCTCGACCCCGGACTGCTTGGAGGCGCGCTGCCACTGGAGCGGGCCGTGGGCGACCTGCGCCGCGGCCTTGCGCGCCTGCTCCCAGCGATTGGTGGCGACCACGTCGTAATGGTCGCCGAGGGCGGACAGCACCGAGCTGCGACCGGCGTCGGCGAGCTGGCGCGGGCCGTCGAAGTCGAGCACGACCACGCGGCGCGGCCGGGCATCGGCGGTGGGGACGGCCGCACAGAGGGCAGCCGCGGTCAGGGCGAAGCGAAAGGCGGAAGTGGTGAAGGACATGGCTGGGTTCCTCGGGGTGGTGGGCCGGACTAGTTGCACAGGGCGGTGCAGCTGGTGTTCTTGTTGTTGTTGATGATCGACGTGGCGACGTGCCGGGTGCAGAGGTCGACCTCGAGCGCGCGGCAGTTCACCAGGTTCTGGTTGTTGGTGATGGTGATCGCGGCGAGCAGCTGGAGGTGCTTGAGCGCGCCGAGGTCGACGAGCGCGGCGTTGCCGGTGATCGTCAGGCTCTGATCGATGAGCTGGATCCCGGTGAACGCCGCGAGGTTGGCGAGCACCGGGTTGCCGTCGATCGTCACGCTGCCGGTCACGCGGTACAGCGCGCTCATCCTGCCGAGCGAGGTCAGCTTGGCGTTGTTGCGGATCGCGAGGTCGCCCGCGACCGTGGCCGCCGCGAACCCGGGCAGCGACGCGAGCCTGGGGTTATCGGCAATCTCGATGTGGCCGGTGGTGGTCAGCTTCGCGAGATCGATCGAGGTCAGCTGCGCGTTGCCCGACACGGTCAACCCGCCGGTCAGCTTGGTCAGGTTGCCCAGCGGGATCGTCGGCAGCGCGGTGTTGCCGGTGATCGCGATGTCGCCGTCGACCTCCTCGAGCTTGGGATCGGCCAGGCCGAGCGGGTCGAGCGAGGTCAGCGCGGTGTTGCCGTCGATCAGGATCCCGGTCGACGCGGTCTCGAACGACAGCTGCTGGAGGTTGGTCAGCCGGGTGTTGCCGGTCAGGGTCAGCTTGCCGAAGATGCCGAGCGGCCGCTTGGTGTCGATCGCGGTGAGCGCGGTGTGATCGAGATCGAGCTCGTTGACCGAGTTGATCTCGTCGAGGCCGGCCAGGCTGGTGATCGACTGGCCCTGCAGCGTGAGCTTGCCGTAGATGTCGTAACAGCCGGTCCGGGGCAGCGCGGCCATGTCGGCGGCGCTGCGGATCGAGAAGTCCTTGTCGATCCGGGTGCACGGACCGTCGTCCTGCGTCGCGGTCTGGTCGCGGCCGGGCTTGCGGCCGCCGCCGCCGGCGACGCAGGCCGCGGTGAGGCTGAGACTGGAGAGGACAGCGAAGAGGAGCGTCGTGGTGGTGAGTCGCATGGGCGTCTTCCGGTGGAGCAGGGTGCGTGCCAGAGGGCTCGGTGCGTGACTACTCGCGGTTGCAGCCGATCCGATCGGGGACGGCGACCGCACGATGTCAACCTGGGGATGCATGGCTACTCCTCGCGCTCCGACCGGGCGCGGACGCGGATCCGGTAGGCATCGAGCAGCGTGCCGCTGAGGTACTGGAGCTGGGCGACCGCGCTGCGGTACTCGACGACGGCGCGGCCGCGCCGCAGCTCGGCTTCGATCAGCTGGGTCTGGCGCTGCATCACCTGGTAGTTGTTGGAGCGCTGGGCCATGAAGTTGGCGCGCTCGGTCTTCTCGTTGGCGTCCGCGAACCCGATCGCCTTGTCGGCCAGGGCGACCCGGGTCCGGCCGCTCTGCAGCGCCTTGACCGCCGACACGACCTGGGCGTCGATCTGGCGCTCGAGGTCGAGCCGCTGGATCTCGACGCTGTGGCGCTTGGCGAGCGCCGCGGAGTGCGCCGCCTTGGCCGCGCCCGACAGCTCGAACGACATCGACACGCCGGCGACGACCTGGTAGCCGAAGCCGTTGTTGCTGTCGCCGCCGAGGCCGGCGAACGCCGCGCTCGAGGTGTCGCCGGTGCCCAGCACCGAACCCGACAGGGTGAGGTCGACCCGCGGCAGCAGCCCATTGTGGGCGACCGCGACGTCGACCTCGGCGCTCCGCTTCTGGAGCATCAGCGTCCCGAGCCGGCGGTTGACCTTGTGGCTCTGGGCGAGGACGTCGTCGACGTTCCACTCCTGGCGGTCGAGCTCGAGCGGCTCGTTGGGCTTGACCAGGATGTCGCGGCGGCTGATCTCGAGGCCGGCCTTGCGGCGCAGCTGGAGCGACTGCTTCTCGAACTCGAGCTTGGCGGTGAGCAGGGCCTCGTCGCGCACCGCGATCTCGTATTTCACCGCGTCGAGCGAGGACTCCGCCATCAGGCCCGAGCGGATCTCCTGGCGGGTGATGCGGTCCTGCTGCCGGGCGAGATCGAGCGACTCGGCCCGCTTGTCGACCTCGTAGGCGGCGTAGGCCAGCTCCCAGTAGGCGGTGACCAGGTCGCGGATCATCTCCTCGGCGGCGAGCTGGGCGGTGAGCGTGGCCTCGGCCGCGGCGAGGTCGGCCTTGCGCTCGGACGCGAGCGCGACCTCGGAGCCCAGGCCGCGGGCCAGCGGCTGCTTGAGCGTGACCCGCGCGGTCGCCTGATCCTGGCAGAAGATGTCGACGTTCTCGCCGCACTCGCTCTGCGGCGCCTGGGGTTGGTTGGGCTGCATCGCCAGGATCTCGCCGGTGATGTTGAGCTCGCGGCGCTCGTGGGTGAGGCCGAGCTCGAGGCTGAGGTTGCCGCCGGTCGGCAGGTTGCGGCCCAGGCCGAGCATGCCGGTCACCTTGTCGTCCGCGATCTGCGCGAGCGGCTCGAGCCGGTTGTCCGGCGTGTCGGCGCCGATCGCGTCGCGCTCGTAGTTCACGCCCGCCGACAGCACCCACGACTGCTCCTTGCGCGCCGCGCCGGCCGCGCCGCGAGCGATGTCGCGATCGGCGCGGGCGCGCGCGATGTCGGGAGACAGCCGGACCGCGACCTCTATAATGTCGTCGAGCTTGAACAGCGCGACGCCCTTCGCTTCCGGACCGTCGCCATCATCATCCGCCGACGCCGGCGCGGCCGGGGGCTGCGCGGTCGCCGCGTTGGCTTGCGAGCGACCGCGGGGCTGGGCGGCCGCCGGGATCGAGGCGACGGTGCCGAGGATCGTGGAGACCGCGGCGACCAGGCAGGTGAGACGGTTCATGGACGGTGGCTAGAGCAGTCGCCATGCCACGCGTAACCTCGCTGTCTACCTGGGGATCCAGGCCGCGTTCCCCGCGGGACTCGACTACCTCGGGTTACGAATCGCGCCCTCACCCCCCATCGCGCCCCCACCTGCCGCGTGTGAATCCGGCAGTTGGCGGCGGTGCCTCCCGTGGTCCTCGGCTTGCACTTTCGGTCGTCCATGCGGCCCAGCCATGAAGCACTGGAAGCTCCCACGCACCTGCGTGCAGGAGATCTACCGCAGGGCCTTCTCGATCATCTCGCGCAGATCGATCACGATCAGAGTCGGCATCTCGATCACGGCCGGTCGGCCAGCCAGCACTCGGCGTCGGCGTCGGCGTCGCGCACGCGGCGGCACAGCGAGGCCGAGCCCGCGCGGCTGCCGTCGATCCCGCACATCCCCGCGGAGGACGATCACAGCATCGTCTCGGCGAGCCGCTCGATCCGGAGCCACAGCCGGCACTCCGCCGCGCCGCGCGTCCGCACCGAGCCGGCCAGCCTGTCGACGCCGCCCGGCCGCCGGTCCCGCAGCGCGCCCAGCACGGGCTCGCCGCAACCGGCGCGGGCCACGCCGGCCCCACAGCCGCGGCCCGCGGCGCAGCCGTCGAGCTACACCACGCCGACGCCGCCGCAGCGGCCCCAGCGATCCGTGCACGCCGCACCGGCGCCGCAGCCCGCGCCGGTCGCCCAGCCGCTGCCCCCGCCGCCCGCCGCCCCGCTGCCGCCACCTCCGGTCGCGCAGCCGCAGCCGCCCGTGGCCGCGGTCCCCGGCATCGGGGCGATCGATCCGATGGCGATCGCCACGCCGCCCGAGCTCGCCGGGCCGATCTACAGCCACATCCGACGGCTCGCGCTGCAGGCCGACCTCGCCGGCGCCGATCGCGTGCTGCGCGACGCGCTCGCCGAGCTCACCTCTTCTCTATCGTGCTCGATCGTCTATCCCGGCCAGGATGGCCTGTGGACGCTCGGCGACGACGACGAGATCCCGCGCGATGCCCAGCCGCTGGTCGCGATCGCCAACGCGCGCCGCGCCGTGATCGCCAGCCACGTCGCGATGATCCCGGTGCTGACCAGCGCCGAGGCCGTCGCGGTCATCACCCTGACCCGCAACCCTCGCCAGCCCGGATACCAGGTCATCGAGCAGATCGCGATGATCGCGCTGGCCCGCGAGGCCGCGCCGATCCTGCATCACCTCGTGGTGCAACATCTCCAGCGCGCGAGCGAGATCAAGGCCGACAAGGGCTCGCTGTACCGCGGTGAGGCGCTCGAGGCCCACCGCACCCGCGGCCAGGAGGGCCAGCTGGTCCACCTGTCGCCGGTCTGGGTCAAGCGGGCCTACCCGCTCCTCGTGGCGACCCTGCTGATCGCGGTCGCCTTCGCCGTGTTCATCAAGGTGCCGACCTACTCGACCGGCACCGCGGTCGTGGTGTTCGAGGGCTCGACCTCGGTCACCGCGACGGCCAACGGCACGGTCGAGAAGGTCTTCGTCAAGGAGAACGAGGCGGTCAAGAAGGGCGACCCGCTGGTCCAGCTGAACTCCCCCGAGGAGGCGTCCCAGCTGGTCGCGTCCGAGACCGAGTGGCGCGACCTCCAGGTCCAGTTCCTGTTCGACCAGACCGACGAGCAGATCCGCAAGTCGCTGGTGTCCGCCGCGACCAACCGCGACCACTCGCTGGCCCGGATCGACGCCCGGACGATCCGCGCGCCGCGCGACGGCGTGGTCACCAACCTCCACGTCAAGGAGGGCATCGCGATCCAGCTCGGCGGCTACGTCATGCAGATCACCGACGAGAACAGCGAGATCGAAGTGCTCGCGTTCCTGCCCAGCAAGGACAGCCCGCGGATCCGCGAGACCATGGGCCTGCAGCTCGAGCTCGACGGCTACACCAAGGCCCGCGTGATCGGCGCGATCACCCACGTCCAGCCCGACGCGGTCAGCGGCACCGAGGCCGCCAAGCTCGGCGGCGACATGCTCGCCGATTCGATCGCCCGCGAGCTCGGCGCCGGCACGATCACCACGACCAGCTGGATCACGGTGCGCGCGCGGCTGCCCGAGCGCACGTTCAAGACCGAGCACAACACCTACCACTACCACCACGGCATGCACGCCAAGGTGGAGGTCAAGATCCTGTCCAAGCCGTTCCTCGTCACGCTGCTCCCCGCGCTCGAGAAGTACCTGCCCGACTGATGCCGCGCCGCCCGGCCAGCGCCCACTGGCCGACGCGGTTCGCTCCTGGTCTGGCCCCGCCCGCCCCCGCCCCCGCACTGCCATCGCCCGAAGGGATTCACCACCCATGGCAAACAGCAAACACATCGCAGAAGGCTTCCCCGCGCTCAAGAAGCTCGGGTTCCCCACCGGCAAGCGCGCCGTGCCGTTCGTCCAGCAGCTCGAGTGGACCGACTGCGGCGCCGCCTCGCTGTGCATGGTCATGGCGTACTACGGCCGCGAGCCCAAGCTCGCCGAGGTCCGCGACGCGATGGGCATCGGCCGCGACGGCGTGTCGGCCAAGTCGATCCTCGACACCGCCGAGCGCTACGGCCTGACCGGCCGCGGCATCAAGGTCGACATCTCCCAGGTCAAGCTGGTCAAGACCGGCACGATCCTGCACTGGGAGTTCAACCACTTCGTCGTGTTCGACCGGCTGGTCAAGGACGGCGTGCGCATCGTCGACCCCGCGACCGGCCCGCGCGATGTCCCGCTCGCGCAGTTCGGCAAGGCGTTCACCGGCGTCGCGATCGAGCTGATCCCGACCGACCGGTTCACCAAGACCAAGCGCGAGAAGGGCCGGCTGACCCGCTACGTCCAGGAGCTGATGTCCGAGCGCGGGCTGTTCTCGCGGATCATCGTGGTCTCGCTGGCGCTGCGGCTGATCGGGCTCGCGATGCCGCTGATCACCGGCATGATCATCGACCGGGTCGTGCCGCGCGCCGACTACGACCTGTTGTACGTGTGCCTGGCGACGATCGGCGGAATGACCACGTTCAACCTGATCGCCGACATCGTCCGCATGCACCTGCTGCTCCACCTGCGGATCGCGCTCGATACCCGGATGACGCTCGGGTTCCTCGATCACATGGTGTCGCTGCCGTACTCGTTCTTCCAGCGCCGCTCGACCGGCGACCTGATGATGCGAGTCGACTCCAACAGCACGGTCCGCGAGATCGTGACCAGCAAGTCGATGTCCGCGGTGATCGACGGCGTGTTCGTGCTGCTCTACGCCGCGATCATCTTCTACGTCAGCCCGATGCTCGGGATCATCACGATCGCGATGTCGGCCGCCGAGGCGCTGGTGTTCCTGTGCGCCCGGCCGACCTACCACCGCCTGCTCGCCGCCGACCTCGACAAGCAGGCCAAGGCGCACAGCTACATGGTCCAGATGCTCGGCGGCATGGAGACCCTCAAGTGCGCCGGCGCCGAGCGGCTCGGCGTCGAGAAGTGGTCGAACCTGTACACCGACGAGCTCAACGTCAAGATGCGGCGGGCGCGCGCCACGGCCTACGTCGACGGCCTGCGCGCCGCGGTGTCGTCGCTCGGCCCGCTGCTGATCCTCACGATCGGCGCGACCAGCGTGATGACCGGCAAGATGTCGCTCGGGATGATGCTGGCGATGAACTCGCTCGCGACCAGCCTGTTCGGCCCGCTGTCGCAGCTGGTGTCGAGCGCGCTCGAGCTCCAGCTGGTCAAGGGCCACATGGACCGGATCGACGACGTGCTGCAGACCCCGCTCGAGCAGGACCGCGACGCGGTGCAGCAGCCGCCCCGGCTGCGCGGTCACGTCTCGGTCAGGAACCTGTCGTTCAAGTACGGCGACCAGGCGCCGCTCGTGGTCCAGGATGTGTCGCTCGAGATCGTCCCGGGGATGAGCGTCGCCCTGGTCGGGCCCAGCGGCTCGGGCAAGAGCACGCTGCTCAACATCCTCTCCGGCCTGTACAAGCCGGTCAGCGGCGAGGTCACCTACGACGGCAAGGCGCTGCACGACATGGACGTGCGCGCGGTCCGCCAGCAGATCGGCATCGTGCCGCAGCACCCGTTCATCTTCGGTGGCACGCTGCGCGAGAACGTCGCGCTGACCGCGCCCGGCGCCCAGCTCGACCGGATCGTCGCCGCGTGCAAGGTGTCGTGCCTGCACGACGACGTCACCGAGATGCCGATGAACTACGACACGGTGATCTCCGACGGCGGCGGCTCGCTGTCCGGCGGCCAGCGCCAGCGCGTCGCGATCGCCCGCGCGGTGATCAGGAACCCCAGCCTGATGCTGCTCGACGAGGCGACCAGCGCGCTCGACAACTCCACCGAGAAGCGGGTGATCGAGAACCTCGAGCGCCAGCGCTGCACCCGGATCACCGTCGCCCACCGGCTCTCGACCGTCCGCAACGCCGACCTGATCGTCGTGATGGACAAGGGCAAGATCATCGAGCAGGGCAACCACGACCATCTCCTCGCGGCCGGCGGCCTGTACTCACGCCTGGTCGCCGCGTCCCAGAACCCCGTCACCACGGAGATCCCCCATGATGCGATTTCTCTCGGCAGCGCTGCTCGCAACAGCGTGCGCAGCTCCCGCTCCGCAGCCCACCGAGCATAGCCCCACCGAGGCAACCTCGGCGCGCGCCGTCAAGGCGCCGCCGGCGGCGGCCGAGTTCGTCGGCGTCGTGACCTCGCGCAAGTCGAGCGTGATCTCGTCGCAGGTCCAGGCGCCGCTGATCAAGCTCAACGTCCACGCCGGTCAGCTGATCAAGGCCGGCGAGCTGGTCGCCCAGCTCGACGAGACCGAGATCCGGACCCGGTACGAGCAGGCCAAGGGCAACGAGCAGGCGGCGCAGTCGGAGGCCGGCGCGTACGGCGCCCAGATCGCGAACCTGCGCCAGAAGGCCAACGCCTCGTCCCACCTCCACGACCTGAAGATCGAGCCCAGGATGGCGGTCCAGACCGCGCTCGCCGAGCTCCGCCAGGCCATGGCGCAGGCGGCGGCGGCCGGGGCCAAGGCGACCGCCGCGCGGGTCGCTCGCGAGCAGGCCGAGAAGGACCTGACCAAGGCCCAGATCCTGTCGCCGCTGACCGGCATCGTCACCAACATCAAGGCCCGCGAGGGCGAGGTCCCCCAGATCGGCACGCCGCTGGCCCGCGTGTTCGACCCCTCGGACCTGATCATCCGGTTCGCGGTGCCCAGGGAGCACCGCGGCGAGCTGCGGCGCGGCCAGCGCGTCGAGCTCGCGGTCGAGGG
>Ga0307515_10010593_pt1 | contig 17649 bp, 15 predicted proteins | sample 17_EM_MG_FD_194513 | JGI IMG/M metagenome (GOLD analysis project Ga0307515, IMG submission 194513) | Populus trichocarpa ectomycorrhiza microbial communities from riparian zone in the Pacific Northwest, United States - 17_EM | ecosystem: Host-associated > Plants > Roots > Unclassified | place...
CCAAATTGAGTGGTCATTCATAACAATAAACAAGGCGTCTTTGAAACAATAGGCTTGTCTTGAGAGATTGGTAGCGGGTAGGATTGGGTTTTTGCTTTCATCCGGTCGCTTTGGACCGGAACAAGTATAACCCAGCTCAAGTGTAGGTTTTCATCCGACTAGGGATGGGTTGATTTTTTCTAACATGTTAATACAAAGTTTTTGATCCTTCTAGCCCCGTTTTCTATCTGGTACAGAGACAAGTAGTTTTTCGACTTGTGTTAGGCCAAAGATTAAATCATTTTTTTCTAGTCTTAAAAAAAATATAAAGATATTAAGAAGTAAAAAATTTAATGCATGCTAGATAAATAAACACTTCTAAAATACTGAAATATTAATATATTGGATGACATATTATTTAATATATATATTGAGATGGTAACATATTGGATTAACTCGAGTTAACCATGGTTAACCTGTGAAATTTGCGATTTAATGGAGGAAAATGTGATCACCCCATGGAACCTATACCAAGATAAATAAGGAAAGTCAATCATTATGAACCAAATATTGAAGGTCATATAAAAATATTAAATCTAGAAAAAGGATCCAAAAAAGCAACTCAATTAAACCTATATTGGTAATTGGCGCTACACCGCGAGCCGAGAAAATTTTAACCTAACATTAAAAATAGTTAAGGCGACGTAAGTGTTTTCAAATAAATAAAAAATTTTGAAACTTGGGTCATTGAGTTGCACGTGTTTTATAATATCATTTAATTCAATAACATGTTAAAAAAAAGACAATCTTAATTTAATAATATGAAAAACCAAGTAATCTCAAGTGAATTTTCTAAGTATATGTTAATTTTTTAAATTCAAAGCCTGTAAAATATTAGACTCAGGTTCAATAAATAAACCCACTCCCACCTAATTTAACATTGAAGAATGAAATAAATAAAAAATATATATAAACTTGGATCATTGAGTCAACTGGTTTAAAAAGCTCAATTATTTTAATAATATGAAAAAGCAAATAAACTTGGCCAAATCATCTATGCCTAGATTAATCTTTTAAATTTACAATGTGTGAAATCATATAACGGGTTCAATAAAGAAATTCAATTCATAATAAATTTAATATTGAGGGATGAAATTAAAAAATTATCAAAGCAAAAAAAAAAAACAATAAAAAAAATAAAGATCAAACTTGACAAGAAAAAAAAGATGGAGGATGAAATTGCAACAAAAAATCAACTTGAAAAATCACCTAAAAAATAACAATAAAAATAATGAAGATTTGAAGGATAATGAAATTGAAAACAATTTTTAATATAAAATAATCAATTAAAATAAAAGAATTGTAAATTAAAATAAAAGAGACTAAAAAGAAATAAATAAATTGAAGAGTTGTGATTTTTATAGTGATATCACGTTTATCGAGATACAGAGAGTGGAAAAGAGAAAGATAAAAAAATCAAATCAGTATTGAATCAAATGGAGCTATAATGCACGCGCCGCCCATATAGATAACCAATGCCAAGCCAAAAAACACACTAGAAGGCCATTTTTTGCCACCTTAAACCGTCGCATTAGTCACTTGAATGTGACAAGGCAACCTGCACACACCAACCTTTTTTATTATTTTATATATTGACCCGTGCTGGAATAACTAATTCTTAGGTAATTTATATGATGGCTGGTGTATTACATGATGAACTATAATATATTGGGGAATTTGGAGTCATGAAGGGGTGCTTTTAACATGAAACAAAATATAGTATATTGATTTAATATACATATAACAATGAAAAATAAAAACTGTTATTTAATTGTTTGAAAAATAAGAAAATATTACTAAAATGCTCGAACCAGGAATAATAATAAAATAGATAAAAAACTATATATTTAGCTCGACAGGGAATACAGATGGGAGTTCGAGGCTCCATCGATATTCCTTTTAATTATTTAAAAAACGACTATTCAACCGTTGAAATTAGGAACCATAAAAAACATTAGATAAATATCCCAGTCTTATTCATGGATTGCTACTTGTCAACCACCGAAGCAAAAGCAAGACCTATAAAAATCACCTAAAAGCAATTTATTTTTGTCGAACGGGGAGCAGAGGTGGTGGCCCGAGGCCCCATCAATGGCCCACTACTGATAAAACTAAAAAGATTTGTTTGGGCTGGGATGTGGCTCGTATGGGTCTGGGCACACGAACTTGTTTTCCTGACGGATCGGAGCGGTTACCTGATGGGCCGGGACAAATTGGCATTCCTGAGGGCTAAGATTGTGATTCCCGATGACGTGTCATTCAAGAGTAATCTGTTTGGTAGTATATTTTATATTAACTATAATTTTAAAAATACTTATTTAATCAAAAAAATCATCTAAATCTTAATTAAAAAAAATACAATTTATATTTTTTTATTATTATCAAATCCACCTTTTCAAACTAAACTGTAAAAACTAGCGCAATGACGAACGACAAATGGCCTTCGGGTAGTGTAACTCACGAATGTATCAGCAGAGGGCTTTCGTTTTGGCAAAAACACTGAAACTGAGATTCATTCGATTGGACTCTCACTTTTGTTTTCAGATACTTTCGCTGTCTCTTCTTCACCGTGCGCCACCTTCTCCTCTAACATACCAGGTGCGTGTTTTCTTATATAGCAAATTGGCTGCTCAATTATCATTTAGGTTCTTCTCATGTCACGTTTCCTTTCTGGATACATGTTCAATCACTTTAATTTCGCTAAATAAACATGGATTTGATAGTTAATTACGTTTTGGTTTGCGGGTTTTTCTTTTGAGGGATTTTTTGTTCATGCTTTAATGCAGAGTGTAATTCAAATTGTGGATTTCTTATTGTTTTTTGAATGCATTAACGTCGCCTTCAGCTGTTTTTTGTCAGAAATAACTGAATTTATGAGAATAAATGCATGAAACTGAAATGAGATAAGCTTTTTATTTGAAAAATTATTTCAACGGTGATCTTAATCATCACAGTGATGGATGGTGGTGAAGATTCCCAAGAAAGTCCAAGTGTTAATGCAGCGGCTGCATCAAGTTCCGATAATGCAGAGCCAAGGTTTGTTAAAATCTATTGAATAGTTGGTTGTTTCACTTAAAACCGGTGCTTTGAGGTGTTTCTAACAATGATTACTTGGCATATTTTTGGGTTTACTTTATCCCAGTGCCTCGCAGACTGGAGCACAACGCAATTCCCTTGAGAAATGCAAGCAGAATGCAAATGAAATAGAGGTGGACGAATCCTGCACATCAAAAAAGCGGCCTCACAACAGCTTCATTGAATATTAGTGAGTTTGGAAAGAATAAAAAGTTGATCCCTTTATTAGGCAACTTGTATTTTGTTTGTGTTAACTAGATGAGTGTTTGTGATTCTAGCTTGAGCAAAGGATTGGATGGAGAGAGGGAAAATAGGGGGAAGAAGAAATTGAAGGTACAAGAAGTTTGAAGTAAGCTTTTCTGCGTGAAATTTAGATGTCACGACTGCTTCAACAGAATATTTCAATTGTGTTTACTGGTTTATCGGTTGGGGGTGGGGGATTTGGATTCAGGCTCCAAAGAATGTCGCAAAGCAATGGAAGTCACTCCCAGAGGAGGAGAAGAGACCATTCCAAGATGCAGTGAAAGATGCTTGGAAAAATCATGTAAAAGAGAGAGGTGAGCGCCCTGAAGCACCAAAGAAGGTAATTTGGGTTGGGGCTTGCCTGCTGAAAATTATGAAGATTTAACTAGTTATCCAAATATGATTTTTAATTTTGATCTTGGGCAAAGCCTAAGTGCCATAACTTTTTAATGGTTCCTTTGACCATCCAGGCATATCTTGATTCCCGGTGTTCGTTGAGAAAGTTTGCAGCAGTTGTCAAAATGTTTGATCAAGATCAGATTCAAGCAGTTAATGCTCTTGGACTTGCTGGGCTCTTGCATATTAAAAAGCAAAAAAGGAAGTTCCAAGTGATTGAAGATCTTGCTGCCAGGTTTGACATACAATCTTGTGAGTTAGAGGTTCATGGAGGGAGATTGAAATTAACTCCTGGTGGAGTCGAGTGGCTGTTGGGTCTGCCATCGTCTGGGCTTAGCGTGGAGCAATTTATTGGAAATGACGAGGATGTCCGCATGATGTACAACCTTGGTTCAGATCGAATTCATGCTGGTCAGCTAGGGGATGGTTTGGCTTCAATCCCTGCCAGTCCTGAGTTTCAAGCAAAATTCCTTCTGTATGCCATCTCTACTGTGATACGGCCTAGCACATCTGTATATGTCAGTCCATCATGCTTTGGCATCTTGAAAAATCTCTCAATTGTTTGCGCTCTCAATTGGGCAAAATATGCATTGGAGGGCCTTGTTAGTGGAATTAAGAAATATCGCGAGACCGATTTTGCGCCTAGCAAAGCTAAGCGGCTGACTGGGTGTCTTCTCATTTTAGAGGTATGATTGTATTGGTTGGTGGATTCGTTTATAGACTTCTGATGCGCACAACTTCAAATTAGTTGTGATCTTGCTTCTCTATAGTTACACTTGCATTTTTGTGCAGATCTTTTACTTGGAGCATGTCAATGTTGGCCAAATTAAATTACCAAGAGCAAGTGGACTAGCACCTCGGATTTGTGATTGGGATGAAGATGCCAAAAGTCTCGTGTTTGAGAAGGTATACAAGCTTGGAGGTATGGACAGTGATAAGGTAGGCATTAGAGCACCTTTCTCAAATTCATGCTTTCCATTTACCCTACTAAACATCTTACAAGCTCTGGAATTTCTTTAATAAACAACCTCTTTTTTTTTTTTTTTCTGACAAATAGGTTGAACTGGTTACGAGAGGTGTTTCCGCTATGGCATCACACAGTGTTACGGTGAGTTGTAAGATGCTCCCTTCTATGATGCATCATCTACCAATATAAACAAGCATTGACAATTGGGATTTGTTTCGTGCTGCAGGTTGCAAAGAATAAAGAACTTGCCGAATTGCGTAAAGATATGGTGAAACTTCGAGAGGATGTGATGTTTTACATGGAGAAAATGAGTGCTGACATGGCCAGATTTAAGGAGACTGTTCTGTCTGCAATAGCTGGGAAGCAAGTGTGCCTACTTGTACCATCAGAACATATTCAACCTTCACATCCCAATGATGATAGTCGAGAGGCTGAGCAGGAGGACGCCACTGAAGTTCCTACTGAAGCGGTACCTGAGCAAACTGTCCAGACTCCGCCTGGTCAAACGCCTACCGATGAACACTCGCACAAGGATAAGTTAGGGGTTGTTTTGTGTTCAGGACAGCCTCGCCTCGGTGCTTTGAAGGATTCTGTTGATTCCCATGCCAAAGGGAATATTGCATCACATGGAGCTGGGGAAAAAACGGTTTTGACCTTTGATTTATCAGTAGGGAGGATTGATTGTTAACATGGCATGATTTATGATACAACTGTGGGTGGAATTGATATTGTCATGCAGGGGCCTTAGATGCAATAATGGATGGGATTGCTATTTGCAATGCTTCACGTTGCTTCATTGTTGGCAAAGGTGGGATCTGAACTCAAAAGTCGCTCTCTTGCTTTGCAAGAATCGACCACTCACCACTGAGCTCGGTATGGCTGATATACCAGCCCGAGGTTTTTTTCTTTTATTTTTTGATAGAAGTAACAACTAATTCTACGTGTATGAAAGAGAGAGAGAGATGTGATTTGAGGCCGCCAAGGCGCCAACCATTAATTTAGAGGGAAAGAAATATCTACTATGGGTAGTCATGGGTCTGAAGCCTCTTCAGGCCCAAGACTAGCCTGAGCCCGAGACGGATGTGCTTATATAGGCCTGTCTTCTTTGCAGACCAGGACCAGGTGCTAACTCTCTTTCTGTTTTCAGGGTTAAAGCGTATAACCAACCTAATTTTTTATTCAACAGCTAATTGGAGAACTCGATGATGAACATGGACACTTTCCCGTGACTAATTATAGGCAGTAATATGTGCTTTAGTGCCAGAGCTGGATCATTGAAAAATATCACTAATTCTCCTACTTTAGAAGCTTAAATCGTGTTGTTAAAAAAGAAGAAAAAGTGAGCGCAATATTGTGGTATATGTCCGAGAAAAAGAATAGAAGAGGTTTTTTTTTTTTATTATTAATACAGGTGTTTGGGCAACTTATGTGTCTCTCGACTAATTCTATGGGTCTTGAAGTTAATGATTATATAAGTCTCAATGACTACCATATTATTAGTAATCACCTATCTCGAAGCTAATACTATTTTCATATGGTTTAATAACTGAGATGTAATATCATTGTTAACTCGTAGGACAAGAGGCATCTAAAATAGTCCCATATTAAAATTATGCTCCATCTTTGGAAAGGGATGCCACCGAATTTCTTTTCAAGTCTCGGAATCTGTAACAGTTAGAAGATAGCGTTTCACGACTGAAAGTGAAAGGGATCCCCTCTTCTTTCTCAAAGTAGCCCACTTACACTGCCACAAATGCCTGCCTTTATCGAAAGCAAAGCCATTTTTAGTGATCCTTTATGTCCCCTCTTCTTTATATCCTAGCAAAACCAATAATATATGTGCATGACCTCGACACGAAGACTAGCTAGAACCAAGATAACAATTTTCGATGAGGAGAACAAGCTCTCCGATCCTTTTCATCGTAGCCATTACAATTTCTTCTCTGGGCATTTTAAACCAAGCCACGAATGTCACCTTCCAAGGATCATCATCAAAAAACTGTTCATATTCAATTGAGATTGAAACAACTTGTGCTCCATCTGCTGAAACTAAAGATCACATCAGTGTTAGGTTCAGTGATTCTGCAGGGAACTTGATCATAGTGAAGCATCTAAAGAACCCCAAGCTGTTATATGCTCCAAAGGGTTTTAAGAAACAAGGTGGTGCGTATGGAGGATTTGAAAGATGTGCCATAGACTTGTTTGAGGCAAGTGGAACGTGCATGAAGCAAAGTGTGTGCTCATTGTACCTTAAGAAAGTTGGTACTGATGATTGGAGACCAGGATGGGTCAAGGTGCTTCATCAAGAAAGCAGCGGTGCTTTAGTACCAGTTTCTTATGTGTTCTATTTTAGAACATTTGTGCCTGAAAATGTCTGGTATGGCTTGGATTATTGTCATTCTAAAGAAGGTTTTATGCCTCACTTTGCAACCTTCGAAACCTAATGCACTCTGGCGTAGCTTTTATCTTTTATTGTATGTAATATAATTTTTCTATAAATATGACCTTATAAGACTAACTCGTTGCTTGATTTAAAAAATGAAAAACATTTCTAATTAATTTTTCTAGCACTAACTGGAAGTTCTAGTGACTACCTGACGAAGATGGAAGATGAGAGTATTTTTCAAAATCACACACGTATACTTAATGTATTTCCTTGAGCTTAAAGCACGTATGTGTTTGATGTCGGTGTTATGATATTTTTTAAAATGTTTTTTGCTTGAAATATATTAAAATAATATTTTTTTTTTATTTTTAATATTAATACATTAAAATAATTTAAAAATATCTAAAAAAATAGTAATTTAAAATAATTTTTTTTTAAAACTTTCTTAAAAATATTTTTAAAACGTAGAATCATGCAAGCTTTTACCTCCAAAGCCAGTCCGTGTTACTTTTTGAGAAAAATACAATTAAGTTCTGGCCCGTTGAACTCTTTTTCTATAGAATCTCGGAGCATTTGCTTAGCCTCTGTTTTACATAATGTCTGCCTCTATCCTCCCGCAGAAGGACGGTGTGGAATCCAGCCAGAGATGCAGCAAACTTAACAAACCCTTTTAGCCATTTCTAGGTGGTGCGCCACATTCATCAAAGTTTAAAATATAATGCTATCCAATTAATGGCAGGGACACCAACAATTACACAACGTCGGCTCCTAACGAATTCCATTACAAGCAACAACACGATTGTGTCAACAATTAAACAAAGGTCCAGTGTTTTAGGGATATGTCATTAATGAAAAGATGCTACCATCGTCAGACCTGTGACTTGCTGATTCTAGGTTGGATCCTGAGGTCCCAATGTATTTGCCAGCAAATTTTTAGCAAGGGAATCGAGATTAAATAATTAGTTCAAGATGAGATCAGAACATCTTGAAGCTTAAAACCAAACACCAGACAATATGAAGTATACTGTACTCTTACAAAAACTTGGAAACAAATTGGCAAGATAGAAAATCGACCATGGAATCAGAACCCATTCCTCCTGCTCCTGCCATTACACAGTGAACAAGCTGGACCACGCACAGACACACTGGTACAGAGAGAGAATTAAAATTGCAAAGATCTATTCATAGTTATAAGGGAACGAGGAAACCAACTACGTATACACAATGAATCATGGTGTGTAGATTTTTCGAAGCTTTAACATCTTTACCCATCAAAGCTTGCAGTAAGGAAATGACGTAAAGGAAAGTATAAGAAATGTAAAGAAACCCCAAGAACACAATTTCAAACTATAAACAGTACGTGCCTGCACACCCTACCCAAGAAAAAAAAAGTTGTTCCCACGCAATCATTCTAGCAAGAATTCTCGTGTACAACTAGGACTGCCAAGGAGATCAAAAGGCCTGCTACCTAGGGTGTCTTTCAAGATTGTGATCTGACCTTCTTTAAGAAGACTATCTTCATCTAGGGCCTCTATCTTCTTCTTCAATACATTAATCTCTGAATTCAATAGCATATCCTGCTCTTTGTACTGCTTCACTTCCTCCCACATCATATCTCTCTCCTGTGAAACTTTGGCCAATACCCCCCTAATCATTGTTAATTCCTTCACGGATGCTTGGAGGTCACTTCGTAGCCGATCTACATTCTCATCCTTCTTCAGCATCTGTTAAAAAAGACAAAAACATTACTTACACTATAGGACTGCAAAAAGCCAAGACAAAAAAAAATAATAAGACAGCTGTAGTTACCGACAAGCTCTATTTCTTATGAGATATAATTATTAAGGAAAAAACAAAAAAATTCAAATGTTCTAACTGTACACTGGTAACCAAATCTTAAGGCCTAACAATAGCTCCCAAGTAATGAAGTTACAAAGAGACATCATACAGCAAATCGGGTACAACACTTCATTATACTTCTTTGCTGATTTCTCCAAACTTAAAATACAAGTAAAAAAATGCAAAATTATCACTGGTCTGACAAACTGCTGTGCCAAAAGATCATATGTTGTTGGCTTTTGGTATCCTAAAAAAGGAAAAAATTTTAAATTGTTTTAGTGGCAATTGTTTTCATGCAATATGACAAAAAAATGCAAAGCCGATCACAATATGGACCAAAGAATAAAAAGGAGTGAACAAGTCAGTGAAGTCAAAGATGTCCATCATAACAAAGTTAGTTTTCAATGTACATTAACATTGAATCATGTCATAGCAAAGAAACTAAACTGAAAGAAAAAACAACAAAAAGCAGGCATTTAAAATAACAAGTTTTATATTGTTTTAAAATTAAAGGATAATGATCGACACCAAACTGGTTTTAAGAATGGCAATAAAAAACAATCGTGGAAAAATGAGGGCAGAAAATGACCTCATGCCAGTTTCACCATTCATCGAAAATGAAGGAAATTGCTTTATAAGAACTTTCAATCATCACAGGCTACACAGGGCCAGCACATCACTTCACCTCCACAACAGAGATTTCAGCTTACAGAAGCCCATCTCACCAAAATCACAGGTTAGGCAATCATGCACAGAAAAGAGCTTAGGGAACATTACGAGCTGATCAAATCAACCCAGAATTCAACCCGTCAAGTTGAAGCATCATCTTACAATTAAGTGTTTTTGTACATGCATTTCACACAAGCAATGTTGGCAAAGCACGCTGTGTAAATGAACATATAAAGTGATATGTAACGTAAGATTTTTGCTGCAGAGTTGGTATCTAGGAATACCTGAAGGTCAAGATTTTTCAGCTGATGAGAGACACAAGCAAGGTTATCCAGTGCATTCCCGACTTCACATCGGAGGATGTCGTTGCCTCTCACTGCTGCTGCTATTTCAGCTTGCAACTGCTCGACCTCCGACTCTTTGAAGTACAGCTTCTCTCTTAACAGACTTGTAAGCAAAGCTTCAGCTTTAAGCTCGAATCTCAACGATTCCTGTGAAGATGAAAGAGAACATCAATGATAGCACTAAGGGTTGAAAGCAAGTTTATGAACAGTAAACTTTTTAATACCCAAATTAAAGATCAAATGAAAATATTTGCATCATGACCATCACCCACAGAAATCAAAAGAAACACATGCTACAAGAACAGATTTAAACAGCAACCTACCTCTGGAGTATGATTAAGTTTCTCAGAGCCATCGAAATTACTGCTTGGGGAATGAGATTTTGAAGCACCAGGATTGGACTTCTCCTGAAGTAAAGAAGATATTGTCTGCAAACTCCTTGTTAGGCTTTCAGTTCCACGCTTAAAGCCCTGAACTTTCATATCAGATTCAACAATAAACTGCCCATCTAAACCATTCCCCAAAACTTCCATACCCTGCTTAAATTCTTGAAAGTGGCCCATTTTCCCTTTGATGTATTCCATTAACTTAGCAGAAAGCTGGATGCTCTCATTTAACAAAGACAATCCTTGATTTTGCAGGCAGCAAACACGTGTCCACATTTCCTTATCTAGCTTGAAAGTTAAAGCACCAACCTCTTCACCATTACCCTTTAAGCGCTTCAGTAAGTTTATATTCTCATGTCGAAGGGAATCAATTTCATGCCTACAAGATTCCACCTCCCTCCTGAGAGTCAGTTCAACTCCTGTCAACCTCATTTGCTCCATTTGCATTTGTGTCACATGCTTATCAAACTTGTCAAATGATGTCTTCTTCTCAATATCCTCACTAAATTTTTCCCGCAACCCCCCAATCGTCCTCTCTTGATCGCTGCAGGTTCTTAATAATCTTGTTATGGATTTATGCAAATCCTTGCACTCCTTGTTCTTCTCTTCAAAATTCCTTTTAATACAATCTAAATCTTCTTCTGCCACTGCATACTTGTTTTGCAGCTCAGAAAGATTGTGTTTCAGATCTTGATTCTCATCACTCACTTCCTCCACCTTTGAAGTCAGGTGCCTGAGTTGTTGCTCGGAATATGTTATCACACTTTTGTTTTCCGCTTCCCGCTCACTAAAAGAAGATACTTCCCTCTGGAGTGAAACGTTATGCTCTGCAAGCTCCCTAACCCGTTCACGAAGCCTTTGCTCTTCTAGCTGGTATTTCTCAAGCTTTGATGACCAGTCACTCGACCTTCTGTCTAATTCTTTCTCCAGAGCTGTCTGCAATTCACTCTTCTCCTTCTCTAATCTTCGGTTCCTTGCCTCCCATTCTGCCTTTGCTAATCGAAAACCTTCCTTGGCAGAATCCCTGTCAGCAATTCGAGATTTCAGAAGACCTGAAACTTCAATTGCCAAGCTTATCTTATCCTCTATTAAGCTTTGAATAGTTTGCATCAATGGTGGAACATCAAATCCACTATCTTGGAGAAAGCTTTCCTGCTCAAGCTCTTCAGAAAGAAGGGCAATCCTCTCCTCAGCTTCTTTAGATCTTCGTTGTAGTTCAACATCTACCATGTCATCACTACCAACAGAGTTCATATCCCCAAAATCATCTCCAAGGAAGTAATTTTGCTTCTGAAAGCCTGAGAAATCATCACCATTGTAACCGTTAATGGTTTCACAAGGTTCCTCCAATGAGTAGCTTTTTCGGGCAGGAACATCCATGTATGAATTCGTTGATCCACCGTAGACATCTTCAATTGTGATAGGAATGTCACGGTCATACTTCTTAGAACTTGATTTTGGATAAGCACGAGCCTGGGAGAGCCTCTCCATGACATTCCTTGCAAGTTTCTGTGGAGATTCGTGGCCAAATCCCTTATCCACCCAATTTCTTGAAGAAAACTTCTGTCGAGCCCCTCTAAATTCCCGAAATGAGTGAGACCTGGGCTTATCTTTGATGTTATCTGCTGGTGAAGCAGGGGCTGTGTATTGAACTCGTGGAGGAAGTCTTCCACCAGCATTTCCACTTCCAGTAAAATTTCTCTGTGAACAGTGTTTGGGCTTGCTCATTTCCTGCTCCTGTTCTCCATCAATGTAGCGATCCACAATTTTACTTGAGACATTACTAGAAGAAGAATTTCCTGACGAATCATAATGAGATTTGGAATGACCAGATCTCTCTAGTCCAGTAGCTGCCACTTCAAATCGCTTTGTCTTGGCTCGCCTCTCAGGAGTAAGATTGCGCCTACTGTCATAAATCAGAAAAAAGTTTGAATTAATCTCAAGAAGCAATTCAAATAAAAAGTGCACAGAAGAGCTATGCAAACAAGCTTGTATTCAAGATCATTAAATGGTGTCAATGAATCCTTATAACTTGATGTTAATGAGATCAAAAGTCTCACCGAGATGAGTGATCACGTTGCTGATGAGCACCACTGGAACTGCTAGAAGAAGATATTGTTTCATCATTTGTACAAGAAAAATTCATCTGGCCCATCCCATCATCAAGAAAGGCAGCTGATGACAACGAGCGGCTCCTTCTAAGACCCGAACTGTTGCTTGGGATCTGGCTATCATATGTTTGCTTTCCAGATTTTGAAAATAGTCCCCTGGGGCTCCAAAAATTACACTGAGCATTATCATTATCTTGATTGTTTGGTTTGCCTTCCAATGGTGCCTCCCAATAAACTTGCTTATCTGCTGACAGTGGAGAACTGGTATTGTTGTTTCCATCATTGGAGGAAGAAGATCTAAAAAAGAATAGTTTCTTCATCTGTCTATCTCAAACTAGAACTGCTATTTGTAGCTCATGAAAAATGGTAGCTCACAATCCTGTGCTTTATCAGTCTTCAGACAGAAGGGATCTCACTGAACCTGAAATTACATTATGTAAGAAATTAGAAGGGGAAACCTGGATTAAAATCTTACAAAGAAATATCTGAAAAGGAATGCAGCAACTCATACACAAATAATGATCATTGATATTACTCGATACACACATAATGATCATTGAGATTACTCAAGAGTGTGGACGAGTATAAAGCAAATAAAAGGACAATGGTCATTAGTCCACAAACTACACAGTACCCACACCTCATGGCACATTCACTAAGCTAGGATTCCAGTCCCCCACCCACACACACAAGCCACCACATCAAGATTAAGATATCTAAAAAAGTGAAAAGAAAGCACACAACAAGGTGGTCTAATTATGAATTCGTACCGGAAAACCCTAAAAGCATAAATAAACAGGTTTGGTACTCCAAACCATCACGTTAACAGGTACAAAACCCAATTAACAATTTGAGAAACCTGAGATACATATAGCCAAAAAAAACATGACAGTCCTATACCAAAAATACATAACTGAAACTAATTTCAAACCCAAGATCCAAAAGATGGTCAGATTCAATTGCTATAATAAATACTTGAATTAAAACAATAAGTTTAGAGTACTTCTTTGCCCTTCATTCAAAATCAAACGGGCAAACATGAACAAAATAAAAATAAAAATAAAATAAAAAAACAGAGAACCTAGAGCATTCATGAATAAATAACTTTCTCGGATAATTATTCATCAAGAGCCAACGGATTTCACATAGCAACACAATATAGACACCCACACGCACAAGCAGAAAATAAATGAATACCTAGAGAAAAAAACATGTCAGTTATTTAATGTAGAAGAAGCAATAAACACGAAAGCAGACATCAAATTCAGCAATATAAATTTGCATTAATTAATAAAAAAAAACAGAGAACAGAAAAAAAACGATTATCAAATGCACGTGTCAGGGCTTGTGATCCAATCCTTAGCACTGAGCTATGCCTTAAAAATACCAGACTACCCTCACCATTTTCAATTCTCAAAAACCCTAAAAAAAACCTCGTCTCCAATCTAACCACCACCCTTTAAAAAATTACACAAATCTGACACGAAGAATCTAATATTATACAAGCCTTTAATAATCAAACAACATCGTGATTAACGAAAAAGAAGATTCAATTACAATTCCAGAGAAAGTAAAGTACAGAAGAAAAGAACAGAGAAAGAGATGACACTGTTTAGAGACTGAGAAACAGATGGCAAAAGAAAAGAAAAATGGTTAAATCTTAAATCACCTATTTAAAGAAAAAGGAAAAAACGCTTTTTGGCTGCTGAGAAGCTAATGAAAAAAGGGAAGAAAGGGACAAATTAAAATTGAAAAATCACACAGTTGCCGGTACTTGAAAATTTAACGAAAATATCAACACATGCACCTGAACAATTTTCTTGCTCTATCCTTTCCCATTCCTTTGTTTTCTAAGGAACCAAACAGAATCAAGAAACAAAGAAAAGAAATTAAAAAGCGAAGCGAAGCGAAGAAAGGAAAAGAAAGCTTCACTTACAAAAAAGTTCACTGTTCTCACTTTCCTCTCTCGCTCTGCTAACGGTCAAAAACATCTAATGACACTTCGGTCCATTAAAAAGAAACCAAAAGCAAATTAAATGATTGAATTCTATTTTTGAAATTGTCATCTACGAATTAATTAACTTGCCATTAAGACAGAAACTACAGTGATTAGTGAATAATAAATCAGGTTCCTCGGACGGATTTCAAAATTCAAAAGTATTTAAGAAAAAGTCCAACCACGAAACCGAAATTTAAGGGAGGTTTTGTATAACGGAATCTTACAGGGCCGCCTGTGTGTGACGGTGTCAAAGGCCGGCTTTGAGGGACTGAGAGAACTGATAGTGACGGGGAGTGTGATTTTTTTTAGTGTCAAGAATCAGAATGGAGATAATAGAGGGAGAAAGGGGTTGCTGTTTGGGGCCAGTGAGAAAGTGAAGTGATATTGATTTTGACTCTGAGAGGAACTTGTGAGAAAAAGAGAGGTGCTACCAGGGGAAAGAGAGGTTAAGTGAGGGGAGCAAGACAGAAATTGAGGGAGATACGGAGGGGTAATTTGGTCATAAAATAAAGAAATTTAAAATATTTGTCTGCCGCGGATAGAGCGGAAGAGGAGCGGGGGGGTTGTGGAATTTGGGATCCAGTGGACCCTTGGACAAGGTAGTTAAAGTGTGGACCCTTCGTATGCACAATTTGGATTTGTAGAAAGAGGATAGTTTATGTTGTTTTTTTTTTTATGATCGTCACGTATTCTCAAATTTATGTTGATATTAGGTTTTATAGTTTTAAATCGGCTAAGAATTTAACCTAGCTTAAAATTTGAATTTTAGATTGATTAAATTAATTTAAATCAACTCTAAATGGACATTGTTTTAGATAAAAAAAAAATATAAAAAAAAACATTAAATTCAACCTAGTTTTTTTTATTAGATTATAACTCCTGTATAAGTTTAAAAATAAATAGCAGCCACGTAGGAAAGAAAAACCTTTGTTGTTTAAGTCAACGTGTGAAATAGGGCAGATAAAACGACTTCGTTGGTTGTTTGATTTGAATTCGAGTATTGAAAAAAATTGATAATGTTGAAGACTGATTTTTAAAGGGTGTTTGGTCATCTAATTGACCCGGAGTGTTTTTTTTTTCTTTCAAATTATTATTATTATTATTATTTAAATTCTGCTATGTTAATACCTAAAATTAATTTTTAAAAATAAAAAAAATATTTTTTTTAATATATTTTTTTTTTAAAAAAAACAACTTTCACCATTATTTTACTGTTTGAGAGACCCTCCTGAGGATTGGAAAAAGCGCATTGAAAAGTAAAAGTTTAAGCTTGGATCATGGGTTTGTGCATCTTCTTTTATGGCACATCATGACACGCATCATTAGTCTTTTTAACCACTGCAGGTATGATCACCTTCCTTCTCCATGTCGCGGTGTCCATAATGATGATTGGTTTGAAAACTGGAATATAACCAACAGACTAGAAAACATTATTTTATTGACATCTTTTTTTTTTTTTAAATTAACAAAACATTATTTTATTGACATCTTTTTTTTTAATTAACAAAACATTATTTTGTTAACCAGCTCGAGAAAACAGTTCAATTGGTTTCGTGACTGTGACAAGTGGACATGACGTGGGTGATAATTACTCCACCAGACAGTAAGAGACTAAAAATTTACTCATTTTCATTGTTACATGAGAATTGAATTCCGTGCTTTATTAATTAGTTTATAGACAAATAAAAGTAATTTTTATTTTAAAAACTATTAATTTCATGTTTTTCCAAATGATTTTAAAAATTCTTGACGTGGGAACGTAAAACACATTGTAAATTATTTAAAAAATGATTTTTTTTCAAATGAAATATCCATTTAGAAAAATAATTTCAACTACATTACTAAATATATGCCAAGAAAACCGTTGGAAAAGGAAAGACATCAACACTAACCTAGCCCAGGGTCATTAGCTATTGATGCATGTATTTGAATGAAAGCAATTTCATTTTTTAGCCCTCCATACAGATAATAGAGGCTCAGACCCAGGTTGTTTTCGTTTGGACCTATGCAGCTGAGTGGATCGGATCACCTTGTACAGGGAGACTTCAAGGCCTAGAAAATCCGGGCCTAGAATGGATTGATACACAAAGGCCTGATTTTAAGTTAGCGTAAAATCATTTCCAACATCACGTGAAAAAACACCAAATATGACCTGGCATATCACGGAAATCTCCTCTCTCCTCTCTCCTCTCTCCTCTTCCTCCTCTTCTCCCTTTTCCTTCGGTTTCTTTTATGGCAGTTTCTAGGATCAGGGTTTCAGCTCCGTCATGGGAAATTCTGGTCCCAGAATACGAGCGGGCTCTAGTCGAATTAATTACGCCTGCGAAAAATCAAAGCCTTCCACCTCTCTCTCTTAACGCCTACCAAACGGTATTCATTCATCTCTTTGCTACCCCTTTTTCTTATGTTTCTGTTGTAATTAAAGACCAGGGTTAGGGTTTTGAAATTTTGATTTCGTGGATTTGTTTTAATATTAGCAGCAATTCAATTTGTATGATTACGGGTCCTTCGCACCCAAACAGAAACCAGAGAGAAATGCCGAAAATTTCTCTCTTCTTGCAATACTTTCCACCCTAATCATACAGTTAGGGTTTATGTAATGTCATTGTTTTGTAATTGTCTTTTTTTTTATTTTCCTACAAAACAAAAGGCAATGCAACGAGGCTAGGATGATAATTTCGGATGGAAAATTTCATACATATTGTTTTAAGGAACAGATTGATTGGTTATTTGGCAAGGCAATGAGGTGTTCTGTGCAAAAAGAATTGATGGCGTATATAGTCCCTCTGTTTTCTGATTTTTCTTGTTCTGGTCCCTTTAGATAATTGTTTTGCACAGAATGCCTTTTATTGCAGCCATGACTTCTCATGTTCTTTACCTATGATCGTATGGTAAAAAGGGAATCCTAGCCTCACCGTGTTCTTTTTATTGAAATGCGTTGGAAATTAAGGATATGGTCAAGGTTTCTTTACTGTTATTGTTTTGTCATGATCTTCCTCTCTTTTTTTCCTATAAAACGAAAGGTACTGCACTGAGGCTAAGATGATATTTTTGATGGAAAATTTTCGTACATATTGTTTTAAGGAACAGATTGATTGGTTATTTGGCAAGGCAATGAGGTGTTCTGTGCAAAAAGAATTGATGGCGTATATAGTCCCTCTGTTTTCTGATTTTTCTTGTTCTGGTCCCTTTAGA
>Ga0307515_10010594_pt1 | contig 17648 bp, 18 predicted proteins | sample 17_EM_MG_FD_194513 | JGI IMG/M metagenome (GOLD analysis project Ga0307515, IMG submission 194513) | Populus trichocarpa ectomycorrhiza microbial communities from riparian zone in the Pacific Northwest, United States - 17_EM | ecosystem: Host-associated > Plants > Roots > Unclassified | place...
TCCGGTGGCCCAGATAGGCGCTCAAGCAGATTCATTGGTCTATCCCATCCCCCCACGTGACGGCCATGCCCCCGAGTCGGAGTATTGCCCAGTGACTGCCGACGAACGCCTGCCAACCCGCGGCGCTTTGAAGTTTTTGAGGAAGACGCTCCACCCGATAGTGCGCAGGGCGAGTCCAGATTCCAGTCGAGGAAAAGGTCTGTCTTGGGGCGCGGGACGGGACTGCCGTAGTCGTCTTACCGACCCGCAGCCAACCTGCGAACCTCGGCGCCGACTTCGGTCATCACCAGGCTCCAGTGCCGCTCCAAACGCTGAAACACCTTTTCGGGCAGATCCATGTTCAACGCATGCAACCTGAACCAGATGTACAGCAACGCGCTTTTTGCTGATCGCCGGCGGAAACCCTATTCCGCCCAGCCCCGTCAACCAGCGGCCTCAGAAGGCTCTCACATTACGCTCGCTCAGCCTTGGCTTCCTCTTTGCTGCGGGGCTTGGTCGCAACGTAGGCCCCCGCGTGCATTTGCGCAGCTTCGACCCGACGACCTGCAGCTCCAGGTAGACCATGCGCCAACGGCGCGAATCGGTGCCCAGCGGCCGGCCATCATGCACCCCACTCGGGTTGGTGGTGATCAGGTCACCGGCGAAAGCCTCGGCGTCGCCCTGCCCGCTGGCCGAGCGCTGCGCGCCCTGCTCGACCACGCCCAGCCCAACGTGGCGTGCCAATGGCGGCCAATGTGGCATGCGCTGTCGATCCAGGTGCCATGCACGCCTTGCCAGGACGAGCAGAGCACGCGGCAGCGGTGATGTGGTTTGGCGGCCATGCCGCGCATGATGCCCGGCGAGCCGGCTCGTCAACGGGCCTTGACCGGGATCAGGCGGAACGACTCGAATTCGGGGAACACGAAGCTGCCGGCCAGGATCACGCCACGGTTGTTGATCGCGGTGGCATGGGTCAGGCGGTAGGTGTTGCCCGAGCCGTCGCGGCAGCCGTTGGCGTCGAGCCGGGAGTTCAGGTCGATCGGCTCGTCGCTGTAATGCGGCCAGACGACAGCACCCTTGTCTTCCGTTTCGATCGTGCCGACGACCGTGCCGGCATCGTTGATGTCGTTGGCCACCGCACCCGTCGCATTCACCGGCGGCCTCAGGTCGAACGCGACACCGCCGACCCAGCCGAACGGGCGACGCGGCTCGGCGGTATCACCAACGCTGCTGTAGCCGACCACCACAGCATCGCGGTTGACGGCGCGGGCTTCCGAAAACGCACCTGACGCAGACGCGCCCAGGTCAACGAGGCTGGCCCGGCCGTTCGCCCACTGCACCGCGTGGTACCGGGCGTTGGTGGTGTCGCTCCTGCCGACCACCGTGTCCGAAGCGTTGATCGCGTTCGCCAGGCTCGCGGTTTTGCGCCAGCCGTGGTCACCCTCCAGCGCACCGAGTTCGACGACCGTGCCGTTCTTCCACAGCACCGCGTGCTGGTAGCCCTGCGCGTTGGTGCTGTAGCCGGCGGCGTGGCCCCGCGCATTCAGGCTCAGGGCGGCACCGTCAGCGTCCCATGCGTCGGTCAGGGTCGGCAGTTTGGCGGCGATGCCCTGCGTCCACATGAGCGGCCAGAGGTGCCCCAGGTCGACCACCCAACCCGCCAGGTCGCCATGCCGGTTGATGGCCCGCCCCTGCGCCGAATCCTTCTCGTGGCCGGCCAGGTTCGGCACGATCTCCATGCGCTTGCCGACCCAGGTCGCCGCGTGCCAGGTGTCGCGTTTCGGCCGGTTGCTGCCAACGATGACACCGTCATCATTGATGTCGGCAGTGTTGAGCCAGCCTTCGATGACGCGCTCACAGCGGTAAGTGACAGGCTCAGAGGTCTGAGCAAAGGCCGCACTGGCTTGCGTTACCAACGCAAGAACGGAAAGAGAGAGTTTCATTTGGCGCGTCCCTCCAGGACGAAGTGAAATCGACCTTCAACGCTAACATTAAAACATGACTGATCATTTGAACCCAGGAACGTGAGGTCCTCAGCACATGAAACTAACCGAACGGGTAGTCGGGGGCATGCCGGGATACGCCCGTTTCTAGCACTTAAGGTCGAAAGTAATAGGCCAGAGCCGTTGAGTCAACCGGCCTTGAATATGAAATCTGCCGGCATGGGTGTAGGTTGAGCCGCGCGACAGTTAACTTCGCCGCAGGCCTGCAAGCCGCACGTGTCGGAAGAAAGGGAATGAAGTCCACGGCCTTCTTTGCTGTCGATCGATCAAGCCCGAGCGCTGTGCCCAGCTGCGCACACGGGTATCCGCGCCGGGCCGGTCGAGGTAGATCGCCGCCATGCAGCCGAGCTCTTGCCGGTGGCCGTCCTCGGGAAAATGACGCTCGTGGGTTCCCCAACCCAACTCGGCCGGCTGCAGGCCCTCGCCGACGAACGCGTCTGTCGATACCAGGTGTTGACGAACTCGTCGTTGTAAAGCCGCCGCGGGTCGGCCTGAGTGTCCCGTTCGGCGAAGTGGATGACGCGCACGCCCCGTTCACTCGCCAGTCGAGCCCAGTCGCCGCGGGTCTGCGGGACGGCATGCGCCACACCGGCCAGATCGAGCAAAGCCTGCTTGACCAGGAAGGAGACCAGGCCGGGGTTCGCTCAAAGGGTGATCAGCGCCGTAGGGCGCTCCAGATCAGGTCGCCGAAGGCCCAGCACCAACTCCCGTTGCGCGTAATTCGTGCGTTCCGCGGCGGGGCGACCGCGGTCGTCTCCGCCTGGGCACGGCTCGCTGAAGGCGTCGATGTAGAGCGCGTCCTTCGATGGGCACGATTCGAGCACTGCTGCGCTGCTCACGTCGACGGACAGGTTGATCAGGAAGTCGCCAGGCGACAGAAGCTCTGCCAGTTCGCTGCGATGGTTGTCGGGGGTAGCGTGACCGGCTTGTAGAGCACACCCCTGGCCGGCGCCTTCTCTGTCCCGCGTTCGGACGGCTTGGCAATGAGGACTTGCGCTGGGCTGATGTCGAGGTGGCGCAGCAGCAGTGGCAGGACGGCTTGGCCAATGCTGCCGAATCCAAGCAAGACGATGCGGCCGCCGAATGGCACGGGTTGCTCACACATTCGTTTCCCCATTTGGCTGGCCGCGCGCGCTCTATCGCACGCTCCCGCGTCGAATCACGTTGACGATCGCCAGAAGCAACACCGAGCCCAGCAGTGAGAGACCAAGGCCGGGCAGGCTGAAATTGCCTTGGTTGATCGTCGAAACACCGAACAACGGCGTCAGGAACCAGCCGCCAAGGAGTGCGCCGACGATGCCGACGATGACGTTCAAGACGATGCCCTGTTGCCCATCGGTCCGCATCAGCACGCTGGCCAGCCAGCCGATCAGGCCACCCACCACCAACCAGACAATGATGTTCATTGCTCGTTTCCCTCTGAGTTCCGGCCAAGATCGGCCTAGCATCCTTCGGCAAACGGCGATCCCATGCCGGACGGCGGTCAATCAAGCAACACCGTAGGCCTGCGGCTTGCCGGTCACGGCATCGATCGCCTCCCGCGCGCCTTCGCCTGCACGATGCCGAACACGCACCTGTCTCACTCCTCATCCCAGGCATTGAAGGCTCGGCCCCCGAAACGCCCTAAGAGTCGGATTGGCGGTGGCAGCCTGCCGAAGAGCGCCACGGTCCTGCTGCTGGTGGACTTCATCAATCCCCTGGACTTCCCCGGCGCTGAAGACCTAGCCCCGGGGGCCTTGGCCGCCGCCCAGGCCACTACCAGGCTCAAGCGAAGGTTGGAGCGGGACGGGGTCACCTGCATCTATGCGAACGACAACTACGGCGTGTGGCGCTCGGAGTTCCGAGACATCCTGGCCATGTGCCAGCAAAGGCCCGGAGTGGCCGGCGACATCGCCCGCCTGCTGGCGCCTGCGGACGCCGATCTGGCGATCCTCAAGCCCAGGCATTCGGCGTTCTTCGGCACGCCCCTGGATCTGATGCTGACGCAGATGCAAACCAAGACGCTGGTGATCGTGGGACTAGCGGCCGACATCTGTGTGCAGCTCACCGCGATGGACGCGAGCCTTCGGGGCTATCGGCTCTGGGTGCCCTTCGACTGCACTGCGGCCGAGTCGGAAGCGGCCTTGTCGAGCTCGCGCGAGTACCTGAAGCGTGTTCTTCACGCCGATACGCGGCGGTCGACGGAGCGAAGGCGCCTCTGAACTCGATGACCGTCGATCGCGCGCGTAAGCCCAGCAACCTGGACCAGCGCCCGTGCACCGCGAACAGCTCAGAGGCTGCGTCGGCGCCGCGGGAGGGCGGCGGTTGAGTCGGCTACAGACCGTCCTTGTCAGAGTCGCCGGGCACAGCGCGCTCGACCGAGTTGCTCAGGCGAGTCCATGCATCGCGCGTGGCGTGCTTCGCGCGATCCCATTCGAGGGTCGACCCTTCGCTTGAATGCGGCCAGTGGCGGGACAATTCCGGCTCCATGTCGTCGAACGAGCGATCGGGGAAGCTGCGGTAGGCATTGACGCCATAGCGATAGGCGGGACCATAGTCCTCATACCTTGCACCCTCGGCGTATGGACGAGTGTGGAAATTGTCTTGCCAGTACGCGTCTTCAGCCGTGGGGTCGACATACTCGGCCACGTTCTTGCCGACCCAACCTCCCAGCACTGCACCCACTGCAGCGCCGGCAATCGTGCCCAGGGGCCCCGCCACGGTGCCGGCCGCAGCACCTGCCGCTGCCCCTCCAACGGCTGCTCCAACGCCGGTCCCCACAGGGTGCGCACCAGGCGCGCCGGTGATGGGATCGAGGTTGGCGGAAGGTGTCTGCGATTCCATGGCCATGATGTTGCTCCTTTGGCTGGAAGAACGAGCCGAACGCTTCAGCTCGATGGCGCTTTCGGCAAGGCGGATGCCCGGATGTGCCCGGCTTCACGACATCCTGTCGTCGCAGCGCGCTCCACGTCCCTTGCAGGCCACTGCCACGATGTGATCGCATCCCCGCCGTCGTGATTCACGCCTCCTTAAGCGGATGGGAGGCCGAGGGGGTCGGAGTGCTTCCGGCGTGGTCTTAGAAGCGCCGACTGACAAAGGCCAGTCCGCCAATCCAAATCGCCAACGTCGCACCCGCGCTTTGGAGATGCCGATGCGTGTTCCACCTACCATCAGGTGAGCGGACGGTGCCCGCACGAGCTCGAAGGGAAACTAGTATCAGTTACGCGCAGACCCGGGCTCGGCCAGCTTGCGATGTTGCTCCGCCAGCAGATCGGCTGGCAGGATGTTGGCCACCGCTGCTTGCAGCTTGTTCTTCCATCCGGCCACCACGTCGCTCTCACCCTTCATCATGGCGTCGAAGCCCGCCTTGGCAACGTCGGCGGGGTCTGCCTTCTTGCCAGCGCCGACCTTCGTGTCTTCCATGCCGGCCCGTGCAAAGAAGTGGGTGTCCGTCGGGCCCGGCATCAGGCAAGTGACACTGACCCCAGAGTCCATCAGCTCGTGACGGATGGCGTAGGCGAAGGAGTCGATGAAGGCCTTGGTGGCGTTGTAGACAGCCTGGAACGTCCCGGGCGTGAAGCCGGCGATCGATCCGGTGATGAGGATGCGCCCGCGGCCCTGGCGCCGCATGACGCCGCCGATGCGATGAATGACATCCAGCGTGCCTGTCACGTTGGTGTCGATCACGTGCTGAATGTCGGTGAAGTCCTGGTCGAAGAAACCATGGCCGAGGCCGTGTCCCGCATTGGCAAACAGTGCGTCGACGGGACGCCCCGAAAGGGCTTCCTGCAGCTTGTTGACGCCCTCAGGAGTCGCTAGGTCGATCTGCAAAGCGTCCACTGCGGCACCGAGGGCCCCGAAGCTTTCGGCGGCGGCTTCGATCTCTTGCTCGTCAGCAGCGACGACCAGGTCGTAGCCGGTGCGCGCGCAGAGTTTGGCGAGTTCAAAGCCGATGCCTGCCGAGGCACCGGTGACGACGGCCAGTGGGCGCTGCGTGGAACTCATGATGTGATGCCTCCGGAGGCTGGGCCCGAGGACGGGCTAATGACTGGATTTCGGCAAACGTCGCGTTGATGGCTCAGCGATGCCGTGCGCTGCGCCTGCGGGTCAGGGCGTGAGCACCACCTTGCGGCAGTCTTCATCCTTCTGGTCGAATAGGGCATAGCCCTTGGCGGCATCCTCCAGAGACAGCTGGTGGCTGATGATCGCTTCAGGCTTCAATGCGCCCAGGCCGATCTGGTCCAGCAAGTAGGGCATGTGCTGCTGTGCATGGGTCTGCCCCATGCAGAAGTTCAGGCCCTTCTCGAACGCGTCGCCCAACAGGAAGCCGTGAATGAAGCCAGCATAGACTCCCGGCACGCTCACGTAGCCCCCTCGCCGGGTGGCTGCGATCGCCTGCCTCAAGGCACTGCCGCTGGATGTCTCGACCTTGATCGTGGCCAGGACGGTTTCAAGGGTGCTGCCTTTGGCTTCGAAGCCCACCGCATCGATCGACGCATCCACGCCGCGGTAGCCGGTTTCCTCGATGATGTGCTGTGCGGGGTCGTCCACCTTGTCGAAGTTGATGGGCTCGACGCCATAGGTGGCCCGCGCGAAGTCCAGGCGATAGGCGTGGTGGTCGACCATGAAGATGCGCTCGGCTCCCAACATGCGCGCGCAGGCAGCGGCCATCAACCCGACAGGCCCGGCGCCGAATATCGCGACCGTCTTGCCCGGGCCGACTTGCGCATTGGCCACAGCCTGGTATCCCGTGGGCAGGATGTCCGACAAGAACAGCACCTGCGCATCAGACAGCACGTCCGGGACGGGCAAGGGACCGGTGTTGGCCTTGGGAACGCGCACGTACTGCGCCTGACCGCCGGGCAGGCCGCCGTACAGATGCGTATAGCCGAACAGCGCGGCGCCAGCGCGCAAGTCCTTCTTGTTCAGAATCGCACCGCGGCCGTCGTTGGTGGTTTCGCACGCGGCAAAAAGCTTTCGTTCGCAGAAATAGCAGTCTCCGCACGCAACAACGAAGGGGACCACCACGCGGTCACCCTTTCGCAGCCGGGACACGCCAGTGCCGACGTCCTCGACGATGCCCATGAACTCGTGCCCCAGGATGTCGCCGTCTTTCAAGCCCGGCACCTTGCCTCTGTACAGGTGAAGGTCGGATCCGCAGATGGCGGTGGCCGTGACCCGAAGGATGATGTCGTCGCTGCTTTGCAGGATCGGGTCGTCCACGGTGTCGACTCGGACGTCCCGGGTGCCATGAAAGGTCAATGCGCGCATGTTGCTCTCCAGTGGGGGTGAGCCACCTTGGCAAATCGCATGCCGCGGTCGACAGCACTTTCCTCGTGGAGTGGTCCTGCGTACGCGACCCGCTCGGCACGGTGATTGCCAAAACGGAAAACAGGCTACTCACAAGGAGTTCCAGATGCCAACTTCCTCACCTCGTGCAAAAGACGCCATCTCGTTGCTGCGTGCCGACCACCGCCTGGTCAGCGATCTCTTCGAGCAATTCGAGAAGAGTCGCTCCCCCGCACGCAAACAAGTTCTCGTGAATCAGATATGCAAGGAGCTCACCATTCACGCGCAGGTCGAAGAAGAGCTCTTTTATCCCGCCGTCAAACAGGCGCTACGCGACACCGAGCTCGTCCCCGAAGCCCGCGTGGAGCATGAATCGCTGAAGCAGTTGATCTCGAAGATTCAGTCACTGCCCCCGGACGACGAAGCTTTCAAGGCGAGCGTCATCGTGCTGTCCGAGTACGTGAAGCATCACGTGAAAGAAGAGCAAAACGAGATGTTCCCGAAGGTCAAGGCCAGCAAGCTGGACCTTAAGGCCCTGGCTCTAGCGATCCTGGAGCGCAAGCATGAACTGATGGAGCAGGTCCCCGAGACGGGGATGGCCTGAACCCGCTGAAGCGGGAAAGGCGGGGCACCTCTTCTTGCCGCGGCGCCACCACCTCCCCGCCCTTTAGCGTCGCGAGCTCCCGCAGACGATTCGGTAGATTGATCGACCCCATCGTTCAGGGCGATTGCTATTCATGCCTTCGCCACCATTGCCGGCCAAGCGCCCTTGGCGTACACAAGCTGTACCTGAGGTACCACGACATCATCACGTCGCCCCGGCTGGCGCTGCCTGCTTGATTCGGCTGCATCCGTCAGTTCCATCGCGACCAGAGCGTGCGTGATCGCACTCACCCACTTGCCATCGGTGACACACATCGCTGGCATCACCCAATGAGGACCTCGCATGCCCGACGAATCACGCAAACTTGTGGTTGTACTGACCGGCGCGTCAAGCGGTATTGGCCGCGCGACGGCGATCGCGCTCGCACATGAAGGTGTGCATCTGGTGGTCGCGGCCCGTGGGGAGGCCGGGCTGCAAGGCGTGGCCGATGAATGTGAGCAGATCGGCGAGCGGCCTCTGATCATGCCGGTCGACGTGGTCGACGGGAATGCTGTCGCTCACCTGGCCGAGTCCGTTCTTGTCCGCTTCGGCCGCATCGACGTCTGGATCAACAACGTCGGCGTCGGGGCGGTGGGCTTGTTCGAAGAAACGCCATTGGAAGCGCATCGGCGCGTGATCGAGGCGAACCTGATCGGGCACCTGAACGGCGCCCACGCCGTCCTGCCCCTCTTCAAGAAGCGTGGACGGGGTACTCTGATCAACATGATCTCGCTGGGTGGGTGGGTGCCATCGCCTCTGGCTGCGGCCTACACCGCCAGCAAGTTCGGCCTTCGCGGCCTGTCCGAGGCATTGCGAGCGGAAGTGAGCGGCCTGCCGAACGTCCATGTCTGCGCGGTCTACCCGACGTTTGTCGACACGCCCGGCTTTTCCCATGGCGCCAACTACACCGGTAAACATCTCGAGCCGCCCTCACCCTTGGTCGACCCGCGTGAGGTCGCGCAGGCCATCGTGGCGCTGATTCATGCGCCGCGCTCGACGACGATAGTGGGCAGCGTGGCCTGGCCAGCTCGGATAGCCCACGCCGCAGCAGCGGACGCGGTTGCCCGCTGCATGTTTGCCTTGACTCGGCGTGCGCTCGAACAAGCACGACCGACTGCGGTCAGCGGGGGCAATCTCTTCGAACCGTCCCGCGGCCATGCGATTGACGGCGGCTACCGCCGTCCACACCGAACGGCGACTTGGGTCAGCGGGCTTGCTGCGGCCGGCGCATTGATCTGGGCCGCGAGCTGCCTGCTCTCCAAGCACACTTCAACCTCTGCTCGCGGGAACCCGACACGAAGGCTTGACGCACCAAGGCTCGCAAGTTGTTCGCAGAGCGGCGAGCCGGCTGCTTTGATCAATGACCTGCTCGCCGCCGGTCAACGGCGCTGACGATCTCGCCAGCGCACGAATTCGCCGGGGAATTCCGCCGGCCGCTCCTGCCGCCACTGCCGATAGTCCTGGTCAAGGCTTTCCAGGTGCTCGGCTCGCCATTGTTGGTAGTCGGGGTCGAACTCGGCCTGCGGCGCGCCGCTTCGATGCCCCTGCGCGTAGCGGCCTTCGTAGTCACCGCCGTAGCCGCTTGTTCCACCGAAGTTTTCGCCCCCATAGGGCCGTCCGCCGAAGACGCCGTCGCGCTCACCGTTTCGACCGACGGAGCCATGGCGGCCGCCGAACTGACTACCTCCATAGCCTTGGTCCGGCCGTCCCCAGCGGGCGCCATCGTGTTGATCGCTGGGCAGATTGGAAGTGAACCCTGAGTTTGATTGCATCGCAGAACTCCTGAAGTTTGGCCACGCCTAGGCAAACCCATCAGGGCCTGGGTCGATCGCGCCCGGTGATCCTGTCAGCGCTACCGCCTGCAGCAGAGTGAACACCTGTGCCCAAGAGCGTGCCGAGAACGACGCCAACAATGGCGCCGAAGAAGCTTCCGACCGGCCCGGCGGCAATGCCGGCCAGAGCGCCCAGAAACAGCCCGGCCACCGCACCAACCACGCTGCCGACGGGATGCGCGTTGATGGTCTGGCTCAAGGTACGGCGCGGTCGCACCGCTGGTTTCGCGTCATCGCGAATCGACGCCTCCAGGTTTGTCATGCGGGGTTCGTCCATCGTCTTCACCTTTTGCAATTCAAGTCAGTCAGGAGGTGGCAACTGTCGTTCCGTGGCCGACGACCATGGCGAACTGAGCGAGCCGATCGCCAATCAGGCTTGGTGGACGGTCGTGATTTCTCCGGTTCTGCGGGAATGCGCTTTGCTCGTCCGGGCCACGACTGTGAAGACCTCAATGAGCATCTTTGGGCAAATCCTTGCGAAGATTTCTTCGTACGCCAAGCACTCCAGTAGCACGCCAAGTCAGCCACCGACGGTGGCAGCAGCCCCAGCCGGCGCCTCTCGACCGGACCCTGCCTCGGCGTCTTCGGTGCCAGCTGTTCAACCAATGGCCTTGGTGGATGTCGGAGACGTTTTGACAGCTCTGCCTGCCGTCAATCCAGGGCCGGCAAACTAGAAGACCTCCATCGTCGATTTGATGAAGCTGTTGGGCCTGGACAGTGACCTGGCGGCTCGAACGCAGTTGGCAGCGGAGCTTGGCTACACGGGTGACACGTCCGACTTTGCATCGATGAATGTTTGGCTGCACAAGGCGGTCATGGCGAAGTTGGCCGCCAATGGAGGCAAAGTTCCGACCTACATGAAGCACTGAGGACCGACATTCCTCAAGCCCGACGCCGGGCCTGCTCAGGCCGCTCGGCGCTGGCGCTGCAAGAACGGCCCGGTGCGGCTGCTTGGGTCGTCTGCCACTTCGGTCGGGGTTCCGACGGCGATTACCTGGCCGCCTGCGGCGCCGCCGGCAGGTCCCATGTCGATCACCCAGTCACTGGCGGCGATGACCCGCAGGTCGTGCTCCACCAGGACCACCGTGTTGCCTGCGTCGACGAGGCAAAGCAACTGTGTCATCAGGCGATCAACGTCTGCCGCATGCAAGCCGACCGTCGGCTCGTCCAGCACATACAGCGCGTCACCGCGTTGCGCCCGCTGCAGCTCGGTCGCCAGCTTGATGCGCTGCGCTTCGCCGCCCGACAGCTCGGTGGCCGGTTGCCCCAGCCGCAGGTAGCCCAGGCCAATATCGCTCAGCAGTGCGAGCGTCTTCTGCAAGGTCTTGTCGTCCGCAAAGAATGCACCCGCCTCGTCGACAGTCAGCGCGAGCACGTCGGCCACGGACTTTCCTCGCAACAGCACTTGCAAGGTCGCTTCGTTGAAGCGGGCCCCATGGCACATCGAACAAGGTGCGTAGACACTCGGCATGAACAACAGTTCGACGCTGACGAAGCCCTCGCCTTCGCACACGTCGCAGCGCCCTTTCGCCACGTTGAAGGAAAACCGCCCGGCGTCGTAGTGGCGTTTTCTGGCCGCCGGCGTGGCGGCAAACAACTTGCGCACATGGTCGAACAGGCCGGTGTAGGTCGCGATGTTGGAGCGCGGCGTGCGACCAATCGGTTTCTGGTCCACCTGCACCAACCGCTTGATTCCGTCCAGGCCGTTGGTGATGCGGCCAGTGATCGGCGGGAGCGCATCGGACGGGGTGGTTGCCTCGTCAGTGGGCGCCGCCTCGTCACCCAGGTGACGCTGCACCAAGGTGACGAGCGCCAGCGAAACCAGGCTCGACTTGCCTGAGCCGGACACCCCAGTGACGCTGGTCAACGCGCCCAGCGGCAGTCGGACATCGAGGTCGTGCAGGTTGTTCACCCGGATGCCCTGCAAATTCAGCCAACCACGGTCCAGGCGATGGCCAGATGCTTGTAAGTGCGGGTCGCTTTCGAACAGATACTTTGCGGTGCGCGAATGCCCGATGGCTGCCAGACCCTCAGGCGGCCCGCTGTAGAGGACTTCGCCGCCGCGCTCGCCGGCATCCGGTCCCACGTCGACGACCCAATCGGCTCGGCGCAAGACCTCCAAATCGTGCTCGACCACGAATATCGAGTTGCCCGACGCCTTCAGTTCTTGCAGAGCACGAAGCAGCGCCTCCGTGTCCGCCGGGTGCAAACCGGCCGACGGCTCGTCCAGCACGTAGACAACCCCGAACAGGTTCGAGCGTATCTGCGTGGCCAGGCGCAGCCGCTGCAGTTCACCTGGTGACAGGGTCGGCGTGCTGCGGTCCAACGACAGATAGCCCAAGCCGAGGTTTTGCAGGGTCCCGATCCGCGCCACCATTTCGCGCGCGATGCGCTGGGCCGCGAGCCGTTTCTCCTCGGACAGGTTGGGTGTCCGCCTGACGTCCTTCCCGCTGGCGTGCGCCGAGCCGCCGGCGGCCACGCGCCTGTCGATGTCCCGCCTGCTCGCGGCTCGGCTCACTTGCGGCAGGGCCGTCGAGTCTTCGTCGCCGAACTGGCCGTGCGCTGCAGGTATCAAGAGCGGCGCCAGTTCGTCAAACGGCGCATGCGACATGCCGCTGATGTCGTGCCCGGCGAAGGTCACCGACAGGGCCTCTGGCTTCAGCCGCTTGCCTTTGCAACTGGGGCAGGCGCTGGCGATCATGAATTGCGCGACGCGGCGCTTCATGAGCGCGCTTTGCGTCGTCGCGAAGGTGTGCAGCACGTACTTGCGGGCGCCCATGAAGGTGCCCTGGTAGCTGGGCTCGGTCTTGTGCCGAAGGGCCTCCCGCGTCTCGGCCGGCGTGAAGCCGGCGTAGACGGGAACGGTCGGCTGTTCCTCGGTGAACAGGATCCAGTCGCGGTCCGTCTTCGGCAACTGCCGCCAGGGTTTGTCCACGTCGAAGCCCAGCGTGACCAGGATGTCGCGCAGGTTCTGGCCCTGCCAGGCGCTGGGCCAAGCCGCGATCGCCCGCTGCCGGATGGACAAAGTGTCATCAGGCACCATCGTCTTCTCGGTCACTTCGAAGACCCGGCCGATGCCGTGGCAAGCGGCACACGCCCCTTGGGCCGTGTTCGGTGAAAAGTCTTCCGCATACAGCATCGGCTGCCGCGGCGGGTAGCTGCCCGCCCGCGAATACAGCATGCGCAGCAGGCTCGACAACGTGGTCACCGTCCCCACCGACGACCTTGCATTGGGCGTGCCACGCTGCTGCTGCAACGACACGGCGGGCGGCAAGCCATCGATCGAGTCGACGTCGGGCACCCCCACCTGGTCGATGAGCCGCCTCGCGTAAGGCGAGACCGACTCGAAGTAGCGCCGCTGCGCCTCTGCATAGATGGTGCCGAAGGCGAGCGAAGATTTTCCCGAGCCCGAAACGCCGCTGAACACCACCAGCGCATCGCGCGGGATGTCGACGTCCACGTCCTTCAGGTTATGTTCACGCGCGCCGCGGACCCGCACCTGTCCCTGGGACTTCGTGTCTTCGGGCTGCGTGCCGGCAGGAAGCTGGTCTCTCTTCATACGTATCCGCCTTTGGCAAAGCCTGTACCTGAGTTACTGATCCTGGCCACCGGCGGTCAGTGACCGCACCGCAACCCCAGCCGGGTAACAGGTACGCCTTTTGCCCTAGCTCCGGGCCTCATTTAGAGAGGGAAACATGCCGTACCCTTTGGTCAACGGCGGTCGCTGGCAGCGCTGCCGAATCGGCATTGCGCTTTTCCTGACGGCCTCCGCAACAGGCCTTCATGCCGCATCGGCTCCAGGCGAAGGTGACTGGACGATGGCGGCGAAGGACTACGCCACCACGCGCTTCAGCGCGCTGAAGGAAATCAACGCCGCCAATGTGAAGGATCTGCGCCTGGCCTTCACGTTTTCGACCGGTGTCGTTCGCGGCCATGAAGCAGCACCGATCGTGGCGGGTGGCACGATGTTCATCGTCACGCCGTACCCCAACACGCTGTGGGCACTGGACCTCACAAAGCCAGGCGCGCCGGTGAAGTGGAAGTTCGAGCCGAAGCCGGACGCGGGCGCCCAAGGCGTTGCGTGCTGCGACGTAGTCAACCGAGGCGCTGCCTACGCCGACGGCCGTGTCTTCATCACGACGCTGGACAGCCAGACGGTGGCTGTCGACGCAGCGAGCGGCAAAGAGCTGTGGCGCGCCAAGCTCGGCCACATCGACCACGGCGAAACGATGACCATGGCGCCGCTGGTCGTCAAAGACAAGGTGCTGGTGGGCAACAGTGGTGGTGAGCTGGGCGTGCGCGGCTGGCTCACGGCGCTCGACGCTGCCACCGGTCGGATTGCGTGGCGGGCCTGGAGCACCGGCCCCGACAAGGAGGTACTGATCGGCCCCGCTTTCAAGCCCTTCTATTCGGCCGACAAAGGCACCGACCTGGGCGTGAAGAGCTGGCCACCGGATGCGTGGAAGATCGGCGGCGGCAACGTCTGGGCGTGGATCTCGTACGACCCGCAGCTCGATCTCGTCTACTACGGCACCGGCAACCCCGGCCCCTGGAATCCGGACCAGCGCCCAGGCGACAACAAATGGACCTCGGGCATCTTCGCGCGGCGCCCGGACACGGGTGAAGCCGTCTGGTTCTACCAATGGACGCCGCACGATCTGCACGACTACGACGGGGTCAACGAAAACGTCCTCGTCGACCTGCCCGTCTCCGGCGCACAGCGCAAGGTCTTGTTGCACCCCGACCGCAACGGCTATCTCTACATGCTCGACAGGCAGACGGGTCAGGTGCTGTCGGCCGACCCTTTCGTGACGGTCACCACCAGCAGCGGCGTCGACTTGCCAACCGGCAAGCTGAAGGTCAACCCGAAGACCGAGCCGCGCCCAGGCGAAGTGGTGCGCGACATCTGCCCGGCCGCACCCGGCGGGAAGGACTGGCAGCCTTCGGCCTGGTCGCCCAACACCCGGCTGCTCTACATCCCACATCAGAACCTCTGTCAGGACGCGGAGACCTATGAGGTCAGCTACATCGCCGGCACACCCTATGTCGGCGCCGACTTGAAGATGAAGCCCGGGCCCGGCGGGCACCGCGGCGAGTTCAGCGCTTGGGACCCGATCGCGCGAAAGAAGGCCTGGTCCATCAAAGAGAACTTCCCTGTCTGGAGCGGTGCCTTGGCCACCGGCGGCGACCTCGTCTTCTACGGCACGATGGAAGGCTGGTTCAAGGCCGTCGATGCGAAGACGGGCGCGCTGCTGTGGCAGTTCAAGACCGGCTCGGGAATCATCGGCCAGCCCGTGTCCTACCGGGGCCCGGACGGCAAGCAGTACATCGCCGTCCTGTCAGGCGTGGGCGGCTGGGCCGGTGCCATCGTCGCCAGCGGGCTGGACGCGCGCGACAAGACCGCAGGCGGCGGTTTTGCCACCGTGATGAAGGATCTTCCCAAAGTCACCGACAAGGGTGGAACGTTGTATGTCTTCGCCTTGCCTTGATGCCCGGGTGCGTCGTCACCTGGCGACCTGGGCGTTGCTGCTGTGTGCAGCCGGCAGCTCAGCGCAACCCTCGTTGACCGAGTTGCGTGTCTGTTCCGACCCGGACAACCTGCCGTTCTCGCACCAGAACGGCGGCGGCTTCGAGAACAAGATCGCGCGACTGGTGGCCGACGACCTGGGCGTGCCGCTTCGCCATTTCTGGCTGCCGCAGCGACGCGGCTTTGTGCGCAAGACGCTGGGCGCCGACGAGTGCGATGTCCTCATCGGTGTGCCGGCCGATTTCGAACGCGTGCTGGCCACGCGGCCGTACTACCGGTCGAGTTATGTTTTCGTCACCCGGGCGTCTGACCCGAAGCCGCTACGCGCTTTCGACGATGAGCGCTTGCCGCGCATGCGCATCGGCGTGCAGCTGGTAGGCAACGACCTGGCCGCCACGCCGCCCGGCCACGCGCTGGTGCGACGCGGCGCCGTTGAACACGTCGTGGGCTTCACCGTGTATGGGGACGGGCCGACTGCCGAGCGCATGGTGGATTCGCTGGCGAAAGGTCAGCTTGACGCAGCACTGGTCTGGGGGCCGCAGGCAGGCTACTTTGCGCAGCGAGCCAGCGTGGCCACGCAAATCGCCCCGGCAGTGGCGCCGCCTGACCTTCGCATGCCGTTCGAGTTTGACATCGCGATGGGCGTGCGCCGCTCGGGCAAGGCCTTGCGCGATGCGCTCAACGCCGCCATCGACCACCGGCGCAGCGAGATCGATGCGCTGCTCGCCGACTACGGCGTGCCGCGAACCGACCTGCCGCGACCGACGCCACCATGATTCGCGTCGCCTGTGTGTTCGTCTTGTCCCTCGCATTGCTGACGGCCTGCGAGCGCGAACAGCGTCGCTACAACGCACCGGCCAGCCCGGCAAGTGATGCGGGTCTCTCGCGCATGGGACCGTTTCAGGCCGGCCCCTTCGCATCGGCCGGCTCCGATGCGGCTTCTTCGGCCCCCATCGTGTCTGCTGCGTCTGCACCCGCTTCGGCCGCCAGCACGTCACTGCTGCCCACCGAAGCCAATCCGCATGAAGAGAACGCGGTGGCCGTGGCTGAAGGCAAACGCCTGTACCGTTGGTACAACTGCAATGGCTGCCATGCCACGGGGGGCGGCAGTCTCGGCCCGGCCTTGATGGACGACAAATGGCTCTACGGCCATCAGCCCCAGCAGATCGTGGCGACCATCCTGCAGGGGCGGCCCAACGGCATGCCCGCATTCGCCGGTCGCATTCCGGAAGACCAGGTCTGGAAAATCGCCGCCTACGTGCGCTCGATGAGCGGCCAGCTCCGCAGCGACGTCGCACCCAGCCGGTCCGACGGCCTGAGTGCGGGCCCGCCCGAGCAGCGCCGCGACAAAGAAAGCCCCAAACCTGCCGCGGCAGGCAAGGACCAGTGACATGGCCGCTCGCATGCTGTTCGCGAGGTGCATGACCGGGGCATTGGCGACCGCCGTGCGCTGCAACGCCAGCGAACCCGCGCTCGGTGCTCAGTCACAAGACGCATTGCGCAGCGCCGGGCCGCAAGCGTCGCAGGTGCTCGACCTGTGGCTGCTCACCTTGGGTATTTGCACGGTTGTCTTTGCCATCATCTTGGTGGCCTTTGTCTGGGCGCTGTGGCGTGCACCCCGAGCCAGCGCCGGTGCGCCGGCCGACACCACGGGCCTTAAACAGGTGGAGCGCGGGCCGCGGCGCGCCGTCATCATGGCAGTGGGCGCTTCGACGGTGCTGCTGTTCGTGCTGCTGCTGGCCAGCGTGGCGACCGACCGATCGCTGGCGCAACTGGTGTTGCGCGACGCGGTGCACATCGAGGTCACGGCGCATCAATGGTGGTGGTCGGCGCGCTACGACAACGATGAAGCGGCGAAGACTTTCACGGTTGCCAACGAGTTGCACATCCCCGTCGGTCGGCCGGTGTTCATGACCCTGCATTCCGACGACGTGATCCACAGCCTGTGGGTGCCAAATCTCGCTGGCAAGAAGGATCTGGTTCCCGGTCGTACCGCCACGTTGACGCTGCGCGCAGACCGACCCGGCGTCTACCGCGGACAGTGCGCCGAGTTCTGCGGCGCGCAGCATGCCTGGATGGCCTTCTTGGTGCATGCCGAGCCGGCAAGTCAATATGAGGCCTGGGTGGCCAAGCAGCGCGAACCGGCGGCAGCGCCGGTCGACGAGCAGGCGGTGCGCGGCATGCAGGTCTTCTTGCACGGCACCTGCGTGATGTGCCATGCAATCGGCGGCAGCGAAGCCGGGGGTCAGCGCGGCCCGGACCTGACGCATCTGGCGGGCCGCCGCACCCTGGCCGCCGGCGCGATACCGAACGATGCGGCGCACCTGGCCGCGTGGATAAGTGACCCGAGCGCCTTCAAGCCGGGCACCAACATGCCTGGCCATGCGCTGCCGCCA
>Ga0307515_10010595_pt1 | contig 17646 bp, 25 predicted proteins | sample 17_EM_MG_FD_194513 | JGI IMG/M metagenome (GOLD analysis project Ga0307515, IMG submission 194513) | Populus trichocarpa ectomycorrhiza microbial communities from riparian zone in the Pacific Northwest, United States - 17_EM | ecosystem: Host-associated > Plants > Roots > Unclassified | place...
TAAAGTACTATTTGTGAGTGCTGAGCATCTATTTTGTTCTTCGGACTAGACTGTCTAAATGCATAAATGCACCATGGACCGCATGCAATAGTACATAAGACAGGTTATGCATTTACAGCCTAGGAACAAGGTCCGTTCCAGCAAAATCTCATGCATTAAGACAGTTATGCATTTATACAGTCATGCATTTAGACAATTTTGACTGTAACTGATTTATATATGCTTGTTGTGAGAGATTGATTGAGCCCAACTTTCTATTGCAGATTACCTCAATTCCAAGAAGAAACTTCACCTCGCCTAAGTCTTTCACCTTAAAGTGCTTGGTGAGGTTGAGTTTCATTTCAGTGAGTTTGGATTTTGAGTTTGCGACTATCAGCATGTCATCTACATGGACTGTGAGAATGATGAACTTTGTTCCTGATTGGAATAGGTAGACACATGTGTCCTTCCCACATCAGTTGAATCCTAGCTTTTTCAGGGTCCCATCTAGTAGTTTGTTCCATACATGTGATGCTTGCTTTAGTCCATAAAGAGATTTTCGAAGTTTCCAGATACCGTTCTTTTCTGTATTGAATCTGTCTGGAGCCTTCATATATATCTCTTCATCCAGTGTTCCATTAAGAAATGCAGTTTCAATATCGAGATGGTGAGCTTTGAGGTTCAGGTTTGCAGCTAATGAGAGTAGGGCGTGATATGATGCAAGTCGTGCTACTGGTGATGTGGTTTCAGTGAAATCCTGACTGGGAACTTGTGAGTATCCCTTCGTGACTAAACAAGCCTTGTATCAGGCTATTGAGTTATCCGGATTCAGCTTCAGTTTGAAGACCCATTTGTATCTGACAGCTTTTCTGCCTATTGGAAGTTCATTCACTCGTTCGTAGGTGCCATGTCAATCTAGTGAGTCCAGTTCCTCTTGCATTATGGCTTTCCATTTCAGCCAGTCAGGTCTCCGCTTCGCTTCATTGACATCTATCAGCTCATTATGGAGGTGAGTGTTTTCAGCAACCATTGTTGCTTCACAGTAGGCATACTTCCTTGCATTTGTTGCATCTTTCTCGCCAATCTCCACAACTCCCACTGAAGTGCGATGGTTGCCCATGGTCCTCAAAATGTCATCAACAGTACCAACAGCAGCCCTTGGCCTTCTTCTCTCCATAGTGGGTGGTGGTCCAGCCATGTCCACCAATCTCTCAACCTCAGAGTGTCAATGCTGAATAGGCGCATCAGGTTCCCTAGGAATCAGAGGTGCTACTGGATCAGGACCATTGGGCACAACTTCATCTTCAGTAGCCCTTGGTCACAGTATCTCAGCATCCAACTCCCACTTGCTCACACTTCCATATCCACCTCTGACTTCCACAGCCTGTCCGGTGTTCAGTAATCCAGCAGCCTGGGAGTCATTGTGGACATCTAGTGCCTCCTTCAGGTCACGTAGACCTCAATTGTGCTTGGTTGTGACCTGTGTTGCAGATGACTTGTCAAAGTCGATGTTCAGACTCTCAACCACACAGTGTCTGTCAGGATCCCACAATTTGTAGTTCCTTGACCTGGGCATGTATCCGAGAAAGTGGCATGGACAAGCTTTCCTTGTCCATTTCTTGCATGTCTCTGGCAGAATGTGTACATACCCTGTTTCTCCAAATGTATGTAGATTCTTTATATTAGGACATTCCCCTGTCCATGCTTTGAAGGGAGTCTTGCCAGTGAGTGCTGTGGTGTTATGTGTCTAGTATTTCTAACTTAAGTACATCAGGTGACCCTAAGAAAAATAGACCTATATCTGGAGTATAGTACTATATCTGATGTATAGTAGTATATCTGATATATAGAGCTATATTTGAAGTATAGTATTATATTTGGAGTATAGTATTATATTTGGAGTATAGTATTATATTTGGAGTATAGTACTATATCTGGGATATACAGTTGAAACGCTAATAATGCATAAGGTCATAATGCATAATTCCCATAATGCATAACTTTTGGCGTTGACGGAGTTGGTTCCTATCTAAATTGACCATTTTTGCATAATGCATAATGCATAGCCTTATGGCGTGATTATGCATTATGAGGATTGGAAATAAGCCAACCTGATCGGCCTTGATTGGCTGCAATAAGTAAGATTTGGCTATAATATCATGGAATATTGAATTGCAGCTTGAAAACTGTCGAATTGCTCTTACATTGGACAACTTTACCAGCCATACTATTCAGTATAAACCAAAACAAATGAAATTAATCTACTTTGAGCCAGGTCTCACATCGCACATCCAACCTCTTGATGCTGGGGTATAGTGAGCTCAGCGTTTCGGGGGAAACAGCTGAGTCTGAAAGTGGCAGCGGAGTTTGTATTACATACAAGCATGTGAAAAACTGGGCGCAAGAAGCGCGCACAGATCGGCGCGCGGCGAAGACCAATAAACTCCAACAAGATTGGCTTGAAGTGGTGCTTCCATCTTTCAAGGAGATGATAGATGCATGTCGGTTACTTGAGGAGAACAGTCTGGCTCTATGTCCAGAGGGTGCGCTCGAGGTAGAACAGGTCCTGTGCTGATACCGAGCCTGCCTCCAGAGGATGAGCAGGGAAGGTGCTAAACAGACCACTCTTAATATGTTCTTTAATTACAAGTCGAACTAGGACCATCTTTCCTTGAAATACAAACCTTGATCTGATAATGCAAATATGTAATAATGCATAGGATTGAGTGTTGACCGACATTATGCATTATTAGCGTTTCAACTGTAGTACTATATCTGGGGTACAGTACTCAACCACCCACCGGCCATTTGCATATAGCAGCCTAATGCGCTACCCAAATTGTACATAAATAGGTATTTTAGTATGTTTGAAGTTATAGTCTGCCATTTCAGGTCTGCCGGTGGTGCCTCAAGGCCTGTGTGTAAGGAAAGGTGGCATGGCTGGCCATTTGAGTTTTGGATCTGCTCTACCACTGCGCAGAGCTCTCACTAACCCCGGACCACAAGTGTAACCAACTAATTACACTACAAGGAGTATTTGTCTTAATTGTGGCACTGATATATAGAGCTGATTGTGATATACTTCCACTCACCTGCCATCTCCAAGCACAATAAGGTCCAAGTGGCAGCTGAGAAACATCGACAGGAGCATCGTGTAAGGACGAAGCTTGCTTATGAATTCGCCACCTATGACCTCCTGACCCCATCATTGCACAACCTGAGCAGTCAATGACAATGCTCTGGTTGATGATGATGTGAATGATGCTTTATATGTAGATATAGAGCAGAATTAGACTTTATAATAATACTTCTATTAATTTTGACTAGATATGAGTGAGTTTCTGTGCCCAATGTACCCCCAAAGCAAAGTGGCCGGTGAGTGGTGCACCTGCCTCCCGCCTGATTCACCATTTGACCTGTTCTCAACATTTTCACTCAGCACCATGACAATAGATAGTAGTTATAACATAGGTAAGTTTATTTATTTGGAGTTTTTCTAATAACAAGCTGATTTGAGTGGTGGGGGGGCTGTGGGAAACTTAGTGGCCGGTGAGTGGTTGAGTACTGTATAGTACTATATCTGATGTATAGTACTATATTTGACATATAGTATTGGCGACTATTGGCGACTATTGGTGACTATTGGTGACTATTGGTGACACTCCACAAGCACATTTGAGGCATTTTGGTTCATAGTATCAGGATATTAGCATTTCATCAATGTAATATAATTACAATATAACAAGAACAGCATTATAAAGCAAAACAAACTCGGCTCTAGTTTGTTTGCTGTTCTTGAAGAAAAAGATGGAGAAGAAGGGAACTACACTATGTAATAAGCTAGAGAATAAGCAGGACGGAATCTGTGCAGGTAGCATGGATGTTTCTACTATCGGAGGCATTGAGGGATCAAAATGTCGAAGGATTGGCACAGTTGCAAACACTTTCTTCAGGAGCACAACCAATTCCAGAGGGAATTTTTGCGAGTGAGGCGCATGAGCGGGATGGTCAAATTGGAGTAATTGACTATGAATCATCAATAGAAGTTTGAGAAACCCTAGAAAGACTGGATCTCCTTGACTTTTCTTGGGATTGGCCAGTCTTGAATGACTTGCACCTTCGATTCATCCATGCAGAGGCCGTCAGGGCCAATGATGCAACCTAGGAAGTTCATGGTGTCAATGTTGGACTCGCATTTCTCAGGTTTGGCAAATGAATTGTTATCCTGGAGACATTGGAGGGCTTCGTGGACATGCTTGTCATGCTTCGATTGATCCTCAAATAGATCAATATATCGTCGAGGTAGACAAACTACACATATGTCCAATAGGTCTTTGAATATATTATTCATAAAACGCTGGAAGGTTGCCGGGGCATTTGTCAAGCCATAGTGCATCACTTGAAATTTGTAAGACCACATCTTGTACAGAATATGGTCTTCCATTCATTTCCTTCAGCAATTCAGACTAGCTTGTATGCACCCCAAAGGTCGATTTTGGAAAAGATGCAGGTGGAGTGCAGGTGATCTAGTAAGCTGGGAATAAGCAGCAGAGGATATCGGTCCTTCTTGGTGATACTATTGAGGCCTCAATAGTCTACCACAAGGCATAGGGAGCCGTCTTTTTTCCGAATAAAAAGAATAGGTGTGCCAGCAGTGATGACGATGGATGAATGAAGTGATTAGCGAGATTGTCTTCCAAGAACTCACAAAGCGCAAACTGTTTGACCTCCGAAAGGGAATAAATGGGACTGAACAGAGGCGTTGTGCCTGGCTCAGCTTCGATCTGTGATCATAAGAGCGACAAAGGGGGAGCGTGGTGCCTTGTCGGTTACTGAACACTTCGAGTAACTCCTGGTACTTGGAAGGAATGTTTGGGCAGAGTTCCTTGAGTTCTACACGCAACGCGGGATCAGCCTGTAGGGTGCCAGGCACGGTAGTGGCAGCCCGCATGGAGCAGGTTGTTGAGCAAATGATGTGAGAGGCCAGAATGGATGAGGGATGTGACTTGGGAAGTCGGTCATGATGTTAACGGCGTGCGAACTGATTATGGAAATCAGTATCTTTGCAGTGGCTGCTCAGAGTGCCGCAGATATGCCTGGGTCAGGAGGTGGAGGAGTAGATGGTGATTATACTGTTTCTAGAGGCAGGGTGTGTGAACTCAGCTCAGGCAGGGCGTGTGCAGGTGTTGATCGTGAAGGATCGGCGGACGGACTCACTGTAACTGGTGCTTGGAATGTAGCTTCATGGGTTAAACAATTAATCGGCGGATTATGGCAATGTAACTAAGAGTATCCTAGAACAGCAGTGGTGGATTTGTCCAACGGAGTCCAGAGGAAGTGGATACAGTGTTGGGTACCACACAGGAATTGAACATTGAGTGTTGTGGATTGGATTATTGGCCTTGAGAGGCGACAGAACCATCAAACAGAGTAAGCCGAAGTGGATTTTTGAGGTTTTCGAGTGAGAGATCATGGTCAATAGCAAATCGAGAGTCGATGAAGCAATTGGTGGAACCAGAATCAATCAGAGTGCGGATGTTTTTGATATTTTTGATTTGTGAGTTGATGAATAGAGCTGAAGGAGAATGGAAAGAGGCGGCATTGAGATTTACTCAGTCGAGCAGGGCCGAATCGCTCAATGAGGATGTGTTAGGTAGGGCTGGCACATCAGCGGACGAAGCACCTAGTTTGGGATTTCCAAAGACTCAGCTTCGGAAATGGAGCCTTCACTCTGCTCCTCCTCATCTTCAATGGTAGCCAGATTGGCTGCGCGACTGGTGTGAGGGGCACTTGTTGGAGAAGTAGTCCTTGGAAACGCATGTGAGGCATAAATTGTTCTTTTGTGGCGCTCTTTCTTTTTGGGTTAGAAGCAGTCTTCGAAGAGTTAGAAGACATAGCTGCAGAAGTCCCAAAGGACTTAGAACTAGAAGAGCCTGATGCCTTCGCGGCACTGGCTTGGGTTTTTCTTCATCTCTGTGCTCCCAAAAGTGTAATTTGCATTCTTGAGCTAGTTTGCAAAGTTGGGTGTAATTGACTGGGCAGGGACCATATAACATGGCGTCCTTGAGGCAAGGGGCGAGCCCCTTGTAATAGCAGGCAAAAAGCGCGCACTCATTGAATCTGGTAAGGGTTGTGTACTCATTGAATTCGATGTTGTACTTATTCAGATGATGGTGATCTTTCATAACCAGGTTGTCGAGTTTATTGGTGGCAGAGGTGAAGGGGTTGGGTTCTCCAAACATAGATTTGAGGGCATCCACGAAGTCGTCCCAGACACAAGTGTATTGAAGTAATTCGTGGACTTCGAGTGCCAGATTCGGCTCAAACCAGCACTGAGCAGTTCCCTTGAGCCAGGAAACAGCAAACATAATCTTGAGGGCACAGTCCCTATACTCCTCGGGTCAGCTTTGGAATACCACCCTGCACTGGGAAATAAAAGCATGTAGCTTTGATGGATCAGACCCATCATAGGGGTCAGGGTCGTGCGTGTTGACGCAAGATCAGGGCACATGCTGGTTCAGCACTGGAGCAGGCGGGTTTGCGGGCAGAGGAGAAACTACTTGAACTTGGGAGCATCTCTAGCTGCCAGGGAATGTCGCGGTTAAACCGCGAGTCATGAGATGTGGTACAAGGCCTCCATACACCTTAGTACTAGAATTTATAGATCTCTTAAAGAGTTACGGTAGTGCAGAAATGACCGCAATGGTCGATGCAGGGTCGCAGTTTGCAAAACTGTCGATCACGGTGTGGTGGCGGTTTTTGGAGTATTTCGACCCTGGGTCCTCTAGATTCCTTTGGGTGTCCAACAGGTGCTGCCTGGTTATTCCCAAAGGGTCTAGATATCAGATACTAATCGAATTTAACAACTGCATCCCTAACTCAGCAGGAAAAGCTGAAACCGTGCGAAACTGTCACTGACCACTGTGGCTGTGGTAACCTAACTGCGACATTCCCTGCTAACTGTTGGGTGATAGCTATTAGGTTCTTTACGACATTCAAAAGGGGATAATAGACCACATACCAATGTGCTAAGCATCGCTTCACTGAGCTGTTCATGCTCCTGAGGTGTGCCTCAAGTAACCTCTCTTTTGTGGTAACATCCTAGGGAGCCCATCTAAAATACAGTGCTGTATTTCAGATGAGTGGCAATAATTTCCACTTCGAGGTGCAGTCCGACCTACCTTAGAATGGAGAGCACCTAGCTTAGCCATGACAGTAACCAGTAACTGAACCACACCTCAAGTACATAATGCAACCAAAGCTGGCAGAGAGAATGGTCTGGATGCGATGAGCGATTGAGCGTGTTATCAGCGCCTGGAAAACCGACGTGTGCGTCGTTTATGCATTCAAAGGTACTTGTTAAATGTCTTCAAGCTGTGCTTGCATTGGGGGTGGGAGTCACAGTGGAGTCGGAGTACAACTTCCTCACAATCTTGTTCAGTCAGGACGACAAATCACTGTTGGTAGCCTGGTGAGCTGCAACTACTCCTCGCTGAACACCTCGTTGTCGTTTGAATCACCTTTAACAAGTAGGACGGGACGAGTGAAGGTGAGGGCAGGACCATTTGCGAAGAGGAAGGGTTTGAGGTCCCAGAAATTGCCATGGCAGTTAGGCTGACCTGATCACTGTGGGCAAGAGTAAGAGTGAGGAAGTAAGGTCATCATCAAGTAGATTCCTGTTGGCAAGTGAGCAGGTGAGTGGTCTTGTTGTTGATTGAACTGTGGCGTGGACGTGGCGGTTTGACCGACTGATATTCGGGCGGGTTTGGGGCCATGTACACAGTTGCACATTCCACAAACAAATGGGAGATCCTTTCACCTCGAGTACCACAGGTGGCTCGCGTGTTTGGACAAAAGGTGGGGTGGGGTCCAAGTGTTGAAGCCAACCTCTACAGTCCATCTCCTGCGAAGAACAAAAACTATTCAGTTCCTCCATCTGAAGTTTGCATTAGAATTTTTGCTAGAGTCTTGTGAGTAACAGAGCTCACGGCAACCCCCTGAGGCTAATACTGGTGTTTCCCAGTAATTTTGCTACAAGATGGTAAAGTAAACTTATTCCGCATTTCTCCTTTCTTACTTATTTCATCAGAGCTCTCTCTTCAAGTGCATACCACCATGTGAATTCTCTTCTAAGAGTCAAGCGAACCTCAAACAACATTACATGAACAAAAAGCAGTGTCTCGCACACTGGAGTACTCACTATAATTCCCTCCCTACACCTTACAGGCTACACCACCCCCACCAGCACCCGTCACACACTCCTATCCCCATTGACACAGTTCCTGAAAATCCCTCACCTCCTGTACCATATTTATCTTCTCCTATTCGAACAAATGCTTTGCCAGAGTCTCCCACTGGGATCGCTGACCTTGCTTTTGATATGGCTGAGGGAGACCCCTTTCCCCCAAACGATTGCAGTTACCCAGCCACACTATCGCCTCCAAATCAAATCCTAACAAGTTTGCAACATCAGCGGGATGGTGGGGAATGGTAGCAGCAGTAGCAATGGTAGCAACTAGGTAGCCACTACCTGATACATAATAGTTGAGATTCAATATGTCAGGTGGTTCTTGAGTCAACCATAGTGCTTCATATAATCTGCCATTCACAGGAGAGAGTATTATAACATGCCCTTATGCCTTTATCAATGGTAGTGCTACATAGCAGTCTCAACATATGATCAGATATACAAGACAGATAATAGGTCAAAGATGCAATATGTACAATGATATCTATATAGTTCAATTAAAAGGAAGCACTACATCAGCACACTGACAGCACCCCAAGATACAAGGTCAGCAGTATCACTGTGAATTTTATTTCATAGAATCTCATTGTTTGAACATTGTATTTCCATGTGGTTTGGTTATTTTTGAATGATCATTTTCCATGTTCACCCAAGGATATTAAGTGTGCCACACTGGTATACTTTGCTCATGAAAAAGTGTGCTGCACATGTATTTTTCTCATTTATCCTGGCATAGATAGTAGCATAATAGTTGTATTAGAAGTACCAATACTACAATTATCTACCAGAGTGCCCATATGCTTAAGTGACAAGTGCCCAGGTGAGGAGGGAGGGAAGGAGGGAGGGAAGGAGGGAGGGAAGGAGGGAGGGAAGGAGGGAGGGAAGGAGGGAGGGAAGGAGGGAGGGAAGGAGGGAGGGAAGGAGGATGAGAAGAAGAAAGAGAAGAAGGATTAGAGAGGAAGGATGATAAGTCCAAGGCAATGAAGGGAAATGAGTAACCTCACAAGTTGAGACTGGTTACCAGGACCCTCCACACAGGGTGTATGATGATCTCTTGATTGGAGTGAAGTTGGCACATTCAGAAGTGCAGTAATAGAAACACTTGATTTCACTACACCCTGACAAATCAATTCCTGCAACTAGTGTTCATGAGCTTTCGTGCATGTGTGCTAGTGTGTAGAGGGCATAGGCTGGCGCTGGAGACAGGGACGGTCATGGGACAAGTCCAAGAAAGTAGGCTCACCTCAACACAAAGGTAGACATGAATGAGCAAGGCAATGAACAACTGAACTGCAAGCAACAATGAGGTTTGGGTGCGAGGGGCGATGGCCCCAGACTGCTGGTCGACAGCACTGTGGCCAATGTCATTTATTAAGGATACAGTATTTATGGCGCACTGTGAGGCAGGAAGTGGAGGAATCCTTGGTGCCTTGCAGATGTGTACGGTTATAGGGAGGCCAGTACAGGACAAGCAGGAGCAACATGGAATGCAGAATGGAACATAGAGACCAAGTTGAGCTGTAAGTGAGGAAACGAGCAGTGAGCACAAGCAGCACAGTCAATGAGCATGACGGACCAGGGATGAATATATGCCTGGAGATATTTGTTGGTCTTCTTTGTAATAATATCGCCTTTTTCTCCTCTTTTTCCTCTTATTCCGACGATCTCCGCTCCCTCCAGTCGCTCCGACACCCTCCCTCCGATCCTGCTCCTCGCCTGCCTCTCTTCCAATCCCCTCGTTTCCTTCCCCGCTCCCCGTGACTCATGTTTCGTATTATGGACTCTTTCTGGTGCTTTCTGATTTGTATCATGTATTTCCCTCACGTTTGTATCACTCTCCACTCGCTACTAGACTCGCTCCAATAGTGTAGGCCCTCCACCCCACGTGCTCCACTATTTCCTCCTCGCTTCCACTCCCATTCCACTGCGTTCGCATAGCCCCCACCTCCCTGCCCGTGTGTAGTTCCCACTTCCACACCACCCCCGCCTCTGCTTCTTACCACTTTTTTTTTTTTTTTTTTTTTTGTGGGTCAGGGAGGCGGCTCTGCCGCCTAAACCATGAAAGATCAGGGGGGGAGGTATGGTCTCCCGCCTCCCACAACTGATAGTTCTATGGAGTGGTGCCCCATCGTCTGGCACTGCCTGTTCTCTAGAACTCTCCCTACCGTCACCCGCAGGAATCTGGTTTAAGACCCCGTCGCCTGTTGGAGGCGCCAATACAGCCGCTCCAATTCCCATGGGTGAGATGGTCTCCCGGCACCCGAAAGGACATGCGGAGTTCTGCCATCGGCTTCAGAGGCCAGGAGTGTGGGGGTCGCCAATGGCCAGAGCGACCGAGGAATACCCACTAAACCTGCAGGGGGCCTCCTGTTCGACCTAGGCTGTGATGACCCCTGTCTGCGACTGACAGGGCAAGCCGTACCGAACCGCCCAACACTTGTTTAACATCCCTCTCTGGGGCCCCACCATCTGTCCTCTGCTTCTTACCACCTACACTATGCGATGCCACCCACTCCACCGCCTTCCACTCCACCGCCCCCTGCAGTCTCGTAGCCGCATGTATGTAGTTTAGGCTTTGTATTTAAGCTCGGACTTGATGAGGAACATACCTCACTTGACGTCTCGATTATAGACATTTGTTATTGTGTGCCCCGCCCCGCTCGATTAGAATCCTGACGCCCCCTCGCTCGCTCGCTGTTGACCGTCGGACTTCGGACCTCAAGACCGGTGGTTCATTCCCCCACCCTTGTGTGCTAACTCCCACCCACAGCACCGCCGGGCTAGCCAGCCGGACCAAACCCCCGCTTCAGTCAGCCCCTTTGGAGTCGTACCTAGTCAGAGCGTTTACGCCGAGACAGATTGGGCGCCCGTTGTGCTTTTGGGCAGTTGCCTGGGAATTAGGTCCGACAAGCCTGTAAGCTGTCGTACCCATTTTCCCCCTTCCCCTTTCGGAGATTGTATTCCCACCGGCGCACGTGGACGAGAGGAGATCCTATTTCCATTGGCGAACGGACTAGCCTCAAGACCCCTTTATTCCTTTCGGCTTCCATATGAATAATCTCTGTCGGAGATTATCGGAATTACCAATTCCATCACATTCTTCACCATCCAAAATTTCTGTCATTTTGGAGAGCATGCGCTTGGTGTAGGGCCCATGGTGGTGATGGCTACCTGAAAAGCAACGGACGCATCGGGAGTGGCATAGATGTGGCAAGTCTGCAGGGATCGGGATTCAGAAGAGTGCAAGATGGGTGTGAAATGGGTGCAGGGGCGATTAGTCCACGGATGTGAGTGCTGCTCTCCACTGGAGGTGATGAAGCCCTCAGAGGAAATTGACATTGCTGTGGTGACTTACTGCCCCTCGTTCATCCTGCTGGTACACCCTGTTGCATGCAGTGCCATCAACAACAACGATGAGGTCCTGACCAATGTCGACTGGCACCAGTGCATCGCGATCCACGATCTCTTCACCAAAATGACAATCGCACATCCAGAAGCACAGTGACGAAAGCTTGAGTTCATTGCAGATGTGCGAGTCAATTCCCATGATTGGTGTCAAAAGCCCTTGGTGCGCACCTGTTAGAGTGACGACAGGTATCAGTGGGTCTCCTGTGCAGTGATGACGAGGATCGCAAGGAATTCATCTACGAACCATAACACGAGGACCAGTGCAAGACTGGTGCACAAGCGGCTATGGGAAGTGAGAGACACCCCCGGAAGCATTGATCGACAGTGTTGTGGCAAGTTGTCTGCTAAGGATAAAATATTCGTGGCATGGCACAAGAGGAGAGGACTCTGTATCTCGGAGTGGAGAGTACGATAAAAGGGTGTCATTGGTGGGTACCTAGGAGCTGCATGGAGTGCGGAATAGGATACAGATCCACTTGAGCTGTGAGCACGAGACTCAACTCACGCAACGAGCCTACGGACAGGGGACAGATATGTACCATCGGTTGTGAGACGGATCACATCACTGAGAACAAAATATGCTCTGGTGATTTAGTGAGTACGAAATGGTGCAGCTACAGTGATTGAAAGTGAAAACAGTCGATGGAGAGGTTGGGGGTAAGTTGAGCTCCTTCGGTGGGGTAGGTGAGAACCACTGGATGGTGCTCTTCATCCATTGTAATGCGCCCGAGGCTCTACTTGACCTATTCGCCTTGTCGCGCTCCGCAGGGCTTGGTGGCTGGACATGGGTGTGGACATGGTGCTGAGGGGGAGTGTTGGTGGTGGTAGGAGTGGGTTGTGAGTGCGGGTATGCATAAGGGTGGTGGAGTTGAGCATGGGCATGGGCATGGGCAGGGTTTGATGTATGGGTGCTTGTGCTGTTCGACTCGAGCAAGTCGAAATTCAAATTGCTTGACTGTGGGTTGGGCGGCCTCCAGGGCGGAGTAAGTCTCCACACATTGGTGAGGACACTGGCGAGGCTTTTCCTATTCCCATTCCTTCCTGAGCTCTCCCTGTTACTCCCTCGAGGGCGGCGAGGCAGGCGAGGCAGCCAAGGGTGATGCCAGCAATGGCACCATCTGAGAGGGAGGAGGTACCTGTGTTCGTGGTCGTAGTTGTGGATGTGGTCGTAGGAAAAGAGGAAGGTAGAGTGAGCATCAAGGTGGCATTGACTTGAGCAGCGTATTCATTCCTGTGTGTGCACTGTGTGCTTTAGCTTTAAGAATGAAGAAGAATATCATCCGAGAGAAGCCAGATGAGATGAGATGAGATGTGCACGAACCAAAGCGCATTGGGATCTGGCGCAATCGCCGCCCATGGTGGGATGTCGATACCCGCATTATTGAGTTGGAGCTGGACGGCTTGGTCGAACGAGCTGATAAGAACAGTGTTTGGGGAACACTGCACTTGGTACACTTTAAACATGGTGGCTACACAGCACAGGGTCCAAGTGCGAAGGTCCCTCTTAGCTTGTGAATGGAACAAGAGTGGGAGAGCATGAGGAGAGTGGGGTTATTGGATGTGGCCAACACTGTTGTGGTTGACATGTCAATGTTTTGGGTTTTTTTGAGTGGCTTTGAGGGCTTCATCTCGGGATTGGTGGTGGGCTGTGGTACGAGTTTGGACAAGTCACACCCACACCTTGGACCTGACCCTCTCTCACCTTGCCCTGGTTTGCTCTACATAAACGGAACAGATGGAATGCTCACCATCAGGTAAGGTGAGTGCTTGATATATATGTGCTGCAATGCAATGCAATGCGTCGTCTGCTCTTGCCAACTGTTCTTGCCTATCTACCCATCTTTTTTTTCTGCAGCACCAATATGTGAGTACCTCTATGGCTCTCATGTAGAGTCTTAGCTGCCCAAGTTCATTGTATATCGACGAGATATGCCTCTTCTTGGCTGACTCCCATTCTACCACCTCTGAAAGGAGTACTCCTCGACTTGACACACATTCTGGCAGGACCGACAGCAACTATGCTACTTGCGGACCTAGGGCAAATAATGTAAATGACCAAGACTTGTCAATGATCTGACTTCCACTTTCAGAGCAGACGTGATCAAGGTCGAAGAAACTGGGAATGGCAATGACACACGTACGCTCTCCAGTATCAAACAAGGTTGAATAGGTGTAAATTCTTTGATAGGAGCATATTGCACACCAGCAGCGCCCATTGTGGAGGGTGCACCTGCACCATCAAACCCCCCTGAATTGGCTTACTTCCTCACCATAAACCATAACAAGTGCTCCATTACTATCAATCCACGTCTCGTCTACGCATCTATAACAGGTTTGTAAAATGTCTCTCCCTCCACACTCAGCCACAAAAGCTTCTGAACCTTCTCCTCTCCACAGGCTATGGACAAAGTGGTCTGTATTCCCAGGCTGCGGGTTATGACATGGTGATTGAAGCCGAAGCAGGACTGATGCACATGTAAGCAGGCTCATTCACTTCCTTCACAGTGTATGGTCTAATCCTTCATCTCGAGCAAGTACCAGTGAACCAGACAGCCATCCCTGCAAAGTAGGAGTGGCTGCTACTGATGTCCCTACTGGGCTATATGCACATGGAGCAATCTTATCTGGCCTGATGTCAGTTCAAAGGACTGCAGCTGAACTCGTGGCCTTGGTCAGAGTCTGAGTCTGGGTCCAAGGTAAGTCTACACCTTTGGTTTAATTTTCATATACCAATTGCTACATCCCTGATTGCACAGTGTGTGTCCGAGGAAGTCTGCAAAGACAAGGCAGTGGCTTGGAGTGGTATGTACACAAACCTTGCTTACTGATCCTGCTGACATGGTACCAGCAACAGGACGAATTGGGCATCTCAGGCTCCTGCAACAAGGCCCTGGCTCCCTCTGCTCCTCCTTCCCTGGCCTGTCCAGTCCGCTTGACTGCAGCTCATTCCACACCAGCATCACCCACTTGCCACTTCAGTTGCCTGACCCGCCCAGGCCACTCAGACCCCTCGGAGCCCCACAGTATTTTTACCAATCCAGCTGCCGATCCTCTTGCTAATTCCATATAGCATGCAACCCACAGTATCCAGAACTCCTGTAACCTGGTTCCCATGTCAGATTTGCCTGTGCATGGCCACACTTCTTATACATGTTGGTCAGTCATACATGTGTCTAATGGTCTCTGTTAGCATGCACTCATGTCTATGGCTCCCACACTCATGCTTGTGTTTGCCCCACCCCCTCTTGCTCTCAGACCTGACAATTGCACTCCACTATGCTTCACAATCCTGACTTCTCCCCTCGCGACTCCACTGATTGTGAAATTTGTTATTCATAATTAAGTATATTGTGTACCTAGTAAATAATGCTATAATTCCTTGTCCATTTTATTGTGTGAAAATAAATACACCAGCAAGACAGTGGGGAGTGGTAGCAGCTGTAGCAATGGTAGCAGCTAGGTAGGTAGCCACTACCTGATACTGAGCTGCTACATAGCTATATGTTTACTTTCATGCAGTAGGCTATACCCTTCTGGTGGTACTAGGTAGCATCTACCTAGACAGGGGGCAGTTCTAGGTAGCTGCTACCTAGAGAGGGGGGGTAGATACCTGCTACCAGGCTACATAGCACTACCTAGCAGATGTTTGTCCTGCTGATGAAGAAACCCTTAAGCTGGACAGCCTGGCAGACTGGGTGGCTGAGCCCACATATGATCGCCCAGATCACTCTGAGGCATCATCACTCATTGACAGTCCATGTTTTGAAACATCTTTAGATGAGATTGAAATCAGAAATTCATCACCCCATTCTGAGCAAGGATCAGATGGTGTGATTGTGGAGCTTTATGAGACAGCTGCACAGGTGGTTTGAAGAGGACAGACTGACTTCGAATACTTTCAGCAATATCAAACAAAGCGAGGTAGCATCATCTTTCCCTTCACTACAAGATTGGAATACCAACTTGCCACCTGGTTAAACAACATGGGCCTTTTGCGGAATGACATGGCATCCTTCTTCAAGCTAGATGTAGCGAGTCCAACTTACACATGGTGACTAGTGGGGATATCTGACTTCACTTCTAGTTCAACTTTAATCCTCTGTTTGCCTCTGCTAAAACCCTGAGAAAAATGATTGAACAAATTCCTTCACCACAAGGGTGGAAAGCCATTAATCTCGAGCCAGATTATGGCAGACTAAAGGCTGGGGCATCCCTTTTTTACCGAAGCCCATTGCACCTGGTTGCCACTCTCTTGGGTCACCCTAAAGTTGCTGCGACATGTCAATTCAAGCCTTGTAGGGTGTGGGACAATGCGGAGAGGACAGAAAGGCAATACTCGGAGATGTGGACAGGGGATTGGTGGTGGAGGATGCAGGTACGTCAGTTAGTGAGTGCTGGGCAGCATATTGACTTGGTCTCAGGAAATGCTTCCAGTAGGGGCTACACTGATACCCATTCTCCTTGGATCGGATAAAACATGCCTTACGATTCTTGGAGGAAATAAAGAAGCATGGCCATTATATCTTTCCATAGGCAACATACCTTCAAATACAAGGAGCCTGCTCTCTACAAAGACCTGGGTCATTCTGGCATACATTCTGGTTGTCTGCTTTGAAGGAAAGCACTCCAAAGCCTTGGAAGCATGCTATTTTCACCAGTGTGTTTGCCATATCCTAGCTCCACTTATCAGTGTCAGAGAAACAGGATCTCCTATAACACTTGGAAATGGTGATGTCCTGAACTGCTTTTTCCATCTTGCAGCATGGATAGTGGATTACGAGGAACAAGTTCTTCTGAACTGTATCAAATCCAGAACCTCCACCACTACACTAGCTGGTTCCAAAGAACTAGGTGAACCAGAACCAGCACCGCTTCAGACCTGAGAATTCATACTTGGCGCTCTTGACTGACTTGCCCGTGAATGTGACATAGAAGACATGGACACGTATAAGGTGGCAGCCAAGTCATTAGGGCTCAGTGCAGTCAATAGACCCTTCTGGCTTGATCATCCAGAGTATGATCCAAGTCTCACACTCTCACCCGACATTCTACATGGGCTCCACAAACTCTGGCGCGACCACATACTTTCCTGGACTCAAAACATAGTAGGAAAGGAGGAGTTGGATGCTCGTATATCCTGCCTTCAACCTGTTGTGGGCTTCCGCCACTTCAAAGCAGGTATTTCCAAAATGTCGCAGTGGACAGGGCGTGATGACAGGGAATTAGAGAGAGTCCTGGTTGCAGTTGCAGCAGGTGCAGTACCCAAGAATGTCATGAAAGCCCTCCGTGCATTTCATGACTTTCTGTATCTTGCCCAATACGAAAGCCATTCCAAGACTACCCTTGGATACTTAAAAGAAGCCCTTTCCTGGTTTCATAAGTACAAGAAGGCTTTCATTCAAGAAGGAGGACATAATTTGAAGCATTTCAATATTCCAAAGATCGCGGCATTGCACTTCTACGAGCGCCACATCCTGGAGATGGGCTCATCTCTTCAATATTCCTCTGAATCAATCGAAACCCTCCACAAATCTGTCGCCAGAGCGCCCTACCAAGCGAGCAATTTCAAGGACTACCACAAGCAAATGACCCGCTATTTAGATAGAGCGGAAAAGCTTGCTTACACCCAGGAATTTCTTGAATGGCATGATGGAGTGCACTGTGGGCCATCAACCAAATCAGTGTATCAGAACTCTCGGCTACACCTTACAAAATCCCCTCACCAGCCACACACCTCGCTTTCTGAAATAGCAGAGGTATATGATCTCCCTGACCTACAGCCAGCAATGGCAGATGTCTTACTCAATCTCAAATGCCCACATGTCAAAATTATCACAGGAAAGCGGATCTCTCCAAAAACAACAGATCTCTCTCGCCTCTATGTGGACGTTTGGCATTCAGTTCGTGTAGCCTTGTCCACAGTTCAAAATGATGAGCAAGAAGCAAAGACTCACACTATCCGGGCTCTCCCTCCAAGCCCAGAGTCCCCTCATGGCTTATGTCATTGTGCT
>Ga0307515_10010596_pt1 | contig 17646 bp, 13 predicted proteins | sample 17_EM_MG_FD_194513 | JGI IMG/M metagenome (GOLD analysis project Ga0307515, IMG submission 194513) | Populus trichocarpa ectomycorrhiza microbial communities from riparian zone in the Pacific Northwest, United States - 17_EM | ecosystem: Host-associated > Plants > Roots > Unclassified | place...
CTGGAACGCGGCCACGGCGTACAGCGGCGGCGCGGTCGTCGCCTACAACAGCCGCAAGTACACGGCGAAGTGGTGGACGCAGGGCGAGCAGCCCAACCTGAACACCGGCGACGGCAAGCCGTGGACCGACAACGGCGCCTGCTCGGGCGGCAGCACCACGACACCGACGACGGCACCGACCACCTCGCCGACCGGCAACCCGACCACCACCCCACCGGCGACCGGCACCACTTGGGTCGCCGGCCATGCCTACCAGGTGGGCAACACGGTCACCTATAGCGGCATCAGCTACCGGTGTCTGCAAGCGCACACCTCGATGGCCGGCTGGGAGCCGCCGAACGTGCCCGCCCTCTGGCAGCGCCTCTGACGAACGGCCGGGAGGTCATGCGGCAGGATTGCCCGTATGACCTTCCGCCCGCCGCTGGCCGAGAAACTGGATCTGCAACCCCACCCCGAGGGTGGCTGGTACCGCGAGACCTTCCGGTCCGCGACAACCATCACCCCCGATGGGTACGACGGCCCGCGCGCCGCCGCGACGGCCATCCTGTTCCTGCTGGGCCCGGACGAGTCCTCGGCCTGGCACGTCGTGCGCTCCGACGAGCTGTGGTTCTGGCACTCCGGCGGCCCGCTGAGCTTGCGGGTCGGCCGCGACGCCGAACCGGTGCTGCTGGGCCCGGACAATCCCCAGGCGCTCGTGCCGGCGGGCGTCTGGCAGAGCGCCGAGCCGGCCGGCGCCGAACACGTCCTGGTGAGCTGCGTGGTATCGCCCGGCTTCGATTTCGCCGACTTCCGCCTGGAGTAACGGTAAGGCACGTCACAAGGGGGCGCGGAAGCCGTTCGCGGGTGTCGTGGTTGTAGGACTTGAGCGCACCACACTCAACCTTGCGATTGAAAAGGACACCGCCATGCTGCAGCGCTACGACGCGTTCCGGGACTTCGACCGGCTCACCACGCGCGTCTTCGATTCCGCCACCCGCGGCTCCGGCGCCCGCCTGGACGCCTACCGCGACGGCGACACGTTCGTCATCGACATCGACCTGCCCGGCGTCGACCCGGCCAGCATCGACGTCACCGTGGACCGCAAGGTCCTGACCGTGCGCGCCGAGCGCAAGCGGGTCGAGCAGGAGGGCCGCAAGCTGGTCGTGGCCGAGCGCCCGATGGGCACGTTCACCCGGCAGGTCTTCCTCTCCGACACGCTGGACACCGACCGGCTCGAGGCCCGCTACGACAACGGCGTGCTGACCCTGACCATCCCGGTCACCGAGAAGGCCAAGCCGCGCAAGTTCGCGATCGCCGCCTGAAGAAGAAACCCTGAAAAAAGGGGCCGCGCTGCCGCGGCCCCTTTCAGCGTCCGAACGAGAAGTAGTTCACGTTCACGAACTCGTCGTCGCCGTTGCCGGTGAACGTCACGAAGATCGTGTGCAGGCCGGTGACCGGCGTGACGCTCGCCGTCGCGGTCTGCCAGTCCTGCCAGCCGCCGGTGTCGCTCACCTGCAGCGTCGCCACCGGCGGATTGGACGGGGTGTCGATCCGGATCTCCATCCGGCCGCCGTCGTCCGAATCCGACGAGACCCGCGCGATGAGCTGGGTCGCCGGGGCGTCGCCGAAGTTCACGTCGTCGAACCGCAGCCAGTCGCCGGTGGCGATCCAGCCGACGTCCTGGCCGCCGCCCGCGTCGGAAGTGTCCTCGGTCTGCGTGCCCTGCTGCCCGGCCGCCGCCTCGGCCTGCAGTGGCGCGTACGCGTCCAGCCCGGCCGGGGTCGTCGGCGGGGCCGATGACGGCTCCGGCGCCGGGCTGGACGGCGCGACCGGAGCGCTCGACGCGGCGACGGACGGCACAGGCAGGGCCGCGGAGCCGTTCGCCGGCGTGCCGAAGCCCTGCAGGCGGCCGATCAGATAGCCCAGCAGCACGAGCGCCACGCCGGCGGCAACGGTGAGCACGCGCCGCCGGGTGGTGCTCGACCGGGATCGATAGACGCCCGGCGGGCGCGAGGAGGAAGTCGTCATCGCCGACCAGGCTATGCGACCTCGGAGACGATCGACTCGGCCGGCGGCTCGGCGAAGTGGCACGCCGTCCGCAGGTTCGAAGCCTTCTCCTCCAGCGGCGGGTCCGTCGTGGCACAGATGTCCTGGGCCTTCCAGCACCGGGTGCGGAACCGGCAGCCGGACGGTGGGTCGACCGGGCTGGGCACGTCGCCGGTGAGCCGGATGCGCTCCTTCGGCGGCACGCCGCGGACCACGCCGATGTCCGGCACCGCCGAGAGCAGAGCCTGCGTGTAAGGGTGCTGCGGCGCGCCGTACAGCGCGTCCCGCGTGCCCTCCTCGACGACCCGGCCCAGATACATCACCGCGACCCGGTCGCAGAAGTGCCGGACCACGCCGAGGTCGTGCGCGATGAACACGAAGGCGATGCCGAACTCCTTGCGGAGGTTCTCCAGCAGGTTCATCACCTGGGCCTGGATCGACACGTCGAGCGCGGACACCGGCTCGTCGGCGACGATGATCTTCGGCCGGGCGGCGAGCGCGCGGGCGATGCCGATGCGCTGGCGCTGACCGCCGGAGAACTCGTGCGGGTAGCGGTTGTAGTGCTCGGGGTTGAGGCCGACGACCTCGAGCAGCTCCTGGACCCGGGGCAGTTCGCCCTTCTTGTCCACCATGTTGTGCGTCCGCAGCGCGGTGCCGACGATCGCGCCGACGGTGTGCCGCGGGTTCAGCGACGAGTACGGGTCCTGGAAGATCAGCTGGATCTCCTGGCGGTACGGCCGCAGCTGCCGGTCCGAGTAGTGGGCGATGTCAACGCCCTGGTAGTTGATCTTCCCAGCGGTCGGCTCGAGCAGCCGGGTGATCAGCCGTGCGGTGGTCGACTTGCCACAGCCCGACTCGCCCACCAGGCCGAGCGTCTCGCCGGCGTGCACCGTCAGGTTCACCCCGTCGACGGCCTGCACCCACTTGGTGCCCCGGGAGAACAAGCCGTCGCCCTTGGCCTTGAAGTGCATCGCCAGGTTTTCGAGCTGGAGCAGGGGCGCACCGGACACCGTCTTAATACCCGACGAAGAGGTCTCAGTCGCAGCGGTCATCGTCGTGGTCCTTACGGCAGCCGGGGCAGGACGTCGGTCTGGAACACCGCGTCGGGGTCCTTGAGGTGACAGCGCGACTTGCGACCCGGGTCGGCGCTGCGCGGCAGCAGGTCGGGCTTGAGGGTGCGGCACAGGTCGTCCGGCACCCGGTCACGGAACTCGCAGCGGGGGTGGAACGCGCACCCGCTGGGCACCGCGAGCAGGCTCGGCGGCGAGCCGGGGATCGGGTGCAACGGCTGCGGCTCGCCCGACAGCGCCGGGATGCTCTCCAGCAGGCCCCAGGTGTACGGATGCTGCGGGGTGCCCAGGATCTTGTCGACCGGTCCGTGCTCGATCGCGTTGCCCGCGTACATCACCAGGATGTCGTCGGCGATCTCGGCGACCACCCCGAGGTCGTGGGTGATGAAGACGACGGCCGAGCCGAAGTCGCGCTGCAGATCGGCGATCAGGTCCAGGATCTGCGCCTGCACGGTGACGTCCAGCGCGGTGGTCGGCTCGTCGGCGATCAGCAGCTTCGGGTCGTTGACCAGCGCCATCGCGATCATCGCGCGCTGGCGCATACCGCCGGAGAACTCATGCGGGTAGTTGTCGACCCGGCGCGTCGGGTTCGGGATGCCGACCCGGCCGAGCATGTCGATCGCCCGCGCCTTCGCCTTGCGCTTGGTGACGTTGTGGTGCGCCCGGTAGGACTCCATGATCTGGTCGCCGATGGTGAAATACGGGTGCAGCGACGACTGCGGGTCCTGGAAGATCATCGACGCGCCGACGCCCCGGAACTTCTGCAGCTCCTGCGGCGACATGCCGACGATCTGGGTGCCGCCGACCTTGATCGAGCCGGAGATCCGCGCGGTCTTCGTGTCGTGCAGGCCCATCACGGCCATGCTGGAGACGCTCTTGCCCGAGCCGGACTCGCCGACGATCGCCAGCGTGCGCCGCAGCGGCAGCGAATAACTCAGCCCCTGGACGGCCTTGACCATGCCGTCGGCGGTTGGGAACTGCACCTGCAGGTCGTCGACCTCCAGGTACGCCTCCTCGCTCCCGCCGCGGGCCCGGGCCGTACGCGTGACGGTCTGTGGCGCCCGTACCGTTTGCTCGCTCATGCTGCTGCCGCCTTTGTGCTGGCCGACGTGGTGATGACTGCGGTGCCGGCCGGGATCATCCGAGCCGGACCCGGGGGTCGAGGAACGTGTACGCGATGTCCACGACCAGGTTCATGACGACCAGCAGGGCCGCGCCGAACAGGACGCCGCCCATCAGCACCGGCAGGTCGTACTTGCCGAACGCGTTCAGCGTGAGCACGCCGATGCCGGGCAGGCCGAAGATCCGCTCGGTGAAGATCGCACCGGTCAACTGGATCGCCAGGTCGATGCCGAAGATGGTGGCGACCGGGGTGAGCGCGGCGCGCAGGCCGTGCCGATAGACCACGCGGCGCTCGCTGATGCCTTTCGATCGGGCGGTCCGGACGAAGTCCTGGCCCAGCGACTCGATCATCGAGGCTCGGGTATATCGCGAGTACGACGCGGCGTTGGTGATGCCCAAGGTCAGCCAGGCGGCGAGCAGACCGGTGGCCCAGGTGAGCGGATTATCCAAGAACGGATGGTATTGCGAGTACGGCAGGAAGGTCGCGTAGAGGGCGACGAGCACGGCGACCACGAAGTACGGGATCGAGCTGATCACCATGGTCGCGCCGACGGTGACCCGGTCGAGTGGCGTGCCGCGCACCTGGGCGGCGATCGTCCCGGCGAGGATGCCGAGGAAGAGGTAGACGACCGCGCCGCCGATGACGATCGACACGGTGACCGGCAGCGCCTGGGCGAGCAGCTTGGTCACCGGCTGGCCGAGCGTGTACGAGTATCCCAGGCAGGGCGCCGCGCAGTGCCGGGTGAGGCCACCGGTCTCGAAGTCCCGGCCGACCACGATGCCCTTCATGTAGAGCAGCATCTGGGTGGCGGCGGGCTTGTCCAGGTCGAGGCTCGTCTCGATGTCGTGCAGGCGCTCGGGGGTGCACTTCGGGCCGCAGATGACGCCGGCCGGATCGCTCGGAGCGAGGAAGAACAGGGCGAAGCTGGCCACCAGCGTGACGACAACGACCGAGAACGCGCTCAGCAGGCGACGGAGGATGTACAGCAGCACCGCAGGCTCCTCGAAATTTCACGGCGCGGGCTTGTGACCCGAGGTTACGCGCCGCCGGGTCGATCGCCCGGGCGCGGGAACAAAAGAATTTGGAAGGTGGTGCCCCACGATGGCCCGGTCCGCCGAGGCGGGCCGGACCATCGTGGTCTAGCGGGTGAGCGTCAGCTCTTGGTGTACATGTTCACGAAGAACGGCAGGCCCATGGTCGGGTCGCCCTCGGCACCACCGATGTTGGTGCCCTGGATGATCGCCATCTTGTCGTAGTAGCGCGGCAGCGCCACGTACAGGCCCAGGATCTTCTGGTCGAGCGCGGCCCACTTCGTGGTCGCCTCTTCCGTCGGCAGCTCGGCGACCGCGTCGATCTCGGCGTCGAGCGCCTTGTCACTCAGCATGCCCCAGCTGGTGCCGTCGGTGACGCTGTGCGACTCGAACAGCACCGGGAACCAGGAGCCACCGGTCGGCCAGTCGGAGCACCAACCGGACGGGCTCTGGCCCATGTTGACCGACTGGTCGTAGTCGCCCAGCTTGCTGCGCAGGTCGGCGGTGGCGACACCGATCGCCTTGACCTTGAAGCCGGCAGCCTCCAGAGCCTGGGTACGGATCTGGTTGACCTGCTGCGGGATCGGCTGCGTGTTGTCGTAGAACCAGCTCAGCTCGAAGCCGGTCTTGCCAGCGGCCTCCAGCATCGCCTTGGCGGCGGCCGGGTCGCCGTTGCCGGAACCGTTCAGGTTGGGCAGCGGCGGGTACTTGGTGTAGCCCGGAACGCTCGGCGGCAGAATCGTCGAGGCCTTCTCGGCGGTGTAGTCGTTCTCGCCGGCCGCCTTGTAGATCTGGTCGTACGGGTAGGCGGCGGCGATGGCCTTGCGGACCTCGATCGGGATCTTGCGGGTGTCGAGCTGGATCACGATGGTGCAGGGGCTGTCGCCCTGGACCAGCTGAGCCTTCTTGTCACCGGTCAGCTGCGGGATCAGCGTGGCGTCGACGTTGTCGTACTGGATCGAACTCGCGTCCGGTCCGTTGCTCGCCAGCACCTGCTGCTGCTGCTTGACGTGCTCGCCGCCCCACTTGAAGTCCCACGAGTCGGCGTACTGGTGCCGCGCCGCGTCGGTGTTGGCGTCCCAGTAGGTGTTCTTCTTCAGCTTCAGCTCGGTGCCCGGGGTGTACGTGTCGAACGCGTACGGGCCGGTCGCCAGCGGGCGGTTCTTGTAGTCCTGCTTGTTGTCCTTGGCCTCGGGGATCGGCGTGAACATCGGGAAGGACATGTAGAACGGCAGGTCGGAGAACTTCTTCGCGAGGTGGATGATCAGGGTGTCGGTGCCCTGGGTCTCCACGCCCGAGTAGTTGGTGCCGCTCTTGTACGGGCCCTTGTACTTGTCGCCGTCCTTGAAGTAGGTCAGCTGGTACGTCGGGCCGTTGGCGTAGACGTCGTGGGCGAACGAACGCTTGATCGCGTACGCCAGGTCCTCGACCTTGACGGCCGTGCCGTCATCGTATTTGATGCCCTGCTGCATCTTGAACGTCCAGGTCAGGCCGTCCGCCGAGACCGCGCCGACGTCGGTGAGGTCGGGCACCAGGACGGGCTTGCCGTTGCGGAGCGCGAACTGCGTCGGCGTACGGAACAGCAGCTTGCCGATCTCGTTCGAGTCGACGTAGTAGATGTCGGACGGGTCCAGCGTGTTCGGCGTCGTCTCCGCGTAAACGGTGATGTTGCCGCCCTTGCGCGAACCGGGCACCTCGGGAGCCGGGCCCTTGGCGTCCTTGTCGATCGCCTGTTCCTGCTGGCCGATCCCGGAGGAGCTGCCCCCGTTGCTTGTGTTGTCGTTGTTGGACGACGGGCTGGAGCAGCCTGCCAGACCAACGGCCAGGGCGGCGGTGGCCGCCACGGCCAGCTTGAATCGCCTTGCCATTTCTCCTCTTCTCATTTACTGGGCGTGACTACCGTCACCGTCGGGTGCGGGGGTCGAATGCATCACGGACCGAGTCACCGAGCAGGCTCAGCGCCAGCACGAGGATCGTGATCGCGAGCACGGGCAACCACAGGTAGAGGGGGTCGGCCCGGTAATAGGTCGTGGCTGCGGAGATCGTCAGGCCCCAGGACGGCGTGGGCTCAGTGAGCCCGACGCCGAGGACGGTGAGGCCGGCCTCGGTCACGATGTAGCTCGGTAGAGCCATCGAGGTGGAGATGACGATGGGCGCTACCAGGTTTGGCAGCAGCTCCTTGAACAGCACCTTGTGGGTGGGCACGCCCAGCACCTTCGCGGCGGAGATGAACTCGCGTTCCCGCAGCGAGAGAACCTCGCCGCGGATGAGCCGGGCAAGGCTGGCCCAGCCAAAGAAGGAGAGCACCAAAATGAGGGAGATGAACCGGACCTTCGCGGTCTCCTCGGCGGAGGCACCCTCGGTGGTGCCGACGAACATCGCCAGCAGGACGGCCGGGACGGCGATCGCGAAGAGCAGGTACGGCAGGCTCAGGACGAAGTCGATGATCCAGGAGAGGACGCGGTCGATCCAGCCGCCCGCGAAGCCGGCGATCAAGCCGACGACGACGCCGACGATCGTGGTGACGATCGTGACGGTGGTGGCGACGATCAGCGACGGCCGGGCGCCGTAGACCCATCGGGCGAACAGGTCACGGCCGAGCCGCGGCTCGATGCCGAACCAGTGCTCGCTGTTGGGGCCGATGGTCGGGAAGCCGTACTGGTCGATCAGGTCTTGATGCAGCGTCGAGATGTCTTGCCCCTCGAGCTTGGCGAGGAGCGGCGCGAAGACCGCGATCAGCACGAAGAAGGCGAAGATCCCAGCGCACACCATCGCGACCCGGTCCGCTCGGAGCCGGGCCAGGGCGATGGCCGTCGGGGACTTACCCCGGGTGGAGATCTTCTTGCCGGGCGTGGCATCGGTCGGCGCCGACATGGCACGAGACGAGCCAGCAGTCCTCGTGAGATCTGCTTCCTCGATCAGGGGTTCCACGCGTTGTCACCTCCATCGGACACGACACCTCCACGTGTGTCGTGCGTGAGAGGTATTCGGATGCTGCGGTTGGGAAGGTAGTCGTCAGATCGGCTGTAGGAAATGAGTTGACGCATCGAATGAATAACAGCTCTGGTCCAACACCCTATGACGGCCGTCACAACTTCGTCTCGCTCATACTGACCAAACACCCACTAGCGGACCGAAGGTGTACTTTTCGGCGTGCCGCTTTGCCCAAGTTTGGGCCACCGGGCATGACGTGCGGTAATAGGCAAAGTGCCCACAGTAGTTTTGTTAAATATCTGATTTCCGGACGCCAGTGTTTCCGGGATGTTTCCGGAAGCTGAAAGCCGGACCCCGAACGTCCGGCGGACGGGCCGGACGACCGGAAGATCTCCGGCGGAGGGCCGAACCGCTGAACGAAACCACGGCGGCTCGCCTCGCCGGCCGGACGGTCTCGCACCCACGGCGCAAGCCTGGGAACTTGCTGGACGGGCCGGACCGGCTCTGTCGCCCGTCGATGGCTCGGCACCGGATCCGCGAGGCAATGGCTTGCGTCAATGTATCGAACCATTTCGCGGCGCGCCAGCCGATAATCCGCCCGGGCGCCCGCGCCGAGGTGCGCCCGGGGAATTCGAGTCGGGCGGCGAGCGAATTCGCGCACGGCCGGCGGCGCGCCGGCCATTCCGCGCGACCTCGGCGGCGGAAAACATCGGGCCGAATATCGCGGTATCGATAGACCGTGGCGGATCACTTCGCCCGGCGCGCTTTCCGAGACCATCTCAGCAATCACAACCTTCGATGCGTCGGTCCGCGGCTCGCCCGCGGCGACCCGCCGCACCGGTCCGGCTTCGCCGCCCGGCCGCCCCGGACGGCCGCCGGCGAGGCTCACGAACGGCCGCACGCTGGGCGTGGATATCGGCATCCTTCGGATTTTCAACGCATACGCCCCGCCGATGCGCGCGGGCAACAACAAGGCCGTTACCGGCCCGACCATCCGGGGCCGCAATGCCGATCCACCGGCCTGACCTGGGGACCTTGGGGTTTCTGTTGCCGGGCCGGCCGGGCGCGCGGAATCGTCACGGTGATCGATGGACCGGAAACCGGCCCGGCCGGCCTCGGCAATCCTCATGAATTCACTATCGCCGAGTTGGCAGAAATTGTGTTGCGGATCACGGATTCCCGTTCTGCGGTGGAATACCACCCATTCCCGGCGGGCCACTGTCCCGATATAGCGAAGGCCGTCGAAGCCCCGGGCTCGACGGCGCCGTCCCGCGGTTCCGAGGCGCAGTGCGGCGATCACCCGACCGGTGATCGCCGCACTGCCGGAGCCGCTTAGTGCACTGCTTCGAAGAATCTCGATCCAGGGGTGCCGACGCCGGTCTCGTCGTCGTAGCCCTTCTTGCTGTGGATCGTGCTGGTCTGTACGTCAATGGTCTGCAGCTGGTAGCTGCGGCCGCCCGACGCGTCCACCGAGTTGACGAAGTTCGACCGGACCTGCAACACCGGGCTGGTCGGGGCGACGATGTCCCGGACCGCCGAGGTGCCCAGCATCCGGTAGTACAGCGGGTTGACGAAGCCCAGCGACCGGTGCGCCTTCTGATCGGCGACCGCGAGCACGCCGGCCAGCAGCGGCGACGCCAGGCTGGTGCCGCCGATCCGGTACTCGTCGTAGTACGTGCCGTCGGGGAAGACCTGAGTCTGGCCGACCAGGAAACCGGTGTTCGGGTCGCCGGGCATCGAGATGTCCGGGACCGCCCGGTGCGGCGTGCCGCCGAAGTACGTCGAGATCGACGCCGGCACCCGGCCCTTCTGGTAGAACGGCTGCTCGAAGAGCACGCTGGTGCCGCCGCCCCCGCCGGAGCTGTACTCGGGGTCGCCCCACGCGCCGTCGGTGAGCGTGGCGTAGGCGTTCTGCCAGCCGTACTCGAAGGCCCGCTTGCCCGACTTGTCGATGCCGACGCTGGTGCCGCCGACGCCGGTCACGAACGGCAGGTCGGCCGGGAAGTCGACCGTCTTCGTGGCGGGAGTCGCGCCGCCGTCGGTCTCGTCGCCGGCGTCGCCGCTGGAGAAGTTGACCGTGATGCCGGTCAGCGCGGCCTCGAGCGAGAAGAACCGGTAGTAGTCCACCGCGGCCTGGCCGAGGTCGTCGATGCTGTCCGTGCCTGTGCCCCACGAGTTGGTCACGATGTCGGCGACGTGGTTGTCGATCGTCGACGCCCACGCCTCGTCCAGGCCGCTGTTGCAGTCGGCACCGCCCACATAGACGACGTTCGCGCCCGGGGCCATCGCGTGCACGGCCTCGATGTCCAGCGTCTCCTCGCCGTACCAGCCGGCGCCGCCGCAGTCCTCGACCGAGTTGTAGCCGTCCGGTGCCGGGGTGATCTGCCGGAACTGGCCGTTCTTGAACGCCGGCAGCCCGTGCTTGCTGTTGTACTTCTTGGTGTCCGCCACGATGGTCGGAGAGGCGAACGCGTCGGTCACCGCCACGGTCACGCCCCGCCCGTCCACGCCGCTGCGCAGCAAGTCGCTCTCGCCGTACGCGGACTGGTATTGCTTTGGCTCGTAGCCGCAGACCGCGTAGGGCTGCTTCTTGCCGTTGGCGGCGGGCTGGTCGGTGGCGACCTTCTGCCCGTAGTAAGCGGAGCAGGGGGTGCCGGCCCGGAAACCGGTGTCGGGGCCGGGCAGGGTGTCGGCCGGCTTCTTGAGCGCGGCGCCCTGGTCGATGCCGAGGATGCCGGAGACCAGGCCGGTCACCGCGGCCGGAGTGTCCGCGGGCAGGGAAAGCGCGGTGCTGTTCGCGCGGACCGTCTGGCCCTGGTACGTGTAGTTGCGCACCGTGGTCGCGAAGACCTTGTTGATCTGGGCGGTGGTGCCGGCGGCCTCGATGTAGAGCCCGCCGCCGAGCGTGTCGCGCAGGGTGAAACCCTGGCCCTTGAGCCAGTCGGTGACCGTCTTGACGTCGGCCGCCGCCGGCGCGTAACGGGCCCGGAACTGGCTGCTGGTCAGCCACTTGCCGTAGCTGCCGCTGGTCGGGTCGGAGACGGCGGCCAGGGTGGCCTCCGCGCCGGCGGTGTCGCGCAGGCCGAGCAGCAGGCCGAAGTCGATGGTGCTGGCGGCGGCGGGCGCGCTGCCGGTCGAGCGCGCGCGGCCGAGCCAGCGGGGCCGGCTGTTACTGATCACATGCCGGCCGGGTTTCGCCTGCGCGGCGGGCGCCGCGGCGAAGACCGAGGCGACGGCGGTGCCCAGCGCTACCACGAGCGCCACCCGCGACCTCAAGGTCGAAGCAGTTACCACTGATGTCTCCCGTTCCCGAGAACGATCCGTGCCGATCGCCCCAGGAAACGCCCATCGATGGACGAGGTCAACAGGCCGACACAAGCTCCCCGCTTTCTCACAGCGAAGGTGCCGGGGCGTAGCGCACCGGCAACGTCCCGGATTTTTCCCACCGTCCGTGACCTCGAAGTTAGAACAGGTGTGCGAAGATGCCCTGGTGGTTGACCGGGCGACGATCTTGCATGCCGACCTCGACTCGTTCTACGCGTCGGTCGAGCAGCGCGACGACCCCGGCCTGCGGGGCCGGCCGGTGCTGGTCGGCATGGGCGTCGTGCTGGCCGCGAGCTACGAGGCAAAAGCATTCGGCGTACGGACCCCGATGGGCCTGACGCAGGCGCGTGCGCTGTGTCCAGCCGCGATCGTCGTCCCGCCCCGGATGAAGGCGTATTCGGCGGCGAGCAAGGCGGTGTTCGAGGTCTTCCGCGACACCACCCCGATCGTCGAGGGCATCTCGATCGACGAGGCGTTCCTCGAGGTCGGCGGGCTCCTCAAGATCCGCGGTGGGCCCGCCGAGATCGCCGAGCGGCTGCGCGCGGAGGTGCGCGAGAGGGTCGGCCTGCCGATCACGGTCGGCGTGGCCCGGACGAAGTTCCTGGCCAAGGTCGCCAGCGGCGTCGGAAAGCCGGACGGGCTGCTAGTGGTGCCGCCGGACAAGGAGTTGGCGTTCCTGCATCCGCTGCCGATCGAACGGCTCTGGGGCGTCGGCCCGGTCACCGCGGGCAAGCTGCGCGACCGGCACATCCTGACGGTCGGCCACGTCGCCCGGATCGGCGAGGCCGCGCTGGTCACCATGCTCGGCGCGCACGCGGGACGGCACCTGCACGCGCTCGCGCACAACCGCGACCCACGCCGGGTCCGCACCGGCGTGCGCCGCAGTTCGATCGGATCGCAGTGCGCGCTGGGTCGCCGCCCCCGGCCGTTCGCTGAGGTCGAGGCGACGCTGGCGGCCCTGGTCGACCGGGTGACCCGGCGGATGCGAGCGGGACACCGGGCCGGCCGCACGGTGACGCTGCGGCTGCGGTTCGGCGACTTCACCCGGGTGACCCGCTCCCGCAGCCTGCTGAAGGCGACGATGCAGACCCGGGCGATCCTGGAGACGGCGCAGGCCCTGCTGCGAGCGGCCCGCCCGATGATCGACGAACGCGGCCTGACCCTGGTCGGGGTGGCGGTGGGCAACCTGGACAGCGACGGCAACGTCCAGTTGGAGCTCCCGTTCGAGACGCAGGACGACGACAGCCTGGACGCGGCGCTGGACGCGGTCCGGGACCGTTTCGGCGGAACGGCGGTGCGGCGCGCGGCGTCCCTGGGCCACGACCTGAACCCCTCGGTCCCCATCTTGTCGGACTAACGGGTGTTTGCGGGTGGCTGTGGGGTCTGGGGGCTCGGGTGGCGCGGGCGTGCGGCAGACTGGCCGACGTGCGGAAGATCTATGTCATCGGGATCGGGGCCGGCGACCCCGACCAGCTCACCCTGCAGGCGGCCAAGGCGATCGGGCGGACCGACGTCTTCTTCCTCCTCGACAAGGGCGAGGCCAAGGAAAGCATGATCGAGCTGCGGCGCCGCATGCTGAAGGCCTACGGCAAGCCGGGCCGCCGCATCGCCGAGGGCCGCGACCCCGACCGCGACCGCACCCCGGCCGACTATCCGGGCACGATCGCCGACTGGCGCCGCCGCCGCTCGGAAGTCACCGAGGCGCTGATCAGCGAGCACCTCCTGGCCGACCAGACCGGCGCCTTCCTGGTCTGGGGCGACCCGTCGCTCTACGACTCGACCATCGCCATCCTCGACGAGATCCTGGCCCGCGGCCTCTGCCAGTTCGAATACGAGGTCATTCCCGGCATCAGCAGCGTGTCGACGCTGGCGGCGAAGCACCGCATCGGCCTGAACCGGGTCGGCCGCCCCATCCAGATCACCACCGGCCGCCGGCTGGCTGAGGGCTGGCCCGACGGTGTCGACGACGTGGTCGTGATGCTGGACGCCAACCAGACGTTCACCGACGAAGACGTCGACATCTACTGGGGCGCCTACCTCGGGACCCCCGACGAACTGCTGATCTCCGGCCCGCTGCCCGAGGTGGCCGACGAGATCCGCCGGGTCCGCGCCGAGGCCCGCGAGAAGCACGGCTGGATCATGGACACCTACTTGTTGCGCCGCCGCCTGCCCGAAACCCCGTAGCCATCGCCCCCGGGTGTCGCAGTTACCCGTCGCCCTCCAGGTCTCCCTCGGTCGCCAGGTAGATCTGCTGCAGTGCCGCCAGCGTCTCCGGCTTGGGCTCCGCCCACAGTTTGCGGTCGGCCGCCTCGAGCAGCCGTTCCGTGATGCCGTGCAGCGCCCACGGGTTCGACTGGGTCATGAACTTCTGATTCTCGGGGTCGAGCACATAGGTCGCCGCGAGCTGCTCATACATCCAGTCGGCCACGACGCCGGCCGTCGCGTCGTAACCGAACAGATAGTCGACCGTCGCGGCCAGCTCGAACGCGCCCTTGTAGCCGTGCCGCCGCATCGCCGCTATCCAGCGCGGGTTGACCACCCGGGCCCGGAACACCCGCGCGGTCTCCTCGGTCAGGCTGCGGGTGCGCGTCGCGTCCGGGTTGGTGGAGTCACCGATGTAAGCCGCCGGTGCCTTGCCGGTCAGCGCCCGCACCGTGGCGATCATGCCGCCGTGATACTGGAAGTAGTCGTCGGAGTCGGCGATATCGTGCTCGCGGGTGTCGATGTTCTTGGCGGCGACCTCGATCCGCTTGTACGCCGCCTCCATGTCCGGCCGCGCCGGCACCCCGTCGAGGTCGCGGCCGTAGGCGAAGCCACCCCAGACGGCGTAGACCTCGGCCAGGTCGGCGTCGTCGCGCCAGTTCCGGCTGTCGATCAAGGGCAGGATCCCCGCCCCGTACGCACCGGGCCGGGACCCGAAGATCCGCGTGGTGGCCCGCCGCCAGTCACCGTGCTCGTCCCGGTCCTTGACCGCGTGCGCGCGCACGTAGTTCTGCTCGTCGTCCTCGGCCAGCCCGGCGACCAGTTGGACCGCGTCGTCCAGCATGGCCACGACGTGCGGGAACGCGTCCCGGAAGAAGCCTGAGATGCGCACCGTGACGTCGATGCGCGGACGGCCCAACTCGGCCGGGCTGATCGCCTCGATACCGGTGACCCGGCGCGAGGCCTCGTCCCAGACCGGCCGGACGCCCATCAGCGCGAGGATCTCGGCGATGTCGTCCCCGGCCGTACGCATGGCGCTGGTCCCCCAGGCCGACAGCCCGACGGACTTGGGCCAGTCGCCGTAATCCGCGCGGTAGCGCTCGAGCAGCGACTCGGCCATCGCCTGGCCGGTCTCCCAGGCCAGCGGGCTGGGGATGGCCTTCGGGTCGACCGAGTAGAAATTGCGGCCGGTCGGCAGCACGTTGATCAGGCCACGCAGCGGGGAACCGCTGGGCCCGGCCGGGACGTAGCCGCCGTCGAGCGCGTGCAGCACGTTCGTCAGCTCGTCGGTCGTCCGCGCGAGCCGCGGCACGACCTCCTTGGCCGCGAACTCCAGCACGCGCCTCGCCGCCTCGTTGTCAGTGAACGCCTCCGCGGACGCCGGCCAGCCCGCCGCCTCCATCGCGGCGACCAGCGCCTTGGCCTGCTGCTCCACCTCGTCGACCCGGGCCGTCGGCGCGTTCTCGGCGAGCCCGAGCGCCTCCCGCAGCCCCGGCAGCGCCGCGACCTGGCCGGCCCACATCTGCCGCGCCCGCAGCATCGCCAGCACCAGATTCACCCGCGCCTCGCCGGTCGGCGCGGCACCGAGAATGTGCAAGCCGTCGCGGATCTGGACGTCCTTGACCTCGCAGAGCCAGCCGTCGACATGCAGGATGAACTCGTCGAACTCCTCGTCGCCCGGCCGGTTGTCGAGCCCCAGGTCGTGGTCGAGGCGGGCCGCCTGGATCAGGGTCCAGATCTGGGCCCGGATCGCCGGCAGCTTCGCCGGGTCGAGCGCCGCGATGTTCGCGTGCTCGTCGAGCAGTTGCTCGAGCCGCGCGATGTCGCCGTACGACTCGGCGCGGGCCATCGGCGGGATCAGGTGATCGACCAGCGTGGCGTGCGCCCGGCGCTTGGCCTGGGTGCCCTCGCCCGGATCGTTGACCAGGAACGGGTAGATCAGCGGCAGGTCACCGAGCGCCGCGTCGGTGCCGTCGGACGCGGACATGCCGACGTTCTTGCCCGGCAGCCACTCGAGGTTGCCGTGCTTGCCGACGTGCACCATCGCGTCCGCGCCGAACTCGTCGGCCAGCCACCGGTATGCCGCCAGGTAGTGGTGGCTCGGCGGCAGGTCGGGGTCGTGATAGATGGCGACCGGGTTGGCCCCGAAGCCGCGCGGCGGCTGCACCATCACCACGACGTTCTCATCGCGCAGCGCGGCCAGTACGATCTCGTCGCCGTCGACGTAGAGCTCGCCGGGCGCCTCTCCCCAGTGCCGCACGACGCGCTGCCGCAGATCCTCGGGGAGCGTCGCGAACCACTGCCGATATCTCGTCCCCGAGATCCGCACCGGGTTGCCCGCGAGCTGCTCCTCGGTGAGCCAGTCGGGATCCTGCCCGCCGGCCGCGATCAGCGCGTGGATCAGCTCGTCGCCGTCCTGGGTCGCGACGCCGGGCAGGTTGCCGATCCGGTAGCCGCGCTCGCCCAGCGCCTGCAGCAGCCGGACCGTCGAGGCCGGCGTGTCCAGCCCGACCGCGTTGCCGATCCGCGAATGCTTCGTCGGATACGCCGAGAGCATCACCACGATGCGCCGCTCGGCGGGCGGGATGTGCCGGAGCCGGGCGTGCTTCACCGCGATCCCGGCGACCCGGGCCGCCCGGTCGGGATCCGCCACGTACACCGAGAGCCCGTCGGGGTCGATCTCCTTGAACGAGAACGGCACCGTGATGATCCGGCCGTCGAACTCCGGGATCGCCACCTGGGTCGCCGCGTCGAGCGGCGTGAGCCCCTCGTCGCTCGTCTCCCACGCCGCGCGCCCGCTGGTGAGGCAGAGGCCCTGCAGGATCGGCACGTCCAGATCGGCGAGCACGCCCACGTCCCAGGCCTCGTCGTCGCCGCCGGCCGACGCGGTCGCGGGCTTCGTGCCGCCGGCCGCCAGCACGGTCACGACCAGCGCGTCCGCCTTGCGTAGCTCGGTCAGCAGCTCGGCCGAGGCGGTCCGCAACGAGGCCGTGAAGATCGGCAGCGGCCGCCCGCCCTTGGCCTCGATGGCCTGGCAGAGCGCCTCCACGAAGGCCGTGTTTCCGGCCATGTGGTGCGCCCGGTAGTAGAGGACGGCCACGGTGGGGCCGTCGCCGGCCGGCTCGGCGCGCTCGAGGGCGCCCCAGTCGGGTGCGGGCGCCGGCGCGGCGAACCCGTGGCCGGTGAGCAGGATCGTGTCCGACAGGAAGGCGTGCAGCGCGGCCAGGTTTGGCGCGCCGCCCCAGGCCAGATAGGCGTGCGCCTCGGCCGCGACGCCGGCCGGCACGGTGGAGAGCTTCATCAGGTCGGCGTCGGGGGCCTGCTCGCCGCCGAGCACCACCACGGGAACGGGCCCGGCGAGCAGCGCGTCCAGGCCCTCAGCCCAGGCCCGGCGCCCGCCGAGCAGGCGCACGACGACCAGGTCGACGCCGTCGAGCAGGGCGGGCAGATCGGTCACGCCCGCGCGGGCCGGGTTGGCCAGCCGGTAGGCCGCGCCGCTGGCCCGGGCGCTGAGCAGGTCGGTGTCGGATGTCGACAGCAGCAGAAACACGTCGCTCCCCTCGGGGTCCGCGCCCCGGGTAGTCGGTCACGGCGACCGGAGTTCCTGGCTCTCGAACAGTCGACAAGCGCAACGAACAGTCAACAATCGATAACAGTGGCGGGACCGCGCCGGATTCGCACCGGGCTTCCTCCGCATCGTCGCCGTGTGGACTCCCACCCTGCCGACCCGGGGTCCTCCGCGTCAAGGCGAGGTCGGCTCTGTGACGATCGCGACCTCGGGGTGCGTTTCTGTCGGTCCCGCCTCGTAGTATCCGGGCCGTGGCCACCCCTGCGATCCGGCACTCCGACGCCGACGCGTGCCCCGGCGCGCTGCGGTTGCACGCCGCGGCCGACGGACCGCTCGCGCGCGTCCGGCTGCCCGGCGGCCTGCTGACCG
>Ga0307515_10010597_pt1 | contig 17643 bp, 19 predicted proteins | sample 17_EM_MG_FD_194513 | JGI IMG/M metagenome (GOLD analysis project Ga0307515, IMG submission 194513) | Populus trichocarpa ectomycorrhiza microbial communities from riparian zone in the Pacific Northwest, United States - 17_EM | ecosystem: Host-associated > Plants > Roots > Unclassified | place...
AGGGGGTTGATGCGGTCGGGGTCGCCGCCGAGGTCGCGGACGGCTTCGCGCATCGTGGCCAGGTCGACGACGCAGGGGACGCCGGTGAAGTCCTGCATGATCACGCGGGCGGGCGTGAACTGGATCTCGACGCTGGGGGAGGCCTTGGGGTCCCAGCCGGCGAGTGCGCGGATGTGGTCGGCGGTGATGTTGGCGCCGTCTTCGGTGCGCAGGAGGTTTTCCAGCAGGATCTTGAGGCTGTAGGGGAGTTTCTGGTGTCCGTCGACGGCGGACAGGTTGAAGATTTCGAACGCCTGGTCGCCGACGTGGAGCTGGGTTTTGGCGCCGAAGCTGTCGAGGCTGGCCACTGGTACTCCCTCGAAATGGTTGATTGATGATCGTGGTCAAGTTTGCCGTAGGCGGTGGTGCGGGGGTGCGGTAAGGGTTGGTTCGCCTCCACCCTACTACAAACCGTACGTTCGTCTTGCTATGGTCTCGGTGTTGTGCGCGGGACCGGAGGAGACACCATGAGTTCATACCGCATCGACCACGTCCAGCTCGCCTGCCCGGCGGGCTCGGAGGAGGCCTCCCGGGGCTTCTTCACCGGGCTGCTCGGCATGTCCGAGCTGGCCAAACCCCCCGTGCTCGCCGCCCGCGGCGGCTGCTGGTTCCGCGGGCCCGGCGACGGCGGCATCGAGATCCACCTCGGCGTCGAGGCCGGCTTCGCCCCGGCCGGAAAGGCCCACCCCGGCCTGCTGTGGCCCGACCTCGACGGGCTCGCCGCGCGGCTGGAGGCCGCCGGGTACCCCGTGACCTGGGACAACGAGTCCATCACCGGCCGCCGACGGTTCCACACCAGCGACCCGCACGGCAACCGCCTGGAGTTCCTCGCCCCGGCGTGACCTCTCTCACGTGCGCGCCCGCAGCGGCGGGCACGCACGTGAGCCGCTAGCGGCGGCGGTTGGCCGACAGCACGTTGTACGGGTAGATCTTCGGCTTCTCGCTCGCGGCCGACAACCGCGCGAACTGCGCCTCCGACAGCTCCCAGCCCGAGGCGCCCGCGCAGTCGCGGTACTGCTCCATCGAGCTCGGGCCGATGATCGGCGCGGTCACCGTGTCGGCCTGGATCAGCCAGCGCAGCGCGACCTGCGCCATCGTCCGGCCGGCCTCCTCGGCGACCTCGGCGAGGACGTCGAGCAGCGACCAGGTCGCCTCGTTGGCGTAGTCGTCCCACGCCCCGGCGTTCTCCGCCAGACGCGTCCCCTCGCCCGGCTTCGAGCCCCGGCGGTAGCGGCCCGACAGCCATCCTTCCCGCAACGGCGCCCACGGCACCAGCCCGATCCCCTCGTTGCGGGCGACCTCGACCAGCTCCCACTCGGTCTCGCGGTCGAGGAGGTTGTACAGCGGCTGGAGCGCGACATAGCGCTCGAAGCCGTGCCGGTCGGCGAGGTCGACCGCCTTCTGCAGCTGCCAGCCCGACAGGTTCGACGCGCCCAGGTAGCGGACCTTGCCAGCCTTGACCAGCCCGTCGAGAGCCGAAAGCGTCTCCTCCAGCGGAGTCGCGTCGTCGAAGACGTGCGTGTAGTAGACGTCGATGTGGTCGGTGCCCAGCCGCTTCAGGCTCTCCTCGACCGCCGACAGGATGTGCTTGCGCGACAGGCCGGCGTCGTTGGCGGCGTCCCCGGTACGCCCGTAGACCTTCGTGGCCACCACGAAGTCGTCGCGGCGGCGGCCTTTCAGCCAGCGCCCCACGACCCCTTCGGCGGCCCCGGCGCCATAGGCGTCGGCGGTGTCGACGAACGTGCCGCCGTCCTCGGCGAACGCGTCGAGCAGCGCGTGCGCGGTCGCCTCGGGAACCTTGCCCCCGAAGAAGGCCGAGCCCATCGCCAGTTCACTGACTTTCAGGCCGCTGCGGCCCAGATAGCGAAGATCCATGCCGCGCACGCTAGGACCTGGAGCGCACTCCAGGTCAAGCGCACGAAAAGCGCCCGTCCGCAACGGACGGGCGCTCTCGCCGACGACAGGTGACTCACACCGGTCCACACACGCCGGGAACCCGGCACCGCGGCGGGGCCGCAGCCCGATCCCCTACCTCTCAGGCGGTTTCGTTCACCGCCGCCAAAACTAGCCAGGCAGGCGCGGGCCGGCCTCGCGCTGCTCGGCCAGCCACGACTCGACCTCGTGCGACTTGCGCGGCAGCCCGTCCGACAGGTTCTTCGCACCCGTCTCGGTCACCAGCACGTCGTCTTCGATCCGGACGCCCACACCGCGCAGCTCGGCCGGCACCAGCTCGTCGTCGGCCTGGAAGTACAGGCCCGGTTCCACCGTCACCACGTGACCGGGCTTGAACTCGCCCTCCTGGTAGTGCTCCCGGCGGGCCTGCGCGCAGTCGTGCACGTCGAGGCCGAGCATGTGCCCGAAGCTGTGCAGCGTCCAGCGCCGGTACACCTGCGAGTCGGGGTCCATCGCCTCATCCACCGACGACGGCAGCAGCCCCAGGTCCGACAGGCCCTCGGCGAGCACCCGCATCGTGACCTGCTGGATCTCCTTGTAGACCAGGCCCGGGCGGATCGCGTCGATGCCGGCCTGCTGGGAGGCGTAGACCAGGTCGTAGACCTGGCGCTGGAGGTCGGTGAAGGTGCCGTCGACGGGGACGGTGCGGGTCACGTCGGCGGTGTAGAGGTGGTTGTTCTCGATGCCCATGTCCATCAGCAGCAGCTCACCGGGCGTGGTCTCGCCGTCGTTGGTGATCCAGTGCAGGGTGGTGGCGTGCGGGCCGGCGCCGACGATGGAGGAGTAGCCGACCTCGTTGCCGTCGTGGCGGGCGCGCAGCTGGAAGACGCCCTCGATGAGGCGCTCGGAGACGCCGCGGTCGGCGGGCAGGACGCGGGCGACGTCCTCGAAGCCGCGGACGGTGGCGTCGATGGCGTCCTGGAGCTGCGCGATCTCCCAGTCGTCCTTGATGGCGCGCAGCTCGGAGAGGATCGCCGCGAGCTCTTTGTCGCGTTCGCCTTCGCCGGTGGTGGCGACGGCCTTGTCGACGGCTTCGTCGAAGCCGCGCAGGACGCGGGCCTTGGCGTCGTCGAGGGCGGCGAGGAGGGCGTCGAGTTCGGCGAGGTCGCGGCATTCGATGCCGAGGAGGGTGGCCTTCTCGTCGAGGGAGAGCTGGCGGCCGACCCACAGTTCGCCGTACTGGGAGCTGCGGAAGAACTCGTCGGTCTCGCGGGATTTGCGGGGCCGGCGGTAGAGGGCGGCGTCGTGGCCGCCGTCGGTCGGGTGGAGGACGAGGACCGATTCGGGGTCGTAGTCGCCGGTGAGCCAGGCGAAGTCGCTGCCAGGGCGGAAGCGGAAGAAGGTGTCGTTGGCGCGGCGGTGCTCGGCGCCGGTGGGGATGACGAGGGTCTCGCCGGGGAAGGCCGCCGACAGCTGGTCGCGGCGCCGGGCGTGGTTGCGGGCCTGGGCGAGTTCGCGCAGGTCGGGGATGGTGCTGTCACCCCAGCCGGTGCGCATGAACTCCAGCAGCCTCGGCGGGAAGCCGGGGTCGTGCTTGCGTTCGCCTTCGACGCCCTTGGCGGGTACGGCGTTGTCCTCAGCGGTCATGCGGGGTGCTCCATTCACACGAAACCATTGCGCCATTGCAATATTACTGCGCGCCGTCCGGCCGCTTCAATGGTCTGTCGCTTCGACGGTATCGCCTGCGCCGGGCCGTTGGGGCGAGGGCGGCGGGGGAGGTGGGGAAGGTCGCGGGTGGTGGCCGTCGGGCGGGGCGGACGTGCCGTCCGCTTCCTCCCGGGCCGCCCCGGGCCGTCCGTTGCGGGCGTCCCGCGCCACTCCATGCGCACGCCGGGGGTCGGTACCGCCGGACATCTCGGTAGTCTCGACGGAGTCTGTTGCCCTGAGATCAACCGCCGTGAAGGGATTACACGTTTTCCATGTGCGGACTCCTTACCTTCATCAGTGCCCATGGGACGGCGAGCCTTTTCAAAGGCCCGATCGGGGATGCCGTCGAGAACCTCCACCACCGGGGGCCTGACGAGACCGGCGTGGAACTCATCGACGACGACGCGGTGCTGTCCCACAAGCGCCTGTCGATCATCGACGTGGCCAGCTCGCACCAGCCGATGTGGTACGCCGACGGCCGCTACGTGATGACCTTCAACGGCGAGATCTACAACTACAAGGAGCTGCGGGCCGAGCTGATCGCCGAACACGGCGCGACGTTCGCCACCGACGGCGACGGCGAGGTCATCCTCGCCGGGTACCACCACTGGGGCCCGTCGGTGACCACGCGCCTGCGCGGCATGTTCGCGTTCGTGATCTGGGACCGCCGCGACCGCCGCGCCTTCGGCGCCCGCGACCCCTTCGGCATCAAGCCGATGTTCTACCTGCAGACCAACGACGGCGTCTTCTTCGCCAGCGAGAAGAAGGCGCTGATGCCCTTCGTCGACTCGCGCGACATCGACGAGGTCAACCTCTCGCACTACCTGACGCTGCAATATCCGCCGGAGCCCGGCACGATGCACCGCGCCGTCAAGCGCATCGGCTCGGGCTACCAGGTCGTGTTCGACCCGGGCGCCCCCGACCAGCAGGCCGCACCGGTCACCTCGGCGCGCTACTACCGCGCCGACTTCCAGCCGCGCCCCGTCGACGACCCCAAGCGCCTCTACGACGAGATCCTCGAAGTCCTGCGCGAGAGCGTGCGCATCCACATGCGCTCCGACGTGCCGGTCGGCGCGTTCCTGTCCTCGGGCATCGACTCCACCGGCGTGGTCGCCCTCGCCCGCGAGTTCAACCCCGACATCCTCACCTTCACCATGGGCTTCGACGTCCCCGGCCACTACAACGAGCTCGACGTCGCCCAGGAGTCGGCCCGCGCCATGGGCGTCACCTCCATCGGCACCAAGATCGGCGCCCGGGAGATGATGGAGGAGCTGCCGCGCATCGTGTGGCACCTCGACGACCCGGTCGCCGACCCCGCCCTGGTGCCGCTCTACTTCGTGGCCAAGAAGGCCGCCGAGCACGTCACCGTCGCCATCGGCGGCGAAGGCGCCGACGAGTTCTTCGCCGGCTACCCCATCTACCGCGAGCCGCTGTCCCTCAAAGGCGTCCAGTCGCTGCCCCACTCGATGCAGTCGGGCCTGCGCGCGGTGTCGAAGGTCATCCCCGAAGGCGTCAAAGGCAAGAGCTTCCTGGAGCGCGGCACCACGCCCCTCGAAGAGCGCTTCGTCGGCAACGCCAACATCTTCGGCGAGGCCGAGAAGCAGCTGCTGATGCGCCGCTACAACCCCGACGTGCACTACACCGACATCACCGGGCCGGTCTACGCCGAATGCCAGGGCCTCGACCCGACCACGCGCATGCAGTACGTCGACATCTACACCTGGCTGCGCGGCGACATCCTCGTCAAGGCCGACCGCATGTCGATGGCCCACTCCCTTGAGGTGCGCGTCCCCTTCCTCGACCCCGAGGTCTTCAAGGTCGCCTCCAAGGTCCCGCTCGACCAGAAGGTCCCGCCCCGCATGGCCGGGCAGACCAAGCACGCCCTGCGCATGGCCCTCGAATCGGTCGTGCCGCCGGCGATCGTCAACCGCGAGAAGATGGGCTTCCCGACCCCGACGCGCGTGTGGCTCAAAGACGAGATGTTCGAGTGGGCCGACCACATCCTGGCCACCTCCAACGCCGGGGAGTACCTCGACCTCAACTACGCCCGCAAGCTCCTGCGCGACCACAAGGCCGGCACCGCCGACAACTCCCGCAAGGTCTGGACCGTCCTGGTGTTCTGCACCTGGTACGCCATCTTCGTCGAGAAGTCCCTCGACCCGGGCATCCGCCGCGCCTCCTCCCAGCTCGCCAACAAGCCCGCGGTCGGCTCGGTGGTGGCCTGATGGGACGTCACGCCAGTAGCCATGACGAGTATGCGTGGTCTACCGTGTCCAGTATGCAGAGCAACAGTCAGCGGATAACCGTGACGATGCCGGCCGACCAGGCCGACCAGCTCAAGCGACTCGTCGACGCCGGCGGGGCGGACTCGGTCTCCTCCTACGTCGCCGAGGCCGTGAAGGCACGTCTCGACCGCGACCAGGGGCTGGCCGACCTGCGCGACCTGTTCGACCGCAAAGGCACCGGACCCGGCGCCGAGCACCTCGCCTGGGCGAGGGAACTCCTCGGCGTCGACGAGGCCGGCGACCCCCAGGGTGCCGTGTCGTGATCGGGGGCCGGATCCTCGACTCGTCGGCCATCATCGGCTTCGCCGCCAGCCGCCCCTACCCCCAGGCCGTCGTCTGGACCGCCGTGGAGCAGGGCATGGTCCTGGCCGTACCCTCCGGCGCGCTCACCGCCGCCTGGTCGCACGCGCCCAGGCGCGACCGCGACGCGCTCACCGTCCTGCTCGGCCTGCCGGTCACCGTCATCCTCGACCTCGACCACCGCGCCGCCAAGGACATCGGCCTGCTCCTGTCGCGCACCAAGCAGCACGGCAACCTCTCCTCCGGCCACGTCGCCTGGTGCGCCCAGCGCCGCAGAGGCTGGCCGGTCGTCACCGGCGAACCGGGCGCCCTGCTCGAAATGGACTCGTCCCTGGAGATCGACCGCCTGCCCTAGGCGGCGGCCTTGCGCACGAACCTCTCCCGGTCCACCACGACCCGCTCCACCGTGCCCTCGGCGACCACCGCCACCCCGTCGGAGACCCGCACCGAGAACACCAGCCGGCGCCCGTCGACCGACACCACCCGAGCCGTGGCCCACACGCGCCCGCCGACCGGCGTGGCCGCCACATGCGCCACGTCCACACGCGTGCCCACCGTCGTGTCACCCGGCCCCAGGCGCCCGACCGTCACCGCCACACACGCCGCCTCGGCCAGCGCCACCACCCTCGGCGTCGCCAGCACCGGCACGTCCCCCGAACCCAGCGCCTGCGCAGTATCGGCGTCGGTGACCGTCAGCTCCACACCGGACTCCTGGCCCGCCACGATGTCCATGCCCACCAGCCTAGGCGAGCGCCGCACGCGCCCGGTAGCGTCGCGGCATGACCCAGAGCGCCTTCGCCGGGCTCCTGACGGCCGCACCCGCCGTGACCGTCCTGACCGGAGCCGGGATCTCCACCGACTCCGGCATCCCCGACTACCGCGGCCCTCAGGGCGTGTGGACCAAAGACCCCGACGCCGCCAAGTACGTCACCCTCGACACCTACCTCGCCGACCCGCAACTGCGCCGCGAGTCGTGGCTGCGCCGCCGCGACCACCCCGCCTGGGACGCCCGGCCCAACGCCGCCCACGCCGCGCTCGTCGCGATGGAGGAACGCGGCCAGCTGGAGGCGATCGTCACCCAGAACATCGACGGGCTGCACCAGAAGGCCGGCAGCGACCCGGGCAAGGTCATCGAGATCCACGGCACCATCTTCGGCGTCGACTGCATGACCTGCCACCGCCGCACCACCATGCGCGAGGCCCTCGACCGCGTCGCCGGAGGCGAACCCGACCCGGCCTGCCTCGAATGCGGCGGGATCCTCAAGTCGGCCACCATCTCCTTCGGACAGAACCTCGACACGGAGGTCCTGCACGCCTCCGTCGCCGCCGCACAGGCCTGCGACCTGCTCGTCACCATCGGTACGTCCCTCACCGTCCACCCCGCGGCGGGCCTGGTCGACGTGGCCCTGCGCGCAGGGGCGCGCGTCGTGATCTGCAACGCTGAACCCACCCCGTACGATGCTGTGGCGCACGCGGTCGTGCGTGACCCGATCGGCGAGGTGCTGCCCTCGGTGGTCGCGGCAACCCAAACAGACGAGTAGCCCCGAGGGTGGATGCGCATGACGGCCGACAGCGGTGAGACGACCGGGACGACCAGCCTCGCCAAACGGCGCGCCATCGGCATCGCGGCCTGGGTCGCCGGCTTCGTCCTCTACAGCTTCGCGCTCGGGCTGCCCACCACCGACCCGGTGCTGGCGTTCCTGTGGCTGTGGGCCCTGACCTACGCCTGGAACAGCCACTACCCGGTCCGGCGGCACCTGCGGTTCCTGCGCGACTGGCTGCCCATGATCCTGCTCCTGCAGGTCTACAACGTCTCCCGCGGCTTCGCCGACGACGGCTTCACCCCCCACGCCGCCGAACTGATCGGCTTCGACACCTGGATGTTCGGCGGGCACGTCCCCACCGTGTGGCTCCAAGCGCACCTCTACGACCCCGCCCACGTCCACTGGTGGGACGTCCTGGTCAGCGTCGTCTACTTCTCCCACTTCGTGGCCGCGCTCATCGTCGCGGTCCTGCTGTGGCTGCGCGACCGCCCCGAATGGGGACGCTTCATCCGCCGCTGGTTCTTCCTGATGTTCTTCGGGCTGCTGACCTACTTCCTCTACCCGGCGGCACCGCCGTGGTGGGCGGCCAAGTACGGCATGATCGAGCCGATCGCCCGGATCTCCACGCGCGGCTGGGACCTCATCGGCCTCCACGGCGCCGGGAACATGCTCAACCAGGCGCAGATCGGCCTGTCCAACCCGGTCGCGGCGATGCCGTCGCTGCACACCGCGTTCGCGCTGCTGGTCGTGGCGTTCTTCTTCCCCAAGGTCCGCAAGACGTGGATCCCCGTCCTGGTGCTCTATCCGCTGGCGATGACCTTCACCCTCGTCTACAGCGGCGAGCACTGGATCATCGACGTCCTCGTCGGCTGGGTCTACGTCGCCATCACCTTCGTCGTGGTCGGCTACGCCGAGAAGTGGTGGGCGCGGCGCAAGGCCCGCCGCGCGGCCGCCAAGACCGAGACCGAGCCTGCGTCGGCCGTCGAGGGTGACGGCGACGCCGAGGTCAGCCCGGAACGCGACGGGTCTCCTGTGAGCGCCGGACCAGATCCCGCGCCAGTGGCACCGCCTCACTGAGCGGGCGGTGCCGGGCCGCCGAACTCACCGACATGCCCCCGGCCAGATCGACGTGGACGGTGGCGAGCGCCAGCAGGCGCTGCCACCGTCCCTGCGTCACGCGGACCGACAGGATCCGGCCGTAGGGGATGAAGGCCTCCGACGGGCTGAAGCGGCCCGAGCGGACCGCGTAGTAGTCGTCGGTCAGGCATACCCCGAAGAACCGCCATTGGAGCGGAACGCGCCATTTCGCCCGCCTTGGCAGGCCTCGGTAGACGAGCCCGTCGATGTCGGCGCCGGGTAGGACGGCGGCGGTGATGACCGCGGCCTCCTCGCGGGTCCCGACCGGGAGGAGGCTGCGTCCGCTGAAGGCCTCGGCGCCGGCGTTGGTGGTCGAGTAGGCCGCGCTGGCGACGTGTGCCCGCACCCATCCGGCCGGGCGCCACAGCAGCGGTGTGCGGATCGTGACGGCCGTGACCCGTCGCAGGGGGAGTGTCTGCTGGCGCTGCTCGAACAGGCCGTGGCGGATGCGGAGGCCGTCGTCGGTGACCGAGCCGGTGAAGCCGTAGTTGACGAAGGCCTCTTTCACCGGCTGGAACAGGATTCCGGCCACCGCGGTGATGACACCGGCGAGGCCGAGGACCGACAGGTCGGGGTCGATGGCGAACAGCCACACGGTCACGGCCGCGGCGATGGGCAGGAACAGGATCTGCGGTGTGATCAGCTGTGCGGCGATCAGGCGCCGGGCCGGGACCGACACCAGCGGCGTGGCCGCCGGCGGTTCGGCGTCCTCGGTCCCGTCGTCCTTGGCGGCCGCTTCCGGTCGTGAGGCGGCCAGGAGTTCGCGTCGCAGGTCGCGGGCGCGGTGGAGGGTCAGGTACGACAAGGGCGCCTCGGTCTTGGAGCCGCCGGCGACTTCGAGGCGCAGTTCGGCCAGTCCCAGGAGCCGTGCGAGGAGGGGCCGGACCACGTCGACGGCCTGGAGTCTGGCCACCGGGATCGTGCGGCGGCTGCGGGTCAGGACGCCGTCGGCGATGCGCAGTTCGCCGTCGGTGACCTGGTATCCGGTGACGTACCAGCCGATCCAGGACCAGACCAGGCCGAGGACGCCGAACGCGGCCACGATCATGGCGCCGCGGGTCAGGCCGAGCTGCTGGAAGCCCTGCCAGGAGATCGCGGCGATCACGAACCAGAAGCTGCGTACGCCTTTCACCAGCGGTGTGAGGGGATGCATGCGGTCCATCCCGCCCGCGGCGGGCTTCACAGGCCCTCCGTGCGGGCGCCGGAGACGTCGGCGAGCCGGTCGCGCAGGGCGGTGGCGTCCGGTGGGGCGAGGCCCGGGACGGTGGCGTCGGTGGACGCGGCGGCGGTGTGGAGCTTGACGGTGGTCAGGCCGAGCATGCGGGAGGCGGGGTCGGCGGTGAGGTCGAGGTACTGCATGCGTCCATAGGGGACGATCGACAGGCGGCGGGTCCAGATGCCGTGCCGGATCAGCAGGTGTCCCTCGGTCTCGGCGTAGGCCCATACGCGTACGGCGCGGGCGACGGCCACGATGCGGGCGGCGATGAGGACGAGTGCGCAGCTCGCGACGAGGATCCCGTAGCGGGGGCCCCACCACCAGGTCGACAGCAGCGCGGCGATCACCGACAGGGGGACCGCGCCGAGCGCGAGGTTGATCAGCCGGACCCACACCAGGCGCGGATCGACCGGGCGCCAGTCGACTTCGCCGTCTTGCCCGTTCCAGATCGGGTGCTCCACACCGCGAGCCTAGCGATCGGGTTCAGGACGTGAACGGCACGACGTCGAGGGGGAAGCCGCGGGCCGACAGGAACGCGGCGAGGCTCTCCCGGTGCTGTTCGCAGGCGAGCCAGGTCTTGACCCTGGCCGCTTCGTGGATCTTGGGGTTGCGCCAGTTCAGCGCCCAGAGGGCGGGTTTGCGGCAGCCGCGGGCGGAACACACCGCGGGATCCGGTCCGGCGGAATCCGTGCCGGCGGAAAAAGCTTCGGGGGAGTCCATCACCGGGAAGCCTAGAACAGGACCGGTGGGCGTGAAGACGTCGGGCGGCCACGGGGGAAGCCGCCCGACGTGAGGCTCATGTTACAGGGCTCACCTCAGGGGTTGTCCAGACCCGGGCGCGTAAAAGTTCGCCACTCGCCGACGGTCGTTAGGATCGTCGGCGACGGGTGTTGGAGGTGCAGGTGGCTACCGAGGCCATGACAGAAGACGAGGCGGGTCGTACGACCCCCGCGCAGGACGCGGCTTCCCTGGAGAAGGCCCTGTTCGAGGTCAAGAAGGTGATCGTCGGGCAGGACCGGATGATCGAGCGGATGTTCGTGTCCCTGCTCGCCCGGGGCCACTGCCTCCTCGAAGGCGTGCCGGGCGTGGCCAAGACACTGGCGGTGGAGACGCTGGCCAGGGTCGTGGGCGGAACGTTCAGCCGTATCCAGTTCACGCCCGACCTGGTCCCCTCCGATGTGGTGGGAACCAGGATCTACCGGCAGTCGAGTGAGAAGTTCGACGTCGAGCTCGGGCCGGTGTTCGTGAACTTCCTGCTCGCCGACGAGATCAACCGGGCGCCCGCGAAGGTGCAGTCGGCGCTGCTGGAGGTGATGGCCGAGGCGCACGTGTCGATCGGCGGCCGGACCCACAACGTGCCCGATCCGTTCCTGGTGATGGCCACCCAGAACCCGATCGAGCAGGAGGGCGTGTACCCGCTGCCGGAGGCGCAGCGCGACCGCTTCCTCCTCAAGATCATCGTCGGGTACCCGACGGACTCCGAGGAACGCGAGATCGTCTACCGGATGGGCGTCAAGGCGCCCGAACCCGAGCCGGTCTTCACCCCCGACGACGTCCTGCGCCTCCAGCGCAAGGCCGACGACGTGTTCGTCCACAACGCGCTCGTCGACTACGCCGTGCGCCTGGTGATGGCCACCCGCAAACCCGGCGAGTACGGGCTGTCCCAGGCCGCCGGGCTCATCCAGTACGGCGCCAGCCCCCGCGCGTCGCTCGGCATCGTGCGCGCCACCAGGGCGCTGGCGGTCCTGCGCGGACGCGACTACGCGCTGCCGCAGGACCTTCAGGACATCGCCCCCGACATCCTGCGGCACCGGCTGGTGCTCTCCTACGACGCGCTCGCCGACGGCGTGCCGGCCGAGGAGATCGTCAACATGGTCCTGGCGACCGTTCCGGCGCCGACCGTCGCGCCCCGCCAGGACGCCAACGCGCGCCCGGTCACCGCGGCGGCCACCGGCTGGGTCGGCCCCGGGGAGCACGCCGGGAGGCCCCTGTGACCGGCGGCGGCGAAGGGTGAGCCGCGCCGGCCTGTCGGTGTTCGGGCGGATGCGCCGGGACAGCGCCACCGGGCATCCCGAGGCCGGGCCCGGGGGCCGCGACGAGTTCGTGCTGGCGAAGCTCCAGCTGCTCATCACGAACAAGCTCGACGGCCTCCTGCACGGCGACTACCTCGGCCTGCTCCCCGGAGCGGGCAGCGAACCGGGGGAGTCGCGGGAGTACCGGCCCGGCGACGACGTGCGCCGCATGGACTGGCCGGTCACGGCCCGCACCACGCACCCGCACGTGCGGACCACCATCGCCGACCGCGAGCTGGAGACGTGGCTGGCCGTCGACATGTCGGCCAGCCTCGACTTCGGCACCGCCCGCTGCCTCAAACGCGACCTGGCCCTCGCGGCCGTGGCGGCGATGTCGCACCTGACGGTCCGGGGCGGCAACCGCATCGGCGCCGTCGTCGGCACCGGCGGGACGCCCACGCGCATCCCGGCGATGCCGGGCCGCAAAGGCGCCCAGGTCCTGCTCAAGAAGGTCCACGACACGCCGAGGGCGAGTGCGGGCGGGCGTACCGACCTGGCCGCCTTGATCGACACGCTGAACCGGCCTCCGCGCAGGCGCGGCCTCGCGGTGGTGGTCTCCGACTTCCTGGCCGGTGACGGGTGGCAGCAGCCCTTGCGCAAGCTGGGGGTCCGCCATGATCTGCTGGCCATCGAGGTCGTCGACCCGCGTGAGCTCGAACTGCCCGACGTGGGGGTCCTGGAGCTCATCGACCCCGAGACCGGCGCCGTGCACGAGATCCAGACCGCCGACGCGCGACTGCGCGAACGCTACAAACAAGCCGCAGCCGCGCAGCGCGCCGGGATCGCCGCCGCCCTGCGCAAAGCCGGTGCCGGCCATCTTCGCCTGCGTACCGACTCCGACTGGCTGCTCGACATCGTGCGATTCGTGGCCGCGCGCCGCCACGCACGCACCGGAGGGACCACCCGATGATCCGTCTGCTTCAACCGATCTGGCTGCTGGCGCTGCTGCCCGTGCTGGCGCTGGCGGGGGCCTACATCTGGGCCCAGCGCAGACGTCGCGTCACCGCCGTGCGGTTTTCGAACCTCGAACTGCTGCGCGACATCGCGCCGAAGGGTCTGGGCTGGCGCCGGCACGCCGCCGCCGGGGTGCTCCTGGTGGCGCTCGCGGTCCTGGCGGTGGGCATGACCAGGCCGTCGGTCGACATCCAGGAGCCCAATGAGCGGGCCACGGTCGTGCTGGCGATGGACGTGTCGCTGTCGATGATGGCCGACGACGTCGCGCCGACCCGGATGGAGGCGGCCAAGGAGGCGGCCAAGAAGTTCGTCACCAGCCTGCCGAAGAACTTCAACGTGGGTCTGGTGTCGTTCGCGAAGTCGGCGAACGTGGTGGTCTCGCCGACGAAGGACCGCGCGCAGCTGTCGACGGCCATCGACGGGCTGGAGATGGCCGCGGCGACCGCGACAGGTGAGGCCGTGTTCGCCTCGCTCCAGGCGATCCAGTCGGTCCCGCCGGAAGGCGCGCAGGGTTTGGCGCCGGCCCGGATCGTGCTGCTGTCGGACGGTTACCGCACCGCCGGGCGTTTCGTCGAGGAGGCCTCGGCCGCCGCGCTGGCCGCGAAGGTGCCGGTGTCGACGATCGCGTTCGGCACCGATGAGGGCGTCGTCGAGATCGAGGGCCAGGTCACCAAGGTCCCGGTGGACCGCAAGGCCCTCGCGCAGCTCGCCGAGGACACCGAGGGCCGCTACTACGAGGCGGTGTCGGGTGACGAGCTGTCGGACGTCTACGCCGACATGGGCTCCTCGATCGGCTACCGGACCGTCGCGCGGGAGATCGCGCAGTGGTTCATCGGCATCGGCATGATCGCGGCGATCGCCGCGGCCGCGATGAGTCTACTGTGGACTTCTCGCATTCCGTGACGTCGCCGTCCCGGGTGGGGGCGGTTGCTGATCACCCCCATCGCGTACGATCATCGCCGACCGTCTGCGGCCACAACACCGAGGAGAAACCGCCGTGCCTAGAACCGTCCTCGTGACAGGCGGAAACCGCGGCATCGGTCTGGCCATCGCCCAGGCCTTCGCCAAGCAGGGCGACACCGTGGCCGTCACCCACCGCGGCAGCGGAGCCCCCGAAGGCCTCTACGGAGTCGAATGCGACATCACCGACGGCGCCGCCGTCGACGCCGCGTTCACCACCGTGGAGAAGGAACTCGGCCCCGTCGAAGTCCTCGTCGCCAACGCGGGCATCACCGCCGACACCCTGCTGCTGCGCATGAGCGAGGACCAGTTCACCAGCGTCGTCGACACCAATCTCACCGGCGCCTGGCGCTGCGCGAAGCGGGCGTCGTCGAAGATGCTGCGCGCCAAATGGGGCCGGATGATCTTCATCTCCTCCGTCTCGGGCCTCTACGGCAACGCCGGGCAGACCAACTACGCCGCCAGCAAGGCCGGCCTGGTCGGACTCGCCCGCTCCATCACGCGTGAACTGGGCAGCCGCAACATCACCGCCAACGTCGTCGCCCCCGGCTTCGTCGAGACGGACATGACCGCCGCACTACCCGAAGCGCAACGCGACGGCTACCTCAAGGCCATCCCCGCCGCCCGCTTCGGTCACACCGACGAGATCGCCTCGGCCGTCTGCTGGCTCGCCGCAGACGCCGCCGGTTACGTAACCGGTGCCGTGATCCCCGTCGACGGTGGCCTCGGGATGGGCCACTAGCCGCGCACCCCCATACTGACTGCGTAGGCGGCAGGTGGGCGAAGACCCCCTTGCTTCGCCGAACAACGACCGTACGAAGGGAACACACGTGACCGGGATGCTTGAAGGTAAGCGTCTGCTTGTGACCGGCCTGATCACAGAGCAATCGCTGGCATTCGGGGTGGCCAAGCTCGCCCAGGAACACGGTGCCCAGGTGATCCTCACCGGGTTCGGGCGGATGTCCCTCGTGGAGCGCATCGCCAAGCGGCTGCCCGCGCCCGCCCCCGTCCTCGAACTCGACGTGACCGACGCCGAGCAGCTCGACTCGCTCGCCGACCGCGTCAAAGAGCACGCCGACGGCCTCGACGGGGTCCTCCACTCCATCGCCTACGCCCCGCCCAGCGCGCTCGGCGGCGGTTTCCTGACCGCCCCCTGGGAGGACGTGGCGACCGCCCTGCACGTCTCCGCGTTCTCCTTCAAGTCCCTGGCCATGGCGACCCTGCCCCTGCTGAGCCAGGGCGCGGGCATCGTCGGCCTCGACTTCGACGCGACCAAGGCGTGGCCCGTCTACGACTGGATGGGCGTGTCCAAGGCGACGCTGGAGTCGACGTGCCGCTACCTGGCGCGCGACCTCGGCCCCAAGGGCATCCGCGTCAACCTGGTCGCCGCCGGTCCGGTGCGGACCCTGGCCGCCAGGTCCATCCCCGGGTTCGAAGCCTTCGAGGAGGCGTGGACCGGCCGCGCCCCCCTCGGCTGGAACCTCACCGACTCCGAACCGGTCGCCAAGGCCTGCCTCGCCCTGCTCTCCGACTGGTTCCCGGCCACCACCGGCGAGATCGTCCACGTGGATGGCGGGTTTCACGCGGTTGGGGTCTGATGACCTACGACGCTTTGCTCCTGGTCTCCTTCGGGGGACCCGAGGGGCCCGACGATGTGCTGCCGTTCCTGCGTAACGTCACGCGGGGCCGCGGCGTGCCCGACGACCGTCTCACCGAGGTCGCCGAACACTACTACCACTTCGGCGGCGTCTCGCCGATCAACGCCCAATGCCGGGCGCTGATCGCGGCGCTGCGCGGCGAACTCTCGGTGCACAACCTGCACCTGCCAGTCTACTGGGGCAACAGGAACTGGCCGCCCATGCTCGTCGAAGCGCTCCAGCGGATGCGCGCCGACGGGATCAAGCGCGCGCTCGCGTTCGTGACAAGCGCTTACGGTTCGTACTCCTCGTGCCGCCAGTACCTCGACGACATCGCCGCGGCCCGCGCCGCGGTCGGTGTCGACGCCCCGATCGTCGACAAGATCCGCCACTACTTCGACCACCCGGGCTTCATCGCCCCCTTCGTGGACGGCGTCAAGGCGGCCCTGCCGCACATGCCCGCCAACACGAGACTCGTGTTCACCTCGCACTCGATCCCCATGTCGATGAACGAGGTGTCGGGCCCGGCCGGGGCCCGCTACACCGAACAGCACGCCGAGGTCGCGCGGATCGTCGCCGAGGCCGCCGCACCCGGGCTCGGCTACGACCTGGTGTGGCAGTCGCGGTCGGGACCGCCGGAGTCGAAGTGGCTCGAACCCGACGTCAACGACCACCTCGCCGTCCTCGCGCAAGGCGGCACCGAAGGCGTGATCGTCGTCCCGATCGGGTTCACCTCCGACCACCTCGAAGTGATCTGGGACCTCGACAACGAGGCCGCCAAGACCGCCGAACACCTCGGCATGGCGTTCACTCGGGTCGCCACCCCCGGCACGCACCCGGCGTTCGTGTCGATGGTCCGCGAGCTGATCGCCGAACGCACCATGGGCGCACCGGCCCAGCACCTAGGCAAGATCCAGACCTTCGACAACACCCCCGACGGCTGCTGCCCCGCGCGGCGGCCGCCGATCCCCTCACGATGACGTGACGACGGCCCGGGCTTTCGGCCCGGGCCGTCGGGTTCGGTCTCCCCTCACACCGCGAACTCCCGCAGCTCCCTCCGGTAGGCGATCCCCGGGACCCCGTCGGTCACCCGCTGCGAATCGCCGACCGCGACGAACCCCGCACGCTCCAGCACCCTCTGGGACGCCTTGTTCGCCGCCGACGCCCCCGCACGCAGCGACGTCAGGCCGTACCCGGTCGCGGCCAGTGCCAGCAGCTCCCGTACCGCCGCCGTCGCCAGGCCCCTGCCGGTGGCGTCCTCGGCCATCCGGAAACCCAGCTCCGCCTCCCCGTCCTCGGCGTCGACGAGGTTGAAGCGGCCGAGGATCGTCCCGTCGTCGCCGACGAGGACGTGGAAGAAGCACACGCCTTCGGCCTGCTCGGCCAGCAGCGCGGCGTGGCGGGCCCCGAACTCAGCGAAGTAGGCGTCGCCGCGGTCGGGGATGGTCTTGGTGAAGAACTCGCGGTTGGCCCGCTCGAAGGCGAGCAGCGCCGGGGCGTGGTCTTCACGCAGGAGTTGGAGTGCGGACATGATCGGGAATGTACCGCTCAGGCGAAGGCGTCGATACCGGTTTGTTCGGCCGACAGCTCCCACAGCCTCGCCGCGGCGGTCCGGTCGCGGACCCAGGGTTTGAACCCGCCGGTGAGCATGTCGTCGTCCTCGGCGGGCCGGGCGGGGCCGCAGTCCTGGCAGTAGGCGCCGCCGTGCCCGTCGAGGCCGGGGTTCGTGGCGGCCCACACCGCCGTGGCGGCGCCCTGTTCGGGGGTCTTGAAGCCGGGCGGGAGGGCCCCGTCGGGGGTGATCCAGCCGAGCTCGGTCTGCGCCTCGCGCGGGACGTGGCGCTGGAGCGGCGTGAGGATGCTGCCGGGGTGGACGGCGTAGGCGTGGGACCGCGCCGG
>Ga0307515_10010598_pt1 | contig 17642 bp, 7 predicted proteins | sample 17_EM_MG_FD_194513 | JGI IMG/M metagenome (GOLD analysis project Ga0307515, IMG submission 194513) | Populus trichocarpa ectomycorrhiza microbial communities from riparian zone in the Pacific Northwest, United States - 17_EM | ecosystem: Host-associated > Plants > Roots > Unclassified | place...
GTACTAAGAGTTGAAAACTTATTATTCAAACAAAGGTTCGAGAACTAAGAGATTATTTGGTGTAATCTATGAAAAATGATTTTAAACTTTGAATTATAATTTAAGAGTTGATTTAAAAAAAAAAAAACTTGTAGCAAGAATAAGTTTAAATGACTTCAAGTTAGAAATATGTCCAAGTAAAAACATCATAAAATTAAGCTACTCCTGCTAAGTTGGTGTTCTACTTCTTTAACCTTCAAGTCAACTTACAAATTAAGTGCTGAGTGCATATATATATATATATATATATCAGGAAATATTGATCGATCGACATGTATAGCTCCCATATATATATATATATATATATATAAAGCAATATTTTTGCTGCTTTAAATCTTCAATCGCGTCAAATCTGTACATGTGTACAAATGGATTCTATTCTAAGAAAAGTTAAAGCAAGGGCAGATGAGTAAGTTGGTGTTGAAAAGCAACGGAAGATTCAAATAATGGTTGATGAAACGGCCTGCTTGCTACACATCTTTATGCAAACATTTGCTTTTGCTTTTCTTTTTTTAAAAGCAAAAGATGGAACCAAAAAAAATGCTGAGCCAAAGAGAAAGATGACCTTGGATGCTGTTAATGTGCAACAAACAACTTTGCCTTTAGTTTCATCAGACCTCTTCCCCCTCACTCTGCCACACGCACACCTCTATCTCTGTGTTGTATAGCCTCAGTTAATTTTCATATTTTATGAGATGGACACTTTTTTTAATTTTTTCTCTCAATCTGATAAATAGGATATTCGGTTCTCTAGAACCCATTTTTATTTTTTCTCTCTAAACCACCAAAACTACTAGCATGGCTGCTTCTAATGTGAAGCTCGCCTTCTTCTCTTCTCTACTCCTTTTTTTCCTGATCAATCCCAGCCAATCACTTTCTTCACATAATATCTATCTCGAAAGACAAGCTTCAATCCTGGTTTCTGTCAGACAATCTTTCGAGTCATATGATCCTTCATTTGATAGCTGGAATGTGTCCAACTACCCGCTTCTTTGCTCTTGGACTGGCATCCAATGCGACGACAAGAATAGATCAGTGGTTGCTATTGATATATCCAATTCAAACATCTCTGGCACTCTATCACCAGCGATCACTGAGCTTCGAAGCCTTGTCAATCTTTCGCTGCAAGGAAACAGCTTCTCTGATGGGTTCCCACGAGAAATTCATAGGCTTATAAGGCTTCAGTTCCTCAACATATCCAACAATCTGTTCAGTGGACAGCTGGACTGGGAGTTTTCTCAGTTGAAAGAACTTCAAGTGCTGGATGGTTATAACAACAATCTCAATGGTACGCTACCATTAGGTGTCACCCAACTTGCCAAGCTCAAGCACTTGGATTTTGGCGGGAATTACTTTCAGGGGACTATCCCTCCAAGCTATGGAAGCATGCAACAGCTGAATTATCTCTCATTGAAGGGAAATGATTTGCGTGGTTTAATACCTCGCGAGCTTGGTAATCTTACTAATCTTGAGCAGCTCTACTTGGGGTATTACAATGAGTTCGATGGAGGAATCCCACCTGAGTTTGGCAAGCTGATCAATCTGGTTCATCTAGACCTTGCAAATTGTAGCTTACGTGGACTGATACCGCCTGAATTGGGAAACCTCAACAAGTTAGATACCCTCTTCTTGCAAACAAATGAGCTCACCGGTCCGATCCCTCCCGAACTGGGCAACCTGAGCAGCATCAAATCTCTTGATCTCTCAAACAACGCGCTAACAGGAGATATCCCACTAGAGTTTTCCGGTCTTCATCGTCTCACCTTATTGAATTTGTTTCTTAACAAGTTACATGGGCAGATCCCTCATTTCATTGCGGAGCTACCTGAGCTGGAAGTCCTGAAGCTTTGGCACAATAATTTCACCGGAGTCATTCCTGCTAAGCTGGGAGAAAATGGCAGATTAATTGAACTCGATCTGTCAAGCAATAAGCTTACTGGATTAGTCCCTAAATCTCTCTGCTTAGGAAAGAAGCTGCAGATTCTAATCCTGCGCATCAACTTTTTGTTCGGTCCTCTGCCTGATGATCTTGGCCATTGTGACTCTCTCAGGAGAGTTCGGTTGGGGCAGAATTATCTGACTGGATCAATTCCAAGTGGTTTCCTTTACTTGCCGGAACTGTCACTCATGGAGCTGCAGAACAATTATCTGAGTGAACAGGTTCCACAACAAACAGGCAAGATACCATCTAAACTTGAGCAGATGAATCTTGCAGATAATCACTTATCTGGGCCGCTTCCTGCATCCATCGGCAATTTCTCCAACTTGCAGATGCTTCTGCTCAGTGGAAACCGATTCACAGGGGAAATTCCACCTCAAATAGGTCAGTTGAAAAATGTCCTTACATTGGATATGAGTAGAAACAACTTGTCTGGGAATATCCCCTCTGAAATTGGCGATTGTCCTACCTTGACTTACTTAGATTTGAGTCAGAACCAACTCTCAGGCCCGATTCCAGTTCATATCACACAAATTCACATATTAAATTACCTTAATATATCCTGGAACCATTTGAACCAAAGTCTACCCAAGGAAATTGGGTCCATGAAAAGTCTAACCTCGGCAGATTTTTCTCACAACAACTTCTCTGGTTCCATACCTGAATTTGGACAATATTCATTCTTCAACTCCACATCATTTATCGGTAACCCTCAACTTTGTGGTTCTTACTTAAACCCATGCAACTATTCATCCATGTCTCCATTACAACTCCACGACCAAAATAGCTCCAGGTCTCAGGTCCATGGAAAATTCAAGCTTCTTTTTGCTCTGGGACTTTTAGTATGCTCTTTGGTATTTGCGGCTTTGGCAATTATCAAGACCCGAAAGATCCGAAGAAATTCAAATTCCTGGAAGCTCACAGCATTCCAGAAGCTGGGATTTGGAAGCGAAGACATATTGGAATGCATCAAGGAAAACAACATCATAGGGAGAGGTGGCGCTGGCACTGTCTACAGAGGTTTAATGGCTACCGGAGAACCAGTAGCAGTCAAGAAGTTGTTGGGAATAAGCAAAGGCTCGTCTCATGATAATGGCCTATCTGCTGAAGTGCAAACATTAGGCCAAATTCGACACAGGAATATAGTGAGGTTGTTGGCATTTTGTTCCAATAAAGAGTCCAATTTACTTGTATACGAGTACATGCCAAATGGAAGCCTAGGTGAAGTTCTGCATGGGAAGAGAGGTGGTTTTCTCAAGTGGGATACCAGGCTGAAAATTGCTATTGAAGCTGCAAAAGGCCTATGCTACTTGCACCATGACTGTTCCCCTCTAATCATCCACCGGGATGTCAAGTCCAATAACATCCTGCTCAACTCAGATTTTGAGGCTCATGTAGCAGATTTTGGTCTTGCCAAGTTCTTACGAGACACTGGAAATTCAGAATGCATGTCTGCAATTGCTGGCTCTTATGGCTATATTGCTCCAGGTACCCCCTTTGCCTATATTTTCAAAATAACCTAAAACAAAATCAACTGGAAGATCACATACAGTAATTTTATTTTCAGCCAAATGAATTGGCCCTTGGAACCTGAGACCTTTTGTCTATGTTGACATGACATAGATTCTTCATTTAGCCACTAAGTAAAGCATCTCTCGCATTTTCCTTTGACTTGATGTCATGATTAACGCCCCCAATAATCTGGTTTAATCATTGTTTTAAAAAACTAATTATGGTGCTCATTTCTGTGTTCGAGTGGCAAATAAAAATGTAGAGTCTGTCCATTTTTGTTAGTTCTCATTTTAGATCTGCGATAAGAACTAGTGTACTTTTCCTTGGACCGAAGTAGCAAGGCAGAGTACCATGTGGAGTCCAGAATGGTGAAGGCTCCACTAACACAGATGAAAATTCTCCCTTTTACTTTTCATCTTGCTTTAAGCCTTTAACCCACACTACTAGTATTTTGTGTGAGCTTTTGTATTAGAAACCATAAACCAACCTTCACTCTTGCCAATAACTAGCTTGCCCTTTTTGACCAAACCCAGAAATAGGAGCAACAGCAAAATCAGCATAAATCCAAATTCCAAGCAAAACCTCCTTGAGGATCCTGATTCGGATCTATCTAACCTTTACTTTCCCTAAACCCCAAAAAAGAGAAACATGTCTATACAACACAGTTATAAAGCGCAAACTGCCTTTACTTTTTTAACATACACAAGTAGTTGCTTTGCCTTGGGAGATGAGTTGAACACCACATCTTTTTCTGTGCAAAACAACAGTGCATGTCACAGAGATTCACTTAAACAAACAGTAGTGCATGGCATTGGTTACCCTCTTTTAAATAAACATTTCTATTCTATCACATTTTCTTCAAGACTATTACTTTGAAGCTTAGGACTAAGGAATTTCTTGTAACAGAATACGCATACACCTTGAAAGTGGATGAAAAAAGCGATGTCTACAGTTTTGGAGTGGTACTATTAGAGTTAATCACAGGCAGAAGGCCAGTTGGCGACTTCGGAGAAGAAGGGCTAGACATTGTTCAATGGACAAAGACACAGACCAAGTCAAGCAAAGAGGGGGTGGTTAAGATTCTGGATCAAAGGCTGACTGATATTCCATTAATTGAAGCAATGCAAGTCTTTTTTGTGGCAATGTTGTGTGTTCAAGAACAAAGTGTGGAGAGGCCAACAATGAGAGAAGTTGTTCAGATGCTTGCACAAGCTAAACAACCCAACACATTTCACATGGAGTGACTTCACCAGACACATTATAGAAGTTGTTGACAACAAGAAGACATAGATGATTCACTGATTATGAGTGGTGAATGTCGGGGATGCAACTCTGCTCAAGCAGTATAACCAGGCTATCTTCGCAGCGATTATTATTTAAAGTATATAAATCATAAATGGTGCTTCTTCTTCTTTTCCCTTTTTCCATCTTAATGGGGTTACTGATGCTTAAAAGCATGTCTGGCTCTAATATTGTGCATGCCGTTGATTAGAGCTAAGCTGTAGTTAGCTTGGAGGGATGATTTTGGTCTCTTTATTTAGGCATGAAAACATGAATAGGGAAAGATGTACGTACTGCAAACCTATCTGATTGTGATTCCTGGCTTCATTATTATATATATATGTCATCATTTGGATGGCATGCTCTTGCTTTTATTGCTCAGATATTATTTGAAGGGTTACGACGCCTTGTATCTGTGAGATATAATCATGAGTATAAATAAATAAATACATAAATAAAGAGGAAAAGAGAAATAAAGCAAGTTTAAGCACTAACTAGGCTAAAATTAACTTGCATTGACCCTGGGATTTATAGGCAATAAAATGATTATATACGAAGTGTAAACTAAGAAGATATATATATATATTCCCATTTGCAATTGCTTGAATTAAAAAAAAAGAATTTTTTTTTAAGGAATTTAATAAATTTTAATGGAAACCTCATGATTTTTTAACTAAAAAAAAAAGACCAACCTACAAGATTTATCACTTATTCTCAATTAATATCAACCTTTGTATATTTTCAATATATTTTATACATGATATAGTCGAGACCGTCGTATAACAACCATGAATGATGCTAGACAATTAAAATTGTGATTCAAACCATTGATGAGACACATTTGCTATTCATAAACTGTGAAGATGGTACAAGTTATACTTGTTGAAGTGTTTTTTAATAAATCATGGTTAATGTGCGTATTTGAAGTTAAATTTAAAGTGGATTTCATTTATTTTTAGGATTAATATTTTATTAAAAAATATTTTTTTTATTTAAGTTTTTTAATATTGAACATTAACATAATTAAAACAAATTATATATAAATAATAAATTAATCTCAAAAGCTCTTATTAATTACCATAATTAATGCTTTATCAATTTTAGTTTCAAAATCCACTATAAAAAAAAAGTGAAGGAATAATTATCTACACTATTTTTCTAGATTTTATAGTTTTTTTCACCTTAGTTTTTTAGAGTTTTCTCCTCTAGTTTAGAGCTTAGGTTTGGTTTTGTCAAGAAATATTTTAGTCATTAACTTTGATTCATACATCTTGTCTTTAAAGTATATAAATAATATGACGGTGTTGGAATCTTAAGAGATTTATTGCAATCATTCAAGTTACACTAAGTTACTTAGAAGCAATAAATCTTTAAAAATAAATAATTCATCAGTGACAACAACAAAAATTTTATTATTTTAAAGATTTTTAAATAGTATTCCTCTTTGTATTAATCTAAACATAGATATATTATGTAATTTATGTGCATGTTAGAAAGGATTGTATTTCAATCTCTTGTATAATATATGCTTAATTAGCATGCATATTAGATTTTAGTTTTGATTACAAGTTTGTTATAATATATAAAATTATATGTTTATATCTTTAAACATATATGAATTCTATTTTTTGAGATAATTTTTTTATTTAATATGTTATCTATTCGCTAGTTTAATTAATCACCTGATTTTTGAACAACAAAGTATCACTAAAAAGTAATTTATTATTAATTAAAAAATATTGGTTTAAACTTTAAAGGCATGTTAATTATCTTTTAAACTTGAAAGGAATCTAAAAAAAGAGAGAGGAAAAAACCCTTCAATAGCCGATAACAAATCAAACATTATAGACATTTCCCCAAAACATTGTGGCTGCTAGAACACCATAAAAAAAACTATAAATTAAAAAAAATAAATCCAAATAGCTACTCTTTGCTGATAATATAGAACCCCCCCTCTCTCAGCATTTGTTTTCTTCCGCAGCATCAGTAAAAAAATAAAAAATCAGCAGCAGCAGGAGGAGGGAGGCACAGCCAGTGTTGCACAAAACAGGTAATCCCTCTTCAGTTCCCAGATTCATATCTCTAATCTTCTATTTGCTTGCATATTTCTTTTTTCTTTTTTTCTTAAATACCCACCTGTCCCGCTTACTGTTTCTTGTAATTTGACCGTGCCATTTTACTCTACCGCATATTTATTGAATCCCATTACTATAATTTATTGTCGAGTGACCATTTAGCTTGTTTATATTGATAATGATTCGTTTTATTGGAAACCAATTCAGTTCTCAATGCATTGATACCTATCAGGTTGCTAACAAGATGTCCCCTAAAACGGCACAAATAATCCGCCTTGTGAGTACGCATCCTGAGGTTTATATACGAATCATGTGATGATTCGTTTGCGCTTGTCGAAGTGCTTCTAGCTGATCGAAATATTGTAATAGATCACTGTCCAAGATTGTGTTTGGAAGTGGGTTGTGGTAGCAGATATGTTATTGCTTCTCTAGCTCTTATGCTTGGACAGGAAGTTTCAGGGGTGTCCTATATTACCATTGATATTAATCCTCATGCATTGAGAGTGACCCTTGAGACGTTGGATGCTCATGGTGTTGATGCTGACTTGATGTGCGTGGATATTGCATCCGGGCTTGAGAAGAGGTTGTCTGGGATGGTGGATGTGATGGTTGTCAACCCACCATATGTACTGCCAATGCCTGATGACGAGGCGGATAATGAAGGAATGGCCTCGGCGTGGGCTGGAGGGAGGATTGGCAGGAGTGTAATTGATAGGATGTTGCCTGTTGCTGATAGACTTTTGTCAGATAAGGGATGGTTATACATGGTTACCCTTACAACAATGATCCTCACATAAATGTCTTCTGATGAGAAAGAAGGGGTATGCTTCTAGAATTTTTGTTCAGAGATCAACAGAAGAAGAGAGCCTTCACATCATCAAGTTCTGGCGTGATTCTGATATTCAACTGGATGCAAAGGAGATTTCAACAACTAAGAAATCGGTTCCTGCAAGGGTCATGGATCCACTTGTTTCATAACTTCCTCAATTGCCATTCTGGAGAAGTTGCAACAGCAATTGTTTATGAATCAGAAGGTAAACAAAAGGCTCGTGTTTTTGCCTGCCACTTCTATATTTCTCTCAAAGTTATCTTACTTCGTTGTATATCCTATATGATTATTTTGCCTGACAAGGGGTTTCATGGCAGCAAAAGCTCAGATTTTTGCAGAAAGCTGTAGTCTCTCTCTCTCTCTCACTCTCTCTCTTGTATCTATCATCCACACTAACTCTCCAACATCTTACTTTTTTATGTGATTTGGAGGCAAGGCCTTCTAAATAGAGTTGGACTAAGGGGTGACCAAACCATTGAGCTAACCTGATTCCTTCTCTAATTCGCTCTTTTATTGTTTACATTTCCTTTCCCTTTTTCTTAAGATGATAGAAGGGTAATTAAAGAGTATATAAAAAAAATGAAAGCATTTCCCGCTAATGGTAAACAATATTGAGAGTTTAAGGTTGGAGAAGAGAACAATATAGCTGAATAGTCTGCTCAAGAAGACCCATCATGATAACGTAGCAAAATGATTCAATTTGCCAGCGTCAGATGAAATTGTTCCAAGATACCATGCAGACAAAGAGAGAAGAATAGAATAAGTCTTCATATCAGAGATTATTAGCTCAATTCTGATGAGAGGCAACCAGGGTCAAGCCAACCAGAGAGTAAGTATCTGCCCCCAGCAAGATTATTTAGGAAACTATCAATGAGTAGCGATTTCATTTTTTTGCTTTTCTTTTTGATAATTTCATATTGCCTTCTTGATTAACACTAGATTATCTACTTGTTACAAGTTATTTGATTTTCTTTTTTCCAGGCAAGTTGATCTGGTCTCATGTAACCTTGCATTTCAAAAGACCATTTTTGCATTTGAGGATTATAACTCTAAGTTTGTAGACCTCTCTTCGAGATACTTTTAGAATCCATGGATCTCATTGTTGAAAAACTTCACATGAGTCCCTTGTCGGCAACCTGGGTGGAGGAAAAACTTCTTTTCTTCCTCTGATACCAGATGCATTGATTTATTGAGTCCGGACTGCTTCTGAAGATCATTCTATCAAGATCACGGCATTTATGATCTGTTCCTGTCCATTAGCTTTTGGTTTATGGCAAATGCTTTTAAATGTTATGACAAAACTAGACATACCAGGTTTGCTTACAACACTGTTGACCACTGTTAGGTGTTCGATCTGTCCGCATTGGCTTCTGATATCGTTGGTCACTTTCAATCACAAGAATTATTTATTATTATTGTAGATAATCTGGCTAATTAAGGAATGGCCTAGTCGCCAGACTAAAATTCAGGGTGCTTGTTCTGCCATTGAAAGAAGCTTGTTTCATCGCTAAATTCCCCTTCACAACCGAAATTCTTGCTCATGCACGAACTTCGGCCCTAGACGTTCCCAAACGCACATAGCTATTTAATGCAAGCCGGCTACAACCCAAAGAGTCACTTGGAGAATGGCTTAAAGTCTTCACTGATGAGATACTAAAAAATAAGTAGTTTAGGATCAAAGTTTACATGGCAGATAAGCTGTTAATCTTTTAATTTTAATAATTTGATTTATTTTCTCTAGTTAAGGTAATTAATAGTTTATACTTGGTGTCTAATAAGGCAAGGCGGTTAGTAATTATTACCTCCAAGAGGTTCTTTTTTTATAGATATGAAGAGCTTAAGTATTATTTTAAAGATAGAAAGAACAATTATATTTAAAATCTAAAAATATATATGTTAAAAATATTAATAATGACGAGATTGAAAACCTAAAACTTGAAGGATTTATAGGGTATTTATAATTTATGAGTCTTATTTTTTATCCTTTAGTGGAGATAAGAAGATAAATTATATTAATGCAATGAAAAAATGATAAAACTTTGAGAGATTTTTTATATATGTGTAAGGAAAGTAAAATACAAAATATAACTAATTTTAGGGAGTTGAGTTCTTCTTTTGTCTGAGCCCAAGGAAACTGGATAATCTCCCTTGGTCATGCCGAAGACGACTGAGCTCTTCCCTTGCCCCCAAGAAAGCCTGAAATTGTGGGTGTTTTAGTGTTTTTTTAGACCAATAAATTTGGATTTATCACCCACTTAACAAAAAACTTAAAAAATATATAAGATATATTTATCAATTATGTTTTATGAAATAAAAATTATCTTTACATTACAAAAAAAAAAAAACTTTCAAGTACGAAATCAAGATTGTCAAAGGCTCTACTTGTCAACATAGATAAAAATAATAATAATTTTTTAAAAAATATTTTTAAATTCCTCTTTTATAGTTTTGCGTAAAGTTTTCGTTCATCTTAAATCTGCTTTGCCTTGATATGTGCTTTCTCAGATCCAGGAAGAGGATGCGTGAGAGAGAGAGCTTTTGCAGGTGTAGGATAACAGTTGCCATGCCCACCAAGAAATTGTTAAATTTATTCTGATGATCGGGCTATGAGCCATTCTCAGATTAGTTTGCAGCTGCAACTTATATGGCCCACTGGGCAGTTCAAAAGATTTATCCAAGGGTAGCTGGGCTCACACACTGTGGATTGTGATTTTTTTAATTAAATTTCTCTGTTTTTTTTTTATATATATAAAAATATGTAATTAATGACAATTCCCTACCTTCCAAGGAGGTTTTACAAAATCTTTAAATAAACTAGAAAATTTATCTTTAAAAAAAGAAATTAGAATTTAAAAGCATAAAGAAAATTAACACAAAATCTTAAATAGAACACTAAATCCAGAAAACTCAAGGAAAATAATAAAATTAGTCTTTCTTGAACCTAATGTTAGGAGATCTAAGGGTTCAATAACCGAAAAAATAGATTTTAATATTTAATTAGATTTAAGATTGGTTTGACGGTCAGATATTTTGTTATGAGTTTTTTTAATTATTATTCTAATCTGGTGTGATAGATATTTCCTTGAATTTAAATTTATAACACTAATCTATAAAAATATATATTAGACGATTCAAATTCAAATAATCTGGACGTAGCATATTCCTATTTACTTGCGGGGAATTTTCGTTAAAATGCCCCTGGACCTTCCGTTTCTATAAGTTCTATTGCTTCAAACCTCTTCCCAGAAGGCCTGCATTTACTTGATTAAAAGCCAATTTCTCATGTGGTGCGTTGTGATAGTTTATGAAAATTTGGTAGTTATTACTTTTTATTTTAAAATACATTAAAATATTTTTTTTATTTTTTAAAAATTATTTTTAATATCAACACATTAAAAAAATTTAAAAATATTATTTTTTAAAAAAACATCTAAATAAAAAGAATCCCACGGTTGGTAAGAGTTAGGTGTTAAAAGACAGGAACAAACAAATCCCTGAGTATATATCCCATCCTAACATTTGAATTGATGTCAAAATCAACAGAAACACACGTTTACATACGTGGAAGGTGTATTTGAATTAGCTTTACTTTTTTATTAACTGTCCAAAATCTTAATTTTTCTAAACCAAGAGAATCAGAAAAAATCAAAACATAAAAAAAACCAATTAAAATGATTAAAGAATTTTTAAAAAATATTTAGTTTGGTTTCGGTTTCAAAAACTAAAACTATATTAACTTGACCAAACGGGTCCAAAGGGGAGCTATAAATAAATAAAATTATGTAACTCAAAGTTGCTCCTCCAAGCTCTCTGCTTCTCTCAATCTCTCACCTAAGCGTCCAAAAAATATGTAACCCTAAATCATTCATATTGAACCCACACTTGAGCTTATATTGTCCCTTCTCCGCAGCAGTAGCAGTAGCGCCCCCACCCAGGACATTTTCTCTCGTTGTTGCTTTGGTAAGATCCAAAAGACTCCAATGGCAATATCGGCTTCAATGTTGTTTCTTCTTAAGACTTTTAATGGCAATAAATTTCTTTATTTGTCAAGTTTGTAATGCTTTGCAAATTTAAATTTTATTAACCAGTTGCTGTGTGTTGTGAAATTTCTTCTACCATTAATGGAGATTTGGAGTTCTGTTAAAGAAAAATTAGACCATCAGAATAGGTATTTTACAACCAAAATCCAAAAAAATAATAATAATAACTTGTATTTCTATTAATAATAACTTGTATTTCTATTAATCACCCTAATATAATATCCATGCATGAATCTAATCTAAATATTAAAAATAAGAGATAGTAAAAAAAAAAAACCCTAAAATTGATTAAATATATAGGAGTATCTTTCTTGATCATCGTTCAAGCCTTCTCTTACATCTCTGTCTTTATGTTTGACAAAATAGAAGATCCTGATATTTTACGACTGAAGTTGTTGTTTTTAATTTTTGAATATATATCTTCTAAACTACCCTTATTTAATTAATAAATGGGCCTTAATTGCAAATACAAAAACAATTATTTTTTTCTTTTTTGGCTTTCAGAAAACTAGAACGCACAAACAATTATGTGTACCCAAGCTGGTCGATCGCGTGGTAGACAAAAGAAAAGGCCCAAATATATATATAATTAAACGACAAACAATAAGATTTTATAACAACAAACCTGATCTGTCCTAATAATTCATGAGCTCATACAATATGGTTTTCAGACACACAATCTGGTCTTCATCAGGTCCAAAGTGTGAAATCAAAATATATAGCTGTAGTGCTCAGAGTCACAGAAGTAATCCATCCATCCAGGCTCCAAAAATAGAAAGAAATGTGTATCTCTTGCTAGCAGTTTATTTGTTAATAAAATTAATATCTTCCTTCTTAATTAATTATATGTATAATGAACCTCAGCAATGAAGGCCAAAGCAAGGGGAACTTGTATAATCACTCCATTTTTTTAAATTAATATGGAATTAAATGCTAATATAAGCTGTAAATAACTATTCCTCCAAGCTTTTAATTACAATGATTGGCATTCTTCTTTCCATGCTATTTTTAAAACCCCAACATCAAGCGAGAAATAATATTTTGTTCTTTGTCAAGCTTGACACAATAGAAAATGACATGTATCATCCAACATTAATATATAATTAGACAGACAGGCAAGCAGACGTAAAGCGGGAGAGAACAATTATTTATGATCCTATTCAAAGAAATTCAACTTTAAAAAAAAATTATGAAGAAGAAACCGAGTAATGTACCCCACCACTTCTCTAGATAGTAAATTAATATTACAATTTAAAATAAAAATAAACAACACACACAGAAATATATGATCCAAACTTACAAGGAAATTAAGGATACATATTCATAAAGAATAACAAATGTTCTTTTTTTTTTTTCATTTACTGCATGTAACCTTTTTTCACAAAGACGGGATTTAATTACTTCTTGATGACGAGTCACGGCTTTGGTGGCTCTGCTTCCTCCACCTTGGCAGGTGTTTCAGCCACAGCTGGAGGTGGTTCAGTCTTCTCTGAAGCCTCCGCTACTACTGCCTCTTCTTTCTTCTCTTCCTCAACTACTATCTCCTTCTCTGTGCTAGTAGTTGCTTCCTCGGTTTTTGTTTCGGGTGCTGGTGCTGGTGCTGGTGCCTCGACTGCCTTTTCCTCTACCGGAATAAAGGTTGAGACTTTTTCAAAGACGAAGAAAATAGGACCCGAAACATAGGCTGGTCCATATTTTGAAGATGTTTCAGATACTAGTTTTGATCCTGGAAACTCTGCGCATGCAAAAATACAGCAAAGTAAATAGAGGTGGCAATGGTCAAAAAAAATTAACGCTTATTAAATCTTGAAAGAAGCTAAGGGAGGAAGAGAGGGTAGATTTTCTATATATATATACCGATTTTAACAAGCTCATCAAGGAACTTTTGAACTGAAGTAGATTGCTTCTTTAATCCTGCTTCTTTGGGATCCTTAACTAAGGTCTGTTTCAGGTTAATTATATATTTACAAGATCATGTTAGTATTTTGTTTCATGTATATATAAATATATAGGTAGCTAGATTTATTTGTGCGTGTGTGATTGACTGACCTTGATTTCAGCTGATGAAGCTTCATAGATTTCTATCACTTTAGGTTCAAGTTCAGTCTTCTTCTCTTCAAACTCCTTACTGATTTCTTCCTATTAATTAAAGCAAGAAAGATATTGCAAGTTCATTATAAAGCAGATACACAGCAGTACATCTACATGCTTCAATTAACATAGTAAATATTTTGTAAGCTTCTTTTGCAGCTAGTTATAATATTCTTGTCGAAAAAAGAAGAAATTCAAGAGTTTAAATTCAAGTTAGAAAGAGGACCTTCGATTCATCAAAGGTCTTGCAAGCTTCAGCTCCAGCTGCCTTCTTGGCACTGTCCTTCTCAAAAACCTTCTTGATCTTTGGAAGAACCTTTGATTTCCAATACCCCATTTCTCTCTTGTCTCAACTCAACAGATTAATCCAAACAACAAAATCTATCCAACAAAAAAATATGTGTGTGAATAATAAGCTAAAGAAGCAAAGTTGATGAAGTAGCCCAACGAGTCTGTGTGTATATTTTCTCACTTACTTTCGAACTGTGTGTAATGCCTCCGGGTTAAAGGAACATGATGCTAAAGAGCATGGCATCATATAGATACACTTGTAACAAAACAACCCCTTGTTTTCCAACTAAATTACCATAAATACCAGCTTAGTCATTCCCACCCGCCAACCTCACCATGCTAATGACCCTCTCTGACCCTCTGCTTCCCTACCAAAGGACAGTCCATGCAGGGCTATGAATGTCCACAAATCTGGGTAGATATGATTGAAAGAAAGGGTGGTTTTGTAAATAAACAAGTGAAGGGAAGGATAAAATAAGGTGGAGATGCCAGTTGGCAATCAACCTCAACGAAAGGTGGCAAATATGAGAAGTGGGTCCTCACTCAAATGTTGATGTTGACGTGTAACAAAATATGTCTCTTTCTTTGGCTTCTCACGTGGCTCCGCTGGTACTACTACTTTCACGCCGTCAATGACTACCCCCGCTCCTCCTCCTCCTCCTCCTCCTCAAGCAAACAAATTAAGACCTCTTTGATTCGACAGCTCTAGTCCATGGTCATGATATTCCAACATTCATCTCCAATTTGCATTTTTATGAATCTTTTAATTTTTTTATTGATTGATTGCGTTTGTACCACTTTTCTATGGTGATTTATGGGATTGAATCAATCAAATTCGGTAATTTAATCGTTAATTGTTTATACTTATTCCTGTATGATATGTGTGTATATCAATTGTGTATATAAAATGTGTAATGTTTTATATTTTATCTTTTATATACATTTTTCTGAAACAAGTTTTGAGTTTTTCTTAAATTTGATAACCTTATTTAAATAAATTTTGTAATCTCATTTTCTTTTCCATTAAGATATTTTAACCCAGAATTTATTGAAGAAAAGAAATATAAATATCAATATTAGAGTTCCAAATCATTTTACTCGATCAACTTGATCATAGTTTAATTAAGGATTTTACCTTCAAATAAATTGTAGCCTCTTCCTACACATTAAATGATTATATTCCATTATAAATATTAACTCGTGGTGCATGTTTTTGAGTTGCCGAGTCATTGTAAAATAATTAGATCGATGGGATGCTCGAACATACAAATTAATTAAGGGGATGACAAACATACTTATATGCGTAATAAATGGGGTTCTGAAAATCTAAAATTCAATATATATATATAATTCAAGAGAAATAAGGTGGAAAAGAAGAAGAAAAGGAAGAAGAAGAAGAAGAAACATATATAGCTAGCTCGCAGTCGCATGCACTTGGGGTGCTTGATTACAATTTCTGCGTCGGCAAAAACAAGGAGTGGAAGACAAGAAAAAGGATTAGTTAATGGTGGGGTTGATGCTAATGAAAGTTTTTTTCTATTATTTGATACCTTGAGACATTATGAAATATTGGATTTAGTACGTCATGCGTTGTTAATTAGCAGGAGGCTACAGCTAGATTACTTGACAAATATCATGTTGCAAACGCAGGTTGTTGGTATGTTTGTTTATGCTTAGGGCAATAATATAACAAAGATTGAACTGTCCTTCATTTGTAGATATCTGTCAACAGCTCTAAATCGGAGGCACAAGCTTTGATATATATATATATATATATATATATATATATATATATATATATATATATATATATATATATATATATATATATATATCGAGGTTTTAAGCAACAGATGCACCTCATTGATCAGTCATTTAGGCAGTCTTAGACACCCATGGATTGAATATAATTAGATTATGTCAATTTTTAACTACGGTTTTGTAGACTAACAAAAACTTTGACAAGAATAATTATCAATTATGCTTAATTTGTTCAACTTCTATCCACGATTCTGCTCTTGTCATCAAAGATTTATATTCTAAATTCTTTTAAAAAAAAAGTTTGAAAGATTCCGGCCTACAGAAAAGGAAAAGGAGAGAGTAAGATTCTACGGGTAATAATATTCAAGAGATTTGAATGAGCAATACTTTTGTAGTGTTTGTTTAGGAAGTTGTATTTGTGTTTTGCTTAAAACGCAAATGCAACATATTTGTTAATGAAAAAAACATAGTTTACTGTTTATAGATTTCATGGAATTTTGCATTTGAAACGTAGGGGGAAGGAAAGCAGCAAGGAGCTGCTTCTTGGGCGGATGGCTCAGCGTTTTAGGTGAATAGTGGAGAATGGCTCCATTGTTCCGGCCGGACCAGGTCTGAACCCAAGCTCAAAATGCATTGAACCGGGTCTGAACCAGTAAAATAAAAAAATATATTTTTTTATTTTTTAATTGTCTTTTATTCAAAAAACTAGTGTTTAACATTATTCAATAACACTATATAAATTAGACGAAGAGCGCTTGAACACGTAACATTTGTAGAATTTGATCGCAATCCCAAATTGTAAATAGTTTAATGGAATAATAAAAAATATTTTATATAAAGTATTATTTATATCATGATATAATAGCAATAGTTAAATCTACAATATTTAAATTAAAAACCATTAATATTAATATATATATTTTTAAATTATTTTATAACCTTAATTTCAAAAGCATTCTTAACCAAATACATTAAACTATTTTTTATTCAATCTTAATTTCAACCACAGTTTTAATCAAGCATTTATAAATACCAAATTAACCTCAAATAAAAATAATTTTTATAAAATAACTTTTTAAAATTATAATTATAAAAACTACCACAATACCAAATAAAACTTTTTTTTAATTTTACAAGCTATTGTTCTCCCAGAAACAAGAAAAGAGGATAATTCACAGGTTAATCCGCAGGTAAGATGGGGTTTTGACTTCCCATGTGTCATTCCATGCTACAGTATTTTTGAAAGTTACACCGGTGCTTCTCACTCAATGCATTAGATGATATTAATTTTACGTCAGAGGAACAAGGACATTCCCCTTTCAGAACCATCAACATTTTAATTTATGGGCTACCAGTCACTTGGTATATATTCTGGTCATAGGAAACTAGGTATTCAGAGCCAAAAAAAAGAAGAAAAAGAAATCAAGTATAATTTGATTTATGATCTTGATGGCACATGCCTCTCAAATGTATATATTTTCCTTGATCAAGCTCTTTCGGTTCAATATTTTTTATTATTATTAACATGGGTGTTCAGGTCAGCTTACATGTATCTCGACTAATTCCACAGGTCCTGAAGTTAACGACCATGTAAGCCTCCAGTGATCATCATATTAACAACCACATGGCTCGAACATGAGATTACAAGAAAAACAAACTTTTTAATCTCAAACTCTTATTTCTTGCGTGACTAATTAATACATTATTTAAAAATATCCAACTGCTATTTTCGTGTAATATAAAATAGTTAAAAAATGATATTTGTCAAATCATCTGAGGGGACC
>Ga0307515_10010600_pt1 | contig 17641 bp, 16 predicted proteins | sample 17_EM_MG_FD_194513 | JGI IMG/M metagenome (GOLD analysis project Ga0307515, IMG submission 194513) | Populus trichocarpa ectomycorrhiza microbial communities from riparian zone in the Pacific Northwest, United States - 17_EM | ecosystem: Host-associated > Plants > Roots > Unclassified | place...
GGCGACCACACCCCGGGTGTACGCGTCGACCACCCAGTCGATCTGCGCGTCGGACAGCACCTGCCCGTCCCGCTTGGCCCGAATAACATCAACCGCCGCAAATTCGCTCACTGTTGCTCCCACCTAGCTCCAATGCCCTCCGGTGGCTCGCCCTCCCCGGCCCAGGAGAGGCCGCCGTCGGCGTCCACCACGACGATCCGGGAGGTACGGGTCAGTCCCCAGGTGACGGCCGCCGCCGCGGTCGAGAAGATCGGCCCCTCCTCCAGGATGCCCTTCTCCGCGTCGTCTTCGCCGGGACTGCCGGCGGATCGCTCCCAATAGCCGGTCCAGACCTGCTCCCCGCCGGACAGGTCGGGGTGCACGAAGACCGTCCCGCGGCCCCGCCACTTCGCCAGTTGCGCGGGCACGGCGGGCACCGCGGCCGGACCGGTGACCTTGTCCAGGTCCTCGGGGCCGAACGCGTGCGGCAGCAACTCGGCGACCTTCAGCGGCCGGGGCAGCGCCTCGACGAGGCACTCGGCGCCGCCGTGCTCGTACAGCAGTTGCCGGCAGCGCCCGCAGGGCATCAGCGGCAGGCCGTTGGCGTCGACGCAGGAGATCGCGACGAGGCGGCCCCCGCCGCTGGCGTGCAGCGAGCTGACCAACCCGCACTCGGCGCACAGCCCGACGCCGTAGGAGGCGTTCTCCACGTTGCAGCCGACGACCACCCGGCCGTCGTCCACCAGACCCGCGACCCCGACCGGAAAGTCGGAGTACGGGGCGTAGGCATGCCGCATGGCCTCAATGGCGGCGGCCCGCAGACTGACCCAGTCGATCTCCATGCGCCGATTCTGCCCCACCGGGTGTTAGCTCTTCACGTACGGCTGTCCGTCGGCAGCGGGGGCACGGACCCGGCCGACCAGTCCCGCCACCGCCACGATCGTCGCCAGGTACGGCAGCATGTTCAGGAACTGGCTCGGCACCGAACTGCCCGCCACGCTCAGATACGTGGCCAGCTTCTGTGCGAAGCCGAAGAACAGCGCCGCGCCCAGCGCCCCGAACGGGGTCCAGCGGCCGAAGATCAGCGCCGCCAGGGCGATGAAGCCCGCGCCAGCCGTCATGTTCTTGTTGAAGCTGCCCGTCGCCACCAGCGTGAAGTACGCGCCGCCCGCGCCCGCGATCAGGCCGCCCAGCAACACGTTCAGGTAGCGCAGGCCGCGGACCCGGATGCCGACCGTGTCGGCCGCCGTCGGGTGCTCGCCGACCGCCCGGGTGCGCAGGCCCCAGCGGGTCCGGGTGAGCCCGAAGTGGATCACGAAGACCAGCATCAGGGCGAGCCAGACCAGCAGGTTCGTCTCGAACAGCACCGGGCCGACGACCGGGATGTCGGCGAGGCCGGGGATCCGCCACTCGGGCATCCGCGGCGGCACGTTGTACGACTGCGCGTCGGTCTGCATGAGCCGCTCGTACAGGAAGCCGGTCATGCCCAGCGCCAGCAGGTTCAGCACGATGCCCACCACCACCTGGTCCACCAGGTAGCGGATGGCCAGCACGGCCAGGATCGCCGCGATGATCGCGCCGCCGATCGCCGCGCTGAACAGGCCCAGCCAGACGCTGGTCGCCATCGTGCCGACCAGGGCCGCGCCGAACGCACCCATCAGGAACTGGCCCTCGATGGCCACGTTCACCACGCCGGAGCGTTCGCCCAGCACGCCCGCCAGGGCGCCGAGCAGCAGCGGCACGGCCAGCTCCAGGGTGCCGGTGGCCGTGTCGACCAGCGGCAGGAACTTGCCCGCCACCTGCCAGCACAGGAACGACAGGACGAAGCCGAGGATGCCCAGCGCGAGCACGGACGTCTGCCACTTGCGCGCCACACCGGCCAGCAGGACCCCGCCCGCGGCCACCGCCACCAGGCCGAAGAGGATCGTGCCGAACTGCCCGTTGATGCTGAGCGCGGCGCCCTGGGCGTCCTCGCTCAGGGTGAACCGCGCGGTCTCGGACGGCGCGAGCGGCCCGAAGATCGCCGTCGCGGCCACGCCGATCAGCGCCACCCCGCCGCCGAGCCGGCGCTGCCTGTCCCAAAACCGGGCCGGAGCCGTGGCCTCGGTCATTTCCTCCACTGTCGCCGTCGACACCGGGGTCACCAGCCCTTCGCCATCGATGCGCCGAGCCGCGCGGAGCGGGCGGCCCGGAGGTGGAAGATCGCCTTCACCAGGGCCGGGGCCGCGATGAAGATGACGATCAGGGCCTGCAGCACGGTCACCAGTTCCAGGGAGATGCTGGAGAACGACTGCATGCGGTTGCCGCCGGCGCGCAGCGCGCCGAACAGCAGCGCGGCGAGCAGCGTGCCCCACGGACGGTTGCGGCCGAGCAGGGCCACCAGCAGGCCGTCGAAGCCGATGGTGCCGGCCACCTGGGTGGTCAGGGCGTGCGCCGTGCCCAGCACCTGGGTGGCGCCGCCGAGCCCGGCCAGGCCGCCGGCGACGACCATGAGCAGGGTGTAGGTCCGGCCGACACCGATACCGGCGGTCCGCGCGGCGGCCGGGTTGGCGCCCACGGCCCGCAACTCGAAGCCGAACGCGGACCGGTTGAGCAGCCAGGCGACCCCCGCGGTGGCCAGCACCGCGAGCAGGATGCCGACGTTGACCCGCAGCTCACCGCCGATCGCCGGCAGTTGCGCCGACGAGTCGACCGGCTCGCTGATCGCGTCGCTGCGCCCGCTGGCCTGGATGCCCTTCTGCAGGATCAGCCAGCCCAGGAAGAGGTTGGCGGTGTAGTTCAGCATGATCGTGACGATGACCTCGTGGGCGCCGGTCCGGGCCTTGAGGATGCCGGGCACGAAGCCCCACAGCGCGCCGCCGAGCAGGCCGGCGCAGAGCGCGGCGAGCAGGTGGACCACGGGCGGCAGCGGCAGCAGGAAGCCGGCCAGCGCGGCGCAGACCGTGCCGATCACCGCCTGGCCCTGGCCGCCGATGTTGAACAGGCCGCCGCGGAAGGCCAGCGCCACGGAGAGGCCGGTGAAGACCAGCGGGGCCGCGTAGGTCAGCGTCTCGGAGATCGGGAAGAACACCTGCCGCCAGGTGCCGCTGCCGTCGGCCCAGGCGGTCACCGCGGCGGGGTCGACGATCGCGCCCTTGAACAGGTCCGCGTAGGCGTTGCTGACGACCGTCCAACTGGCGTTCAGCGCGTCGGCCGGGCGGGCGGTGAAGTAGGAGAACGTGTCCAGCACCTTCGGGTCCGACACGATGATCAGGATCGCGCCGATGACCAGCGCCAGCACGATGGAGAGCACCGTGACCGTGACCGTGTTGGCGGACCACAGGTTGTGCAGGAAGTGACTCAGGAAAGAGTCCTGATCGTCCGGCTTGTCCTTGTCGGGGGCCGCGGGGGCGTCCGCCGCGGTCTCGTCGGTGGTCACTTGGTCCCCTTCTCTGCGACGCCGTCACCCTCGGCGTCGTCCCCTGCACCCTCGGCGTCGTCCCCTGCCGGTGCGGCGGGCTGGTCTGTGATGCCGGCCATGAGCAGGCCGATCTCCTCGCGCGGCGTGTCCGGGGAGACGATCGCCAGGATCCGGCCGCGGTACATCACCGCGATCCGGTCCGCCAGCCCGACCACCTCGTCCAACTCGCTGGAGACCACCAGCACCGCCGTGCCGACGTCCCGCTCGTGCACGATCCGGCCGTGGATGAACTCGATCGAGCCGACGTCCACGCCGCGGGTCGGCTGCGCCGCGATGAACAGCCGCAGCGGCCGGGACATCTCCCGGGCCACGACGACCTTCTGCTGGTTGCCGCCGGAGAGCGTGCTGACCGGCGAGTCGGGCGAGGACGTACGGATGTCGAACTGCTCCACCCACTCGCGGGCCGCCGTGCTGACCGCGGCCGGGTTGAGCCGGAACGCGTTGCCGTACGGCGGCCGGTCGTACTGGTCGAGCACGAGGTTCTCCGCGACGGAGAACTCCTTGACCACGCCGTCCAGGCTGCGGTCCTCGGGCACGTAGCCGATGCCGGAGCGCAGGATCTGCTTGGTGGTCATGCTGGTCAGGTCCTCGTTGTCGACCGTGATCGAACCGGCCAGCGGCTCGCGCAGGCCCATCACGGCCTCGACCAACTCGGTCTGGCCGTTGCCCTGCACGCCGGCGATGCCGAGCACCTCGCCGGCCCGGACGACCAGGTCGACGCTGTCGACGGCGCGGATGCCGCGGTCGTCGTCGACGATCAGGCCGGAGATCTTCAGGACCTCGCGGCCGGGCGCGGCGGTGGCCTTGGTGACTTCCAGGCTGACCGCGCGGCCGACCATCAGGGCCGCCAACTCGTCCTCGGGGGTCTCCGGCGAGGCGGTGCCCACGGTACGGCCGCGCCGGATCACGGTGATCCGGTCGGCGATCTGCTTGACCTCTTTGAGCTTGTGGGTGATGAAGACGATCGACTTGCCGGCGTCACAGAGCCCGCGCATGACCGTCAGCAGTTCCTCGGTCTCCTGCGGGGTGAGCACCGCGGTCGGCTCGTCGAGGATGAGCAGGTCGACGTCGCGGGTCAGCGCCTTGACGATCTCGACCCGTTGCTGCGCGCCGACGGGCAGGTTCTCCACCAGCGCGTCGGGGTCGACCGGGAGGCCGTACCGTTGGGAGACGTCGATGACCTCGCGCCGGGCCCGGCGCCGGTCGAGGAAGCCGGCCCGGGTCTTCTCCGCGCCGAGCGCGATGTTCTCCGCCACGGTGAAGACCGGGACCAGCATGAAGTGCTGGTGAACCATGCCGATGCCGGCGGCGATGGCGTCGCGGGGGCTGCGGAACGTCCGCGCCTCGCCGTCGACCAGCACCTCGCCCTCGTCCGGCTGCAGCAGCCCGTAGAGCTGGTTCATCAGGGTGGACTTGCCGGCACCGTTCTCGCCGAGCAGGGCGTGCACCTCGCCCGGTTCGACGGTCAGGTCAATGTGATCGTTGGCCACCAGGTCGCCGAAGCGCTTGGTAATGCCGCGCAGTTCGAGTCTCAGCGGAATCTCCTGCAGACGAGAGGCTGGTGATCAACGGGGGGACGTTAGCAGCCGGAGCAGAGCCGCCGCGCAGGCCGCGAGGGGAATTCCCCCCGCGACCGCGCGGCGGCCGAAAATGCTAGATCGAACCGCGGATTACTGCGGGGCGTTGGCCGACTCGACCTTCACGGTGCCCGCGATGATGTCCGCCTTGAGCTTGTCGACCTCGGCCTTGAGGGCCGCGTCGACCTTGCTGTCGAACTGGTTGTACGGCGCGATCGAGACGCCGTTGTTCTCCAGCGTGCCCAGGTAGCCCGGGGTCGACCCGAGGGTCTTGCCCGAGGCGCCATCCGCCACGGCCTGCTCCACGGCGTCGGTGATGTTCTTGACGACCGTGGTCAGGAAGACGTCGCAGTACTGCTCGGCGCTCTTGCAGCCGTCCTGGTCAACCCAGATGACCGACACCTTGCCGTCGGACGCCTTGGCGACGTCCGCGGTGCCCAGACCCGTGCCGCCGGCCACCGGCATGATCACGTCGGCGCCCTGGGCGACGAACGTGTTGGTGATCGACTTGCCCTTGTTCTGGTCGCCGAAGTTCTCGGAGAAGGTGCCGTTCTGCTTGGCCTTGTCCCAGCCGAGCACCTTCACGTCCTTGCTCTTCTGGGTGTTGTAGTAGGCCACCCCGTCGGCGAAGCCGTCCATGAAGACGGTCACCGGCGGGATCTTCAGGCCGCCGTAGGTGGCCACCTTGCCGGACTTCGAGTAGCCCGCGGCGACGTAGCCGGCGAGGAACGCGGCCTGGTGGGTGGCGAACTGCATCGGGTAGACGTTGGTGGCGCCCGCGATGCTGCTGTCCACGATGCCGAACTGCTGGCTGGTGTTCTCCGCCGCGACCTTCTTGGTGGCGTCGCCCATCAGGCCGCCGACCGCGAGGATGAAGTTGCACTTCTGCGTGACGAACTGCCGCAGGTTGGGCTCGTAGTCGGCCTCGGCGGTCGACGCGACGTACTTCGGGTCGACGGAGCTCTGGGCCTCCTTGGCGGCCTGCAGACCGGCCCACGCCGACGCGTTGAACGACCGGTCGTCGATGCCGCCGGTGTCCGTAACCATGCACGCCTTATATGCCGCCGCGGTGCTCGCGGTGGTTCCGCTCGGGGTTTCCTCGGGGGCGTCGCCACAGGCCGCGGCGGCGAGCGAGAGCCCACCCGCCGCGAGAATCGCAACGATTCGCTTCCCACGTACTGGGCGCAAGACGCCCTCCTTCCACTGCACACCGACATTGCGCGGTGAGTCTCAGGTCGGGAGCGTAGCCGCAGGCCACGGCGACGTCAGGAAATCGGGCCGTACTGTTGGCGCACCGTTACCTGGCCGCGATCGAGGCCGCGCCTGAACGCCGCTTTAGCAAGTGTGGGGCGGGAATTGCCCGGTTATCCGCGTAACGCGCCGTTAATCTTTCGGCGTTCCCGGACCTTGGCCGGCGATTTGTTCGGCGCCACGCGGCGTCGAGGACCGGGCGGCAGCACGCCAACCGCGGAGGCCGAGCACCCCCACCGTCGTGCCGATGACCAGCGAGGCGGCGATCAGCAGGGCGTGCACCCAGAGGAACGAGGTCGGGCTCCCGTCGACGAAGGACCGGTCGTCCTTCCAGATCGCCAGCGCGAACCGGGGCCAGATCAGCCACGTCCACGCACCGACCGCCACCAGGAAGCCCGACCACCGCCGCGTAAGCACCACGCCGAGCAGTATGCCCGCGGCAGGTCAGCCCACCAGCACCGGCTCGCGCTCCGGCTCGGAGTCGCTGGGCGCGACCTGGTCGGCGGGCCGGGTCAGACCGCGCCTTCCGGCCGCGACCAAAAGCAGACCCCCGATCGCGTACGCGCTGAGCACCCAGACCGCCGGGGCGGCACCATTGCCGTCGAAGTACGCGACCGAGCGCAGCAAAGTCGAGCCCGCGCCGATCGGCAGGAACTGCCCGACGGCTCCCCACGGCTGCGGCAGCAACTCGGCCGCCGAACCGACGCCGGAGAGCGCGTTGCCGACCAGGAAGACCGTCACCGCGCCGAGGGCCAGCCCGGCCCGGCCCAGGACGGCAGCAAGCCCGGCGACCGCCCCGGAGACGGCGAGCGCGAACAGCCCCATCACCGCCGCGTTGGCGAGGTAGTCGCCGGGCAGCACACCGAGCCAGTACTGCTGGACGGCCGCACCGGTCAGCCCGGCGAGCACACCGAACGCGCCGAGCGCGACAAGTCGGGCCGCGCGCCGCCGCACGACAAGGAAGGTCAGGATCCCGGCGATCAGGCCGGTCATCGCGAGCGGCAGGAAGCCCGCGCCGAAGCCGGCGCCGCGCGGGTCGTCCGCGTCGGTGGGCACGACGTCGACGACGGGGACCGGCTTGCCCTGGCCGAGCGTCGCGGTGGCCTGGGTCAGCAGGGTGGCGACGGTCGGGCTCGCCCCGGAGGCGACGTGCAGGGCGGGGCCTTCGGCGCCGAGCACGATCGCGCCGTACACGTCGCGGTTCCTGATCGCGGCGTCCGCGTCGGCGACCACCTCGACGTCGAAGGCGCCCGGGTGGGCGGCCTCGAGTCGGGCGGCGAGTTGGTTCGCCGCGGGCGCCGGGCCGGCGACCGCGATCGGCAGGTCGCGGGGCGCCAGGTTGGCGGCCGGGCCGGCGAAGAGCGGAACCAGCAGCGCCTGCAGGGCGACGACGGCGACGGCGAGGACGAGGGCCAGGGTGGTTGCTCGTGGCTGCCTGGACATGAGAACTCCTAAAACGAATGCTCGTTCTTTATTTTCCCCAGCGTGCCTCGCCCGGCGGCAGGTGTCAAGAACGAGCGTTCGTTTTAGACTGTGCGGCGTGCCACGCGTCTCCGAAGACCACCTGACCGCCCGCCGCGAGCAGATCCTTGCCGCGGCCCGCTCCTGTTTCCTGCGCAACGGCCTGCACAACACGTCGATGCAGGACCTGATCCGCGAGGCCGGCCTGTCGGTGGGCGCGGTCTACCGCTACTTCAAGTCCAAGAACGAGATCATCAACGCGATCTCGCAGAGCGTGGCGGGCGGGCTGGTCATCGAGTTGGAGCAACTCGCGGTGGCGGAGTTGCCGCTGCTCGACGCGATGAGCCGGGTCCTTGACCTGGTCGACGCCCAGGTCGGTCCGGGCGGCACCTTTCCCTTGGCGCTCCAGGTCTGGAGCGAGGCGGTCCTCGATCCGGCGATCGGGGCCATCGTGCGCGCCCGGCTGCTGGAGTTGCGCCAGCCGTTCCGGGCAATCGCCCGGCAAGCGATCAAGCAGGGCGAGCTTCCGCCGGACACCGACCCGGACGCGGTCTCCGCGGTCCTGTTCGGGATGGTCCCCGGCTACGCCCTGCAGCGCCGCCTGGCCGGCGAGCCCGACAAGGCCACCTACCTGGCCGGCGTCCACGCCCTGCTAGCCCGCTGAGATCGGCCTAGCTCGACGTGGTGAGCTTGGCGGCGATCCGGGCGAAGCCGGCCCGGACCTCGGCCGCCGTCGGCGGGCGGCCCGGCGTGGTGTGCCGCGGCTCGTCGTCGACGTCGAGGTCCTCGGCCGTCGTGTCGAGTTCGTGGCCCGTCCGGGCCAACTCGATCTCGGCGCGGATCGCCTCCGCATCGGCCAGCGGCAGCAGCGGCTCGACCACCGCCATCAGGTCCTCGTCGGCGACGACCGCCTGGGCCAACGCGAGCGCATGCGGCCGTTCGTACGGCCCGCAGACCAGCGGTTCCCATTCCTCGTCGTCGTCGAGCGCGCCGATGGTGATGATCCATGGCAGATCCGCCACCGGCGAGTCCGGCGGCAGGTGCAGCGTCACGAGTGTGCCCACGGGCCCATCATTCCGGGCTGTGGTGCCGAATCCAGGTATTTTGCCCCACCGGAACAGTTTTATCGCTGGCTGACAGGTCCACCACGCGCCCGTGTGGGCTGGTCGCCGCCCAGGCCGCGCCGAAGAGCAGCAACTGGTTGAAGACGTACAGGTAGACCAGCACGCCGACGGCGCTGGCGACCAGGCCGTACGCCGGGTTGCGCTCGACCAGGCCGACGAACGACTTGCCGACCGTGTTCAGCAGGGTGATGCCGACGCCGACCTGCAGCACCGGCGGCGCCATCCGGCGTACGGTCATCCGCAGCCGCGGCACGGCGGCCAGCAGCGCCGCCGCCAGCAGCATGTTGATGCCCAGGGTGAGGATCACGCTGACCGCGGAGCGCAGGATTCCCACCCGCCCGTCGGCGATCCACTCCAGCAGCGACTCCAGGCCGTAGACGGCGAACACCGAGACGCCAAGCAGCAGCAGGATGCCGAGCAGCACCAGCAGGTCGACGATCTGGCGTACGCCGATGTAGCCGGGCTGCTCGTTGAGCCGCCAGATCAGCCGCTGCGACGAGCGGATCGCCTCGACCCAGCCGATGCCGGTGAAGATCAGGCCGACGATGCCGACGATGCCGACGGTGCGTCCGCTGTCGAGGATCGCCTGCACGTCCAGGAACGGCAGGTTCTGCCCCAGGAACCGCTGCACGACGTCGAACAGGTCGGTGTTGGACTTGATCAGAAAGCCGAAGATCGAGTAGCCGATCAGGGCGAGGGCGAAGACCGCGAAGAAGCCGTAGTACGCGATCGCCGCGGCGAGCCGGCCGCCGAGCACCTCGTCGTAGCGCAGCATCGCACGGCACAGGTGGTCGAAGTATCGGGAGCGGTGCCGCAACGCCATGATGCGCGCCTCGACCGCCGCGTACGCCCGGTCTATGGCGTTCACGCCGCCGACCGTACCCAATGGGTCACGGCCTGAACCCGCAGGCCCGGCCCTTTAGCTCGGGTCGCCCAGGGGGAAGTCTCGGCGGCGCTGCCACGGGCCCTCGCCGCCGTGCGAGAAGAGGCTGAAAGCGGGCACGTCGAAGCGCGCGGAGAACCCGGCGAGATCCTCGAAGACCGCGTCGAGGGCGTCGCTCGGCACGTCCTGGGCGACGGTCACGTGCGGGTGGTACGGGAAGCGGGTGTCGCGGTGGATCTCGTCCGCGGCGGCGATCGCGCCGGCGAGCAACTCGCACTCGCTGATGCCGATCGCCAGGGTCACGAAGACCACCTCGGTGATCGGCCGGAACGTGCCGGTGCCGCGCAGATGGATGGTGAACGGCCGCTGCGCCGAGGCCACCGACTCCAGGTGCTTCTCGATGGCCGGCAGCGACTCGGCGTGGACCTCGGTCGGGCCCAGCAGCGTGACGTGCGCCGGCGTGTACGCGGCCTGCGGATCGCCCGCCTGGTCGCGGCGCAGCGTCAGCGCCGAACCCCAGGGCTCGGGGATGTCGATCGCGACGCCGATGCGCGTCGTGCCCTCGGCCACGCGGGTCAGGCCCCGCGCGCGGGGCTGAGGAAGCCGATGTTCTGGTACGCCTGGGCGAGCGTGACCGCGGAGACGGCGCGGGCCTTGTCGGCGCCGACGGCGAGGACCTTGTCCAGGTGGCCCGGGTCCTCCAGGAAGGCGCGGGTGCGTTCCTGGATCGGCTTGACGAAGCCGACCACGATCTCCGCGAGGTCCTTCTTGAGGTCGCCGTAGCCGCGGCCGTCGTACTGCTCCAGCAGCTCGTCTATGGTGCGGCCGGTCAGGGCCGCGTAGATGGTGAGCAGGTTGCTGATGCCGGGCTTGTTCTTCTCGTCGTAGAGGATCTCGCGGCCGGTGTCGGTGACCGCCGACTTGATCTTCTTGGCCGAGCGGGACGGATCCTCCAGCAGCTCGATGATGCCGTTCGGCGACGACGCGGACTTCGACATCTTCGACGTCGGGTCCTGCAGGTCGGTGATCTTCGCCGTGTCCCGCACGATGTGCGCCGACGGCACGGTGAAGGTCTTGCCGAACCGGGTGTTGAAGCGCTGGGCCAGGTCCCGGGTGAGCTCCAGGTGCTGGCGCTGGTCCTCGCCCACCGGTACCGCGTCGGCCTGGTAGAGCAGGATGTCCGCGGCCTGCAGGATCGGGTACGTGAACAGGCCGACGCTGGTGGTGTCGGTGCCCTGCTTCGCCGACTTGTCCTTGAACTGAACCATCCGGCCGGCCTCGCCGAAGCCGGTGATGCAGCTCAGCACCCAGGCAAGTTGGGCGTGTTCGGGCACGTGCGACTGCACGAAGAGGGTGCAGCGCTCCGGGTCGAGACCGAGCGCCAGCAGTTGCGCCACCGACAGCCGGGTGCGATTGCGCAGGGCCACCGGATCGTGCCCCATGGTGATCGCGTGCAGGTCAACGACGCAGTAGAAGGTGTCCGCGGTTTCCTGCATGGCCACCCAGTTCCGCACCGCGCCGAGATAATTGCCGAGGTGGAACGAGTCGGCGGTCGGCTGGATGCCGGAGAGCACCCGGGGGCGGTGGTCGGCGTCGGACATGAGCGCCATTGTGTCAGTCTCGGCGGGCTTTCCGTCAAACGCCCGCCTGATGACCGTCCCATGTTTGAACGTGTTGACTTATGAGCGTTCTTGGTGGAAAGCTATTCTGGAGAACGCGCCCGGCTACGAAAGGTCACGACGTGAAACTGCTCGTCACGGGAGGGGCCGGCTACGTCGGCAGCGTCACCAGCCGGCTGCTGCTCGACGCCGGACACGAGGTCACCGTGCTGGACAACCTCAGCACCGGCTTCCGGGAAGCGGTCGCGAGCGATGCGACGTTCGTCCAGGCCGACATCTCCGCCGCCGGCGACGTGCTGACCCCGGAGGCGGGCTTCGACGCCGTCCTGCACTTCGCCGGCCTCATCGCCGCCGGCGAGTCGATGACCAAGCCCGAGCTGTACTGGGAGCACAACGTCGTCCGCTCGCTCGCCCTGCTGGCGGCGGTCCGGGCCGCCCGGGTCCCGCGGCTGGTCTTCTCCTCCACGGCCGCCGTCTACGGCAACCCGCTCGAACTGCCGATCGTCGAGGCCGCGGTCAAGGCACCCACCAACACGTACGGGGCCACCAAGCTCGCCTTCGACTACGCGCTCACCTCGGAGGTGTTCGCGCACGGCCTCGCGGCGGTCTCGCTGCGCTACTTCAACGTGGCCGGCGCCCTGATCCGCCCCGACGGCACGGCCATCGGCGAGCGGCACGCCCCCGAGACCCACCTCATCCCGATCGCCCTGCAGGTCGCCGCGGGCAAGCGCGACAAGCTGCAACTCTTCGGCGACGACTACCCGACCGTCGACGGCACCTGCGTGCGCGACTACATCCACGTCGAGGACCTGGCCCGGGCGCACCTGCTGGCGCTCGACGCGGCCACCGGCGGCGAACACAAGATCTACAACCTGGGCAACGGCAACGGCTTCTCCAACCGGCAGGTGGTGGCGGCCGCCCGCGAGGTCACCGGCGCCGACCTGCCGGTCGAGATCGCGCCGCGCCGCGACGGCGACCCGGCCACCCTGGTCGCCTCGTCGCAGCGGGCCCGCGACGAGTTGGGCTGGGCACCGGCGAAGAACACCCTGCCGGACATGATCGGCGACGCCTGGGCGTTCTACCGCTCGCACATCGCGTGATCTGATCATGGACATGACTGTTGCGTCCTCGGCCGTCGCGGCCTTCCGTAGCACCTTCGCCGCCGAGCCCACCGGCCTGTGGGCCGCGCCCGGCCGGGTCAACCTGATCGGCGAACACACGGACTACAACGACGGCTTCGTACTGCCGTTCGCGCTGCCACAGCGGGTGATCGCGGCAGCAGCGGTGGCCGACTCCCCCGGCTGGACGGTCTGCTCGGACTTCGCGAGCGACGCCGTGACCTTCACCTCGACGGAGCCGCAGCCCATCGAGGGCTGGGCCGCGTACGCGGCCGGCGTCGTCTGGGCGCTGCGCGACGCCGGCTTCGACGTGCCGCCGGCCCGGATCGCGCTCGCCTCCGACGTGCCGGTCGGCGCCGGGGTGTCGTCGTCGGCGGCGCTGGAGTCGGCGGTGCTGACCGCGCTGGTCGAGCTCGGCGGGCTGGATCTGCCGGTGGCGGCGCGTCCCGCGCTGGCGCAGCGGGCCGAGAACGTCTACGTGGGCGCGCCCACCGGGATCCTGGACCAGTCGGCGTCGATCCGCTGCACCGAGGGCAACGCCCTGTTCCTCGACTGCCGGTCGCTGGCGGTCGAGCAGATCCCGTTCGACCTGGCGGCGGCCGGCCTGGCCATCCTGATCATCAACAGCAACGCGCCGCATCAGCACGTCGACGGCGAGTACGGCGCCCGCCGCAAATCCTGCGAGGAGGCGGCCCGCATCCTCGGCGTGCCGGCCCTGCGCGACGTGACCACCGCCGACCTGGCCGAGGCGCTGCGCACCCTGGACGACGAGGTGATGCGCCGCCGGGTCCGACACATCGTGACCGAGGACGAGCGGGTGCTCGAGACGGTGGCGCTGCTGCGGTCGGGCCGGATCCGCGAGATCGGCCCGCTGATGACGGCATCGCACGCCTCGATGCGCGACGACTTCGAGATCACGGTCGCGGAGGTGGACGTGGCGGTGGAGGCGGCGCTGGCGGCGGGCGCGTACGGGGCCCGGATGACCGGCGGCGGCTTCGGCGGCTGCGTGCTGGCCCTGATCGACACGGACCGGGCGGCGGCAACCACAGCGGCGGTGGAAAGCGCCTACGCGGAGCGCGGCTTCACGGCCCCGACCACCTGGTCAGCGACCCCGGGCCCGGGCGCGGCACGCCTGAAATAGAAGGAGGCAGGGTGCCTACGCACTCCCTGCCACTTCTAACGTATAGCGCATTGGGGGGCTTGCCGCAAGACCCGGTTCGTGGCGCAGAATCGCTGGCCTAGGCCAGAAATCTGCGGAAATGGGAGCCACGAGTGCGTGTGTTGTTGTCGCCGTTCGACCTTCCCGACCATCTCTCTGCCAAGGCCGACCCGACGCTGATCGCCGGCGACGAGCGGCACTTCGCGGCCATCGCGGAGACTCTCGAGCAGTTGTCCGCCGAGCTGACCCACCGCCTCGCCGCCGAGCGCAAGGCGCCCGGCGGCGTGGGCCAGCAGGCGATGGACCGGGACCTGGAGATCCACCGGTTGACCGCGCGCCTGCGCAGACTGCGTCGCTTCGGTCTGGACCTGTGCCTCGGGCACATCGTCAGCGCAGACGACCCGGAGCCGGTGTACATCGGCCGCTTTGGCCTCACGGACAGCGCGGGTCGCCGGCTGCTGCTCGACTGGCGCTCCCCGGCGGCCGAGCCGTTCTTCGGCGCGACCCACGCCAACCCGATGGGTCTGGCCAGCCGCCGCAGGTATCGCTGGGCCCGCGGCCGGGTCAACGACTACTGGGAGGAGGTGTTCACCTCGGACGGGTTCGACGGGCACGCCGCCGCCCTCGACGACCAGTCCGCCTTCATCGCCAGCCTGGGCGGCAACCGGTCGGCCCGGATGCGCGACGTGCTCGGCACCATCCAGGCCGACCAGGACGCCATCATCCGGGCGGGATCTTCGGGTGCGCTCATCGTCGACGGCGGTCCGGGTACCGGCAAGACCGTCGTCGCGCTGCACCGCACCGCCTATCTCCTGTACGCCGATCCGCGCCTCGGTCACCGTCAGGGCGGCGTGCTGTTCGTCGGCCCGCACCAGCCGTACCTGGCCTATGTCGGCGACGTCCTGCCCAGCCTCGGCGAGGAGGGCGTGCAGACCTGCACCCTGCGGGACCTCGTCGCCGAGGGTGCCGCGGCAACGGTCGAGGCCGACCCGGAGGTGGCCCGCCTGAAGTCGTCCGCGAACCTGGTGGCGGCGGTCGAGGCCGCGGTCCGGTTCTACGAGGAGCCGCCCAGCGCACCGATGACGGTCACCGTCGAGGGGGCCGACGTCTGGCTGAGCGCCGACGATTGGGCCGAGGCGTTCGAAGCGGCGGAGCCCGGTATCCCGCACAACGAGGCGCGCGACCTGGTCTGGGACGAACTGCTCACGATCCTGATCGACAAGTACGACGGCGACGATCCGCCGGAGCTGGTCCGAAGGTCGCTGCTGCGGAACAAGGAACTGCTCACGACCTTCAACCGCGCGTGGCCGCTGCTCGAGGCCGCCGACCTCGTCGCGGACCTCTGGTCGGTGCCCGCCTACCTGCGCAAATGGGCACCCTGGCTCAGCGCCGACGAGATTCGGCAGCTACGGCGCGGGGACGCCCACACCTGGACGTTGTCCGACCTGCCGCTGCTGGACGCGGCCCGGCAGCGGCTGGGCGACCCGGAGGCGGCCCGACGTCAGCGCCGGCACCGGGCGGCGGTCGCCGCCGAACGCGAGCGCCTGGACAAGGTCGTCGACGACCTGCTCACGGCCGAGGACAGCCAGGAACCGATGCTGAACCTGCGGCGGGACATCCAGGCCGCCATGGTCGACGAGGTGGCCCGGCCCGACCTCGACCTGGAACGGCTCGCCGGCCCGTTCGCGCACATCGTCGTGGACGAGGCTCAGGAACTGACCGACGCCGAGTGGCAGATGCTGTTGCCGCGCTGCCCGTCCCGGAGCTTCACCATCGTCGGGGACCGCGCCCAGGCCAGGCACGGGTTCACCGAGTCGTGGCGGGAACGGCTGGAGCGGATCGGGCTCGACCGGATCAACCTGGCCTCGCTGAGCATCAACTACCGGACGCCGGAGGAGGTCATGGCGGAAGCCGAGCCGGTCATCCGGGCCGTGCTCCCGGACGCCAACGTGCCGACCTCGATCCGCAGTAGCGGCCTCCCCGTCGTACACGGATCCGCGGCCGAGCTGGGCTCGATCCTCGACACCTGGCTCGGCGCGCATGCCGAAGGGATTGCCTGTGTCATCGGCGACCCCACGTTCCGGGCGACGTCCCGCGTCCGGTCGCTGACCCCGGAGTTGTCGAAAGGGCTCGAGTTCGACCTGGTCGTCCTCGTCGACCCGGAGGCGTTCGGCGGCGGCATCGAGGGAGCGGTCGACCGCTATGTCGCGATGACCCGAGCGACCCAGCAACTCGTCATCCTTACTACCGAGGAAGCTTGATGACCTCAGTCACCAGCCCGCCCGAGCCCGCCGTCAAGATGTCGCATCGCGAGGTCGTCCAGGCGCTCTCCGGTCTGATGCTCGGCCTGTTCGTGTCCATCCTGGCCTCCACCGTCGTGTCGAACGCCCTGCCGCGGATCATCGCCGACCTGGGCGGCACCCAGTCCGTCTACACCTGGATCGTCACCACGGAGTTGCTGGCCATGACGGCAACCGTGCCGCTGTGGGGCAAGCTGGCCGACCTGTACAGCAAGAAGCTACTGATCCAGGTCTCGCTCAGCCTGTTCGTCGGTGGCTCGCTGATCGCCGGCCTCACCCCGAACGTCGGGATCCTCATCGTCAGCCGGGTCGTGCAGGGCGTCGGCGCGGGCGGGATGGGCGCGCTCGCGCTGATCGTGATGGCCGCGATGATCCCGCCGCGCGAGATGGGCCGCTACTCCGGCATGTTCGGCGCCATCTTCGGCGTCGCGACCATCGCCGGGCCGCTGATCGGCGGCCTGCTGGTGGACACATCCTGGCTCGGCTGGCGCTGGTGCTTCCTCATCGGCGTGCCGTTCTCGATGGCCGCGATCGCGCTGCTGCAGAAGACGTTGCATCTGCCCCCGACGCCGCGCAGGCCGGTCTCGATCGACTGGCTCGGCGCCTTCCTGATCACCGCGGGCGTGTGCGACCTGCTGATCTGGTCGACCCTGGCCGGCCACCACTTCGCCTGGGCGTCGTGGCCGACCGCGATCTTCGTCGTGGGCGGGCTGCTGCTGCTCAGCCTCGCCGTGTACGTGGAGTCGCGGGCCCCGGAGCCGATCATCCCGTTGAGCATCTTCCGCAACCGGACGGTCTCGCTGACCATCGTCGCCAGCGTGCTCGTCGGCCTGGCAATGTTCGGCGGCACGGTCTTCCTGTCGCAGTACTTCCAGATCTCGCTCGGCAAGTCGCCGACCGTCGCCGGCCTGATGAGCCTCCCGCTGATCTTCGGCCTGCTGGTGTCGTCAACGGTCGCCGGCAACCTGATCACCAAGTACGGCCGCTGGAAGCCCTACCTGGTGGCCGGCTCGGTAGTGATGACCGGCGGGATGCTGCTACTCAGCACGATCGACGCGCACACCAGCGTGCTGACGCTGTCGGTGTTCATGGCGGTGCTCGGCGTCGGCGTCGGCATGCTGATGCAGAACCTGGTGCTCGCGGCGCAGAACGACGTCCCCGCGCAGGAACTGGGCGCGACCACGTCGTCGCTCACGTTCTTCCGGAGCATGGGCGGCGCGATCGGCGTCAGCGCGCTCGGCGCGGTCCTGGCGAACCGGGTGACCTCGCTGCTGGCCGAACGCCTCGGCACGACCGCGACGGGCGGCACCGCGAAGGTGCCCGACCTGGCCACCCTGCCGCCGCAGGTGCTGACCGTCGTCCGGGACGTCTACGGCGCGGCCACCGCCAGCCTGTTCCTGGTGGGCGCCCCTATCGCACTGCTCGCCGTGATCGCGGTCCTGTTCATCAAGGAGAAGCCGCTGCACACGCTGAGCGGCGACGAACGCCGCGCGCAGGAGGAAGCCGAGGTGGGGAGCTAGTAAGCGAGCCCGGGCCGACCGGCCCGGGCTCCCCGCTATTGAGCCTCGATGATCATGCCGGCGCCGACCGTACGGTTCGTCGCCTCGTCGATCAGGATGAAGCCGCCGGTGGTGCGGTTGCGGCGGTACTCGTCCGCCAGCAGCGGCACCGTCGTGCGCAGCTTCACCCGGCCGATCTCGTTCAGGCCCA
>Ga0307515_10010601_pt1 | contig 17640 bp, 7 predicted proteins | sample 17_EM_MG_FD_194513 | JGI IMG/M metagenome (GOLD analysis project Ga0307515, IMG submission 194513) | Populus trichocarpa ectomycorrhiza microbial communities from riparian zone in the Pacific Northwest, United States - 17_EM | ecosystem: Host-associated > Plants > Roots > Unclassified | place...
ACAATTCCATTATTTACGAAATACATCCGATAAGAATTACAGTTTCTATAATTATTTTAGCGTATAATAAAATTAGATAAAATATTATCAGGTATAAAATTCAGTCTAAACTAATTTAAAAAAAAAATTAAAAAAATTATCACAAAAAAAAAAGGTTAAGTTCAGTGCAAGTGACAGTGCGAGAGAATTGCACTGTTCACTATTTTAAAGTGAACAGTGCAATTTTCTTGCACTGTTCACATGCACAGTGCACCGATGTACACTGTTCATGTTAATTGCACTGTTCAATGAACAGTGCAATTAACATTAACAGTGCAAGAAAAGCAGGAAAAAATTGCTTGCCAAAACCACAGGTGAAATGCCAAATTTTCGTGGGTCCCATGGCCAAAACACAGTTACTGAAAATAACCAAACATCATGCTATTGCGTTTGATAAAAAAAGCAGAAGCTAACGCAGAGCCAAACACTATCTATTTCTAGTCCTAGATGTTTTTAAAAGTACTTTTAACTTAAAAAAATATTAAATTAATTTTTTTAATATTTTATAATAATTTTAATATAAATTCTAAATAAATTATTTTTAATGTATTTTTAAGTAAAAATCTATCTTGAAAATAAATTTACACCACAATCTTAAACATACCTAAATTAATCAAAATAATATTATATTAAAATTTATTTTAAAAATATTAAAATAATATCATTTTAAAAATATTAAAAAATATCATTTTAAATTTTTAAAAAATTAAATTAAATTTTAATAAGACTTAAATTTAATAACAATAACACGAATGGTTCACAGGGGCACCTAAAATCTTTTTTTCCTTTACAACTTTTATTTTAAGAAATTAATTATCAAACTCGAACTAAAAATATGAAATTAGATGAATCTTCTTAATACTTAATCTAATTTTTTGTAGAGGCATATCTTTGAGACATGGATGAGTAAATTTAAGGTAATGTAATATTATTTAATTCTTAATGATATTTGTAGCGCTATAATAGTTGTTTTTAAATTATTTTTATTAAATTATTTTTTATTTTTTAAAAATTATTTTTGATATTAACACATTAAAATGATTTGAAAATATTAAATTAAAAAATATTAATTTAAAATAAAAAAATAAAATTTTAATTTAATTTTTTCAAAAATATTTTTTTTTAAATAAAAATAATGGTTAGTGGAGAATTTCTTGTATCTCATAGCCTTAAAAGGATTCACAAGCAATCCATCAAAGTTTGTGTGCAAGATATCATGTCAAAGCTTTTCCAAGAAAGAATTTCTTGCAGTTATAGGCTTGTCATATTTCAAAGATTATAAAAATTTACTTCAAAACACTTTTGAAATATTTATTATACATATTTATCTTTTCAATTAAATATATTTTTAAATCTTGTAATAGAAAATTAATTTGCGCACTGAATCAAAGTAAGAAAAAATATCATCCAGATTTATACGTTCCCCCCGTTTAGAGGCATGAAGTTGATACATTACTTGGGCATGCATGATAATCAAATTAAATAAAATTACAAGTAGCATAATTTAGATATACATACACATTATGTTTTGGTTATTCCAAATCAAATTAATATGGCAGGTTCAAGCATTGGAACTATATCATCATCATCACCAAGCTGAGAGAGAGCATGCATCTCTTCCTTGAACTTGGGCATGACTGCTCTTGGGAGAGAAACAAGCACTCTAACCCCACCTTTTGTTGAAGGATCCAAATTGCAAGGAGGCAAAAAAATACACAAATAGACAAAACCAAACATCTTCAATGGCACTGGCATCATGTTCGCTAAACCTTTCCATCCAAAATCTAGTTCCTCAAGAAGACCTAATTGTCTCCAATCAGTCAAAACCATGGATGCACCGTTATCTGAATCAATCTTGAAGTTCAGCTCCCTGACCTTGTCCAACATGCTTATTTGGCTCCAAATGTAGTGAGCATTGGAAGCATGTTTCTTGCTCTCTTTGATGAGCTTGGCAACCCTAGATAATGGTCCTTCGTTGAGGTCCTTCCCCGTCATGACCAGATTTGAGCCCACAAAAGCATTTCCATAGTATCCACTCGGCAATGGTGGATTCAAAAGGTGCCTTATCCCCATAGCTAGACAGAACAAGGTGTTTCCATCTGGGTTTAATTTGAAGGCTCTAAATCTTGATCTCCAGATATAAGCACCAAGAACTTCGATAGTAGTGAAACTTCCTTTCATCTCTTCATGATCTCCACACTCCTTCATGAGACTCATTTTGAGTCTTTTTATAGTCTCAGCTTTCACAAAAAAACATTCATGCAGAATGTCATTTGTTATCAAAAGCGGTGAAGATGCCAGAGAATTCTTGTCCACAGGAGATTGGAGAGGTCCCTGAGTAGACTTCGCTACCAGTCTCTCCCTCTCCCACACAGGTTTCACTAAGGGCTCACTTTTACCACTAGCAAGTTCAGCCAAGGCTCTAAACAATTGTGATGCACCAAACCCATCACAAACTGAGTGTGATAAGCCCATTCCTATTGTGAAACCCCCACATGGAAATTTGGTCACCTGAAACATCAGAGGGTGGTAACCAAAGTCACTCTTTGATGGAAAATCAAAGACAAATTCTTCGGCAGTTTCAACATCAATCCCATCTAGGTATTTAAGAGAAGCAAGCTTGTAATTTGCTGTTGCCTCTAAGAATGGCACACCTTCACCATTGCAGTTGATATAAAGTTTTCCATCACTACCATCCCTCTTCAGCTTTCCAGCTAGAGGATAGTAATGAACCAAAACTTTAGATATTGCATCTTTAATTACACGAGCAGGGTCTGCTTGGCCATTAAGTTTTGATGCAAGATCATGGTCAGCAGTACTGCCATTATCAGAAGAAACAGAATTTGCTTTGTAAACATAAACACTATGACACACAAATTCAAGGTTGGGATCGTTATCGATAGTAGAGAAAGAAAGGGTCTTTGAAGGAGTTGGTTTTGCTGGTTTAACAAGCACAACATCTTTTCTATCAAGCAAAAGAGGTGCACGATGGTGGGTTTCCATTTTGGAGTCTTGAAGTGTGAATGAACTCAAGCTATGCCATCATCATTTATATAGCCTTGAACCCTAAGTAATCACTGGCCTTATCCATTTTAATTATAATAATATCAATGGTATTATCATTTCCAGGTCCCCATCCCAGAAAGAATTTCAAAGAATGCTGTTGATAGGGTTTGAATTTAGGACCTGGTTTAGAAATCTTGAAGTTGAAATCTTAGCAAACTCATTGCTTTGAACTGTAAGCTGTAACCAACCATCCAAAATATAAATTGTACACAAAGCAACTGTTAAGTGCCTACCACAGAAAAATGCACAAGGAAGGCATAAGGATTTTTCACTACCTAGTATAGATGCTACTATTATAAGACCTGAGACTCGAGACCTAAATTGGTTTAGGTTAAAGAAAAAAAAAGGAATGGAACTAGCCTCGCCTAGTTCATCCAGGATAAAACCCAATTAAAAAACCTACTGATTTTCTTTATTTATTTTTTATTCAAACAATATTATTTTGATGTTATTTAAAAAATAATAAAAATTAGATCAACTTAGAACTCAAATCTTAACTCAAATTTACCCTAGAGTCAGATTTCATAACTATTTAATAAAACTCAAAACTCTAAATTACATGGTATATTCATTGCAGCAAAAACATAGTTAATGTGAATTGCTACAATAAAATTATTTATTTATCCTTTAATGGGAAAAAATTAAGCCTTGATGTTGGGTTTTTGTTTTTTGGTTTTTTTCACCGGTTCATTGGTCATTAAAAGATTATTTGTCTTTTTTATTTTTCTAAATGGTAAAAATATTATTTTACCCCCAAAGTCAACAAAAACTAAAATTATTGGCTAAATGCTTTTTTAACTTTTTACAAGCTTTTTAACAGTAAAAATACTTATTTGCTCCCAGAAACAAAAAATTGTTAGGTTGGTGGACAAGATTTTTTTCGGTTTTTTCATTGTCCATGTAAAATACAAGTACGAATTTAACCTTGGACTAAATAAAAAAAAATAGCTTTGCATTTAGGGTTTTTTTTTTACTTTCACACGGATATTTTGTGTAATTAACAATGTCATGAGGGGGTGTTTTTGTATTTTCATGTTTACTATTAAATATTTAAATTAGAAAAATTCTAGCGTGTGTTGATTACATGCCAGCGAGTGGGTGGTGTCCGTGTCATTCAGGCAGCGCTTGTGTTGCCACCCGGTGGCCAAATTTGGCCTTCTATTGTCTCCTTAGATGCACAACTATATCTTCCACATAGAGTGGCGCGTATCTGCTTATGGTGGTCGGATTATCATCGACAATCATTTTTTTCTTCTTTTCTCTCTCCTGACAAATAAAATACACTTTTATCCTCTTTGGTTTTTTTTTTTTCAATTTCAACTTTCATTCTTTTAATTTCTTATTTTGATCTTATTCCTTTTATAGATTTTTTTTGTTTTGAAATTTAGTCCTTCAATTACACTTTCTGATCATATGTTTTATTTTTAATTTCAATCCTTATTTTTTAAATTTCTGATAATGTTCTTCTTCCTTTTATAGTTTCAGTTCTTATTTTTTTAATTTCTTATTCCTTTTAAAGAAGTTTTTTTTTTCAATTTAGTCATTCAATTACAATTTATCATTTTGTTTTATTAATTTTTAATTTCAATCCTCATTCTTTTAATTTTTTTATTTGTTCTTATCCCTTTTATAAAAGTTTTTTTTCTTTTCAATTTAGTCATTCAATTACAAATCCTCAAATGTTTTTTTTTTCATTTCAGTTCTTATTTTTTAAATTTTAATGTTTTTATTTGGCCATTTTGTTGAAGTTTCTTTCGCTTTCAATTTTATCCTTCAATTATCAATTATTTTTTTTCAATTTAACCCTCCAACTATAAATTTTTATTTTCCCTCTAATTAATGCTTTTTTCTAGCCTTAATTTTTTTTAGATCCTTTTGTGATTTTTTTTCATAGTTTCATCTTTCGACAATTGTTTTGTCAAGATTTCAGCTTCGTGCGATCTTATCGTTCTGCATTAGTTTTTTTTAATATTGATTTTTTGAGTATCTTCAATTTTTTCAATAGATTTATCATAGTCTCATGACCTAAATAACAAGTTTTGCATGTCATTTTTTAATATTAGATTTTTTAGAATTGTTTTGTTTGTGTTTGATTTTTCAAGATATTGTTTCTGAAAATAAAAAAATATTTATTTTTAAATAATATTGTTGATGTATTAGGCTTTGTGTAATATGTTTTTTAAGGGCGTGAGTTTATTCAATCAGTCTCATTTGTGATTATTTTTTAGGTCGTGAGTTTTTTAGGGTATTGATTTATCTTTTATTGATTTAAATAAAAAAGTTCACTAAATACAATCGGGTAAATTTCTCATTTTGTTAAATATTTTTTGTTTATTTATATAAATATTTATCAATTTATTTAATTAGATTCAGTAAACACAATCAGGTAAATATCTCATTTTATTAAATAATTTTTTTTTTATTTATATAAATGTTTATCAATTTATTTAATTAGATCCTTTTACAGATTTTTCAATTTATATATAATTTTTTATATAAAAAAATATTAAAATAATCTATATAATTAATATTTTTTTTTAAAAAAAATTACAACCTGGATGAGATAGCTAGTTTGATATATAGATAGAGTGCTTAAATTTACGAGCTACGGTGATTGACACCAATTTGCCTTTCTTGGGACCGTACAAGTCCCGTGGTCCCTTAAAGTGGTTCTCCATCATGAAGGTAACGCGTTTTCGATTTTTTCGTTGTGGAATATTGTTTTAGTTTTTTTAAAAAATGAAAATTAAAGAAAAGACATTTATAATCATAAAATGAAAATTATTTTTTTTAGAAATATTTTTTTTTAATTCTTCATTAAAAAAAATCAAAAGTAGAGTTTTATAATTTCTAGATTAATTTTCAAAATCATCTATAATTTTTTAGATCCAAAACATCAAGTTTAATCTTATTAATTAAACTTGACTTAGTTCAATAAGTAAATTTGGTGGAATTTGACCTGATTTGAATTTTATATCAAAACTAGGTGGAACGTTGAAGATTGGAGATTCTACCTTGGTCTGAAGAGAGAGATAAGAGTGGAGAAGGAAGATTTACGTACAACAACAAACAAGAACACTTGATTTGGGACGTTTCTTGGGGGGTTTTTGTCTAAACAATTTAGAAGCTTTTGGGTTTGGATTTGTTCTTGGATTGATAATAATATATAGCACTGATGCTTTGTTTATTTTTAAATAAAGACAGTATGATTTTGAGATTAATTATACAAAAAGGATATATAGTTTAGGTATTAATCGTAAAACTATCATATTCCTTTATAATCAATTGACAGTCAAGGGAGCATTGAATAATTTTTCATAGTTAATTACAGGACTAATTAATTTTTTTAACTAAACCAGAGGAAAACTAATTTTAATCATTTTTTTTAATTATGTCAAACAAGTCCCTTATTTTTTTTTTTTAGTTTAACGTGGGTGTCTGGGCCAACTTGCGCGCACCTCGACTAATCCCACGGACCCTGAAGTTAACGATCATGTAATCCTCCAGTAGCCATCATATGAGCAACCACAGGGTTCGAACCCGAGACCATAGAGGGAACAAACATCTTGGTCCCAAGCTCTTACCACTGGGCCACCACCTAGATGATTAAGTCCCTTATTTTTTGTTTTCAAGAACTGATGACCAAGTTTCTTTAATTTTCAATAAAAAATATTCTTAGAAGGAAAAAAAAATCTGAAAGTAAGCATATTTCCTTGCTTTTTTAATGGCTGACAGCAATAAAGGCATAGAAGAGAATGTGTGTAGTGGAGATAGATGACTATAGAAACAATCCTGCCCACCTACAATATCATGTTGAGTTGAATTCTTGCACTAAATCATTAGATACTCTATAGAGACATCTTACCTCTTCAACACGAGTAGTGTCATTCATTATATGCATCATTAGAGGAGGATTTCATTCTCCAAAAGACGGCATCCCATTTCTTCATCAGCTGTTCCCGATCGATCTCATCATCTGCATTATTTTTTCTGCACAACTACTACTCTGCATACCTAACCTAATTCTAGCTTTGTTTAGGAGCTGATAGACGAAGCATGATGCAAGCATGACCTTCAGTAGTCAGTACCCTCTGAGCTTGAGAATGAAAGCTTCTGCATCACAGGAAGAGAAACCAGAGGGACCATCCCTTTGGATGGATATATTGATACCTGCAAGCAGATAAAGCACTATAGATTTCTCACATGCAGCAGTGCCCTTAGCATGCAGCAGATGGTGTGATTATAGCGAAGTAGTGGGAGCATGATTGATCGATGCACTAGGCTGAAGTGGCAACAAGTATACATATGCTCTTGTGCACGCGCGATACAAATTAAACTGTGTCCCCATGTGCACGCATGTGTGTTCATACATGAAATCGATACAGCAATTAATTTAGGTTTTTGTACATTATTACGAGACTGGAAGTAATGATTTGTAGACTCGAAAACTTCGCTCACAAACATGGAGAAACCATACTAAATATACACCATGTTGAAGTATCACGATTAAATATAGTTCTAGGCTCACTTATTTGTTGTCTTATCGGTACTATATCTGTTGCATTAAGATTCATAATACGACGGTCAATGGAGTGAGTGCGCCAAAACAGTGGATTGAAATGTAATCTTTTGCTTGATTTTTTATCATTTGTCTTCTTCGATAAAGGTTTGCAAGTATGATTTTTCATATATATCATTCACAGTGCTAAAGATATTCATCTCTGGATAAATACAAGCAAGAAACATGCAAGGAATGAATTTTGATTTTAATGTTATTAATGGAGTTCGCTAAAATTAATTGTTTACATGTATATATTTATTATTGCAGAGAATATAACAACAATTATAAGATTATAGCTCAAGACAATTTCTTTCCTTTTCTTCCTCACTCTATTGTGGTATCAAAGCCTATTGCGGCTACTTCAGAAAATCAATCTCCTTCACAGATATTTTAAACTTGCGGGAAAGTATTGAAGCAATATAATCAAGCACAATGCTCAGTTATCTATAATATTACTAGTTATGTATTTATTACATTAGGATCCATAATACAAAGTTCATCAAGGCTAGTAGTGTTAATTGTCTACACACACACCAGACTTGGTGTCTATGCTTGCCACAGGGGTGATATTTTTTATTTGTATTTTTGCAAAATTGATGTTCAGGTGGTGAGGTGGTGAAATAAAGTGAAAAATAATTTAAAAAATTAATTATGACAAACTTGTATTCCCGATAATCAGGTTCGAATCAACCCAAGATAATTCGTCAAATCGGTGATCTAGATCATGAAATTTGAATAACCTAAAAAAAATAAAAAGGATTACAAAGCTCTTAATTTTAAAAAAAAATTGTGACATGAGTTATTAAACTTGAAGCACCCAATCTAGAAATTCAATTTTCAATCAATCAAATGTTAAATGATGAAATTGAAAAAAAAAATTTTAATTATGGAAAAGGATTTAAAAAAACATAGCAATTAAATGAATAAAAATTAAAAGATAAAATAAATGTTATATTTAATTGAAGGGTGAAATTAAAAAAAAATCAATGTATTAAAAGGATAAAAAAATTAAAAGTAATGAGAATTAAAATTGACATAAAAACAATGTTGTAATTAAAAGGGTGGAATCGAAAAGAATAATAACTTTTACAAAAAGACCAAGAAAAAATATTAGGAATAAAAAAAACAAAGACCAAATTTAAAAAATAATATCATCAATTTGAATTGAATGATTAAATTGAAAACTACTAAAACTCTTATAAAAGAGCAAACAATAAAATTTAGAAATATAAAGAATGAGGACCACATTGAAGAATATGATATTTGATAAATTAGAATAGAAGGATAAAACTGAAAACAAATAAAACTTCAATAAAAAGGCCAAGATTGAAAATTAAAAATAAAAAAAATAAAAACTGAAGTTGAAATGTCCACAAACAAAAAGGTCGAGCTGTAATTTTTAGAAGAGAAGAGAGAAAAATGAGAAAAAAAAGGCTCATCGACGCTAAACTCAATCACCAACTGAGCCAAGCGTTGCACCAACAAGAAGAGAAGACAACTATATTTCTAATGACACAGCGGAATAACATTTTTGAATGTCAGGAGACGCTGCACACACGCCCATCTTTTTGGTTTTTTTAGCTAAATACGGATTTGCCTATGAGATGATTTTCTAATTATTAAAAAGCAATTGTGAAAAACTCAAAACATCCCTTGACCTTAGGCTTAATTTTTTTTTTCAAGAGTATTTTTATAGTTTCATTGTTCATTTGAATTGTTTATTATTTTTTACTTTTTTGCAAATACCAAAGTGCCCATCAGTGTAATGAATAATAGCAAAAACACCATTGTGAAAATACAAATATACTAGTTGATGCCACATTTTTTTTATGCTTTCAAAAGTATTCTAATTATTTTGTGAAATCAAGTTGAATAAATATATATTTATTCCTGATCAATTTAAAAATAAAAAATAGACTATAGAAAAAAATCCCAATACCCTTGGAAGCCAGCAATAACTCTTTTTGGTTGGATGGGTAAAACCATCATCACTACACTGATCTAATGAACAGTGTTTCTAAGTGTGGAGCTACACTTGGGTTTTAGTTTTTGTTAGCGTATATAAAGAGTACATAACAAAATTTTATAGCTGATGATAATTTCTTCCCCTTCTCTCAAATTCTCTTCCTTGTTCTATCAAACCACATCTCTCAAATTCATAAGCTAGACAGCTTTATATATATGATGGAAAGTCTAAAATAAAAGCGTGTGTGCATTACTTTCCAATTCATAGAAACATATTAATTAAAGAATTATTAGCGATTCATAGAAATATATTTGGCAAAGCATTACTCGTAACCATTCAAAGAATTCATGAAGTTGATGGCAATGCGAAGGATGCAGTCGTGATCACGCAAAGCATCGACATCAGATGAAAATTCGTTACTCATTCTTAGACAGGCAATGCTATGATCTGCGGAGGACACGATGCTGTCCATCGAAACGTCATTCACACAAGCAAGAATGCTTTATGGCTAATTCAGTACGCAATCGCATATATTCTGAATGCTGTAAGCAAGGGATTCAGAAAAGAAATAGATTACCTTAGCGAAGCACATGTAGAGGGTAAACAACCTTAGCAATAAACTTTAGGCAATCTGTAAGCATTAAAACCCCAAGTCAAGGTTCTCCAACCAAGGATCAAAATATGAGCATCAGAGGGTGCTCAAGGCTACCTAGGAAAACTAGTAGAGCATTCTTTTCTCACTAATCAGAACAAAGATATTTGGTATATCTCCAAAGTTCTGTGGCCACAGTGTCCTACATTCTAAGAGCATGTCCCTCTACAGTTTACCTTCACCAGTTTGCGATGAGCATATATGCATTTTCTTTCCACTGCAAGCACAAAATCAAAGAGACAATGGCGGGGATCTCAAAATTTTGTTTCACTGAACAAATCACCTTCAATCTTCATCATCACTGCCATATTCACATTCAGGATAATCAAAGTAACTTCCGTGATCATCAAAATTGTCAGCATCATCAGATTCTGAATGCTTAATGCTGGGAGCATCACTTTCCTCCTCTTCCTCTTCCTCCTCTCTTTCAGATTCATCAAGAGATGCTTCACTTTCTGATTCATGGTCATCTAAAGATGGTTCATCAGGATAATCATTTCGTGGATGATCTTCAGCTGAGAACCACAAATAGGAAAGGGAAAGGAAGTAAAAAAAGAAGAAAGAAGACCATTTTGAACTTAAGAAAATGACAGTAGTAGAAACGATACCATTTGAATCATCAGTGTCATATTCTGACTCGTCATCTGGGCCATCATAGAAATCCTCTTCCTCAACTTTTACCCTGAACCAAAAATATACAGGTTTACACGAGAAAACAGGCTACTGGTCTCTATATCAAATACAAAATATGCAACACTTACAGAGGAAACGGGCTAGCAGTCTCTATATCATCTATGTCCATGTCGTCCTTCACAGTGTAATAGTCATACACATAATCATCTACATCTTATTCATAAGAACAAGACCACATCAAACAATGCTGAAGAACATGAACAATCATAACCAATCCTAGTTTTAGAGATGGGTTTAAAACTCAAGAGATAAGGAAATGAATCAGCAAAAGACCTAATGGGATTGCATCGAAAGCAGAACCTTGATTGGACAAGTAAGCATGGATATCAGATTCGACTTCTGCAACAGCACTTGGAAGAAACTCTCTTAGTAGAGGAAGATAGCTGGATAGAATCTTCTGATCCTCCAAAGATGCAACTCTGTATTACAAACATTGAAATTGAATTACTTGCAACTGAGGTTTGGACATTTAAAAGACTGATGAATTCCATGGTGACATATCTTACTCAAGCTCTTGCACCTCATTGAAACTTTCCTCAACACGAACAACATCATAAAAACTACACATATCATGCAGTGCTTTATCTTCTGATGCCCCTTTGTCTCCCCTTCGGCTTCTCCAAATTTGCTCAAAACGAGCATCCGATGCCAATACCTACCAGAAAGTGGTGTTGGGGGATGTTAAATGACCATGTATGTCAGAGAAACAGAAAAGGAGTTTGCAAATATAGTAAAAAAGTGGTATACTGTACATTTTTCAGGTATCAAGAGGCAGACATGCACAATCCAGCCAAATTTTAGGGAAAAAACCAGACTCGGGTAAAATAGTAACTTCTTTGGCTGATGTTCAGGTCTAATAAGACCCACAATTGAAATGACATTAAATCTCAGTTAAAAAATCTTCTCATAGGAGTCTCAGGTTGTGTTGATCGCGAGAAAAGCAGAGATTACAGCAGAGGAGTGACATGCATTTCCTAGTCTGTCATCACATATATTTCTCTATTACTATTTCATGAACTTGATGTACACAGATCTCATTTACTAGAAGCATTAGTAATCTAGAAGAAATTAAAGGATACAATTCATCAATTTGCATATGTTCAGAGTGCAGCATATGTATTGCAATTTGCAGCTGAACAGTGATCATTGTTAAAAACAAAAATGAGACAGAGCAGTTGGATGGAAAACCAAAACTGATAACTGAAGTTGTAATGCACATAAATGCATCAATGGAAGATTGAAGCGTTATCCTCAGAAAACATATCCAACTGTGTACAAATCAAGAACGAATTTTACATAAGTTGAAGTATACCTCTTGATTTCGTCTGGATCTTGACAAAATCTGCTCTTGTTTCTGCCAAAATTAAATTGGAAATGCACAAAGTGTTAGATAACATAAATGTCTGAAAACCAGACTAAGAGACAAACTAACTGGTAGAAAGAGAACTTACACTGTACTTTTTAATGGTTCGTTTTTGTTCTTCAACTACATGAGCAGAATTAGACTGCAAAGGAACACCAACACATTTATTAAAAAGAGCAGTACAACAAAAACTAGAAATTTGCAACGGAAATGAACAACCAAGTACTAAGGGCAGGTTAAAGAAAAACAAAAACAAGCAGCATATTCTAACACACTCATAGTTGTATACTAACCGCAAATGATTGTACTATCTCCATTGTAGTGTCCATGCTAGTAACTGTCTCAACATGCTTCACCAAAACCTTCTTAGCCTTCAATTCCTCCACTGTAAAAATCACCATAAAAAGATATAAAAACCAATGGTCAAAATCACACCAATGGATGGTAGTAAATAAATAAAAAATGATTATTTAACAGACATGGCAAGAACATCAAAAAATTATCTGTTAATTTAAATAACTTAGTTTCATAAATTTGCAACTCAAAATCTTGTGTAGAACATCATACATTACAATATGATCTTAGTTCAAAAAATGCAATCACAATCCATCATTCCCCAATTAAAAAATAACAAATCTTTTACAGTCCTTCAATAGTTAACCACTTCAATTCAACAAATATGTCACAAAATTACAAGTCCTCAAAGCTTCCTTTTTTTCTATGAATCAGAATCAAAACTGTAGTAACTTCCTTTTTCCTACAGTGTCATTAAAAAAAACCCTAAAGAGTTACCTGCTTTTAAATCCTTTTATCAACACTTTAAAATTTTGCTCTTTTTTTTTTTTTTTTTTCTATTTACAGACATGGCAAGAAAGAACCTTTTTGTTTTCTTAGTATTTAATATATGGAAATATGATTGCTGTGCACTTAAGTTCCTTGTACACATAGGCAAGTCCAAGTGCCCACCATAGAACTGCCTGAGCTTGCTTCTGTTTTACTACAATATATATTAAGATAAGGTGAAGATAAGAATGCCAAGTTGTTTGCTAATTTGGACAGGAAAATTGATCTAGAATGATATGCTAATTTGGATTGACTGCTAGAATCTGATTCAATTTTAATTGAAATAAAAAATAATGATTTGAAGTTTATATATCCAAACCAACCAAACTTCATTACAATTTTAAAGTTCGATCACGTAATGAACAAGCTTATATATAGCCTGCAGAACGGTGTTTGATAATTAGTTCACTGTGCTATTTTTGCTGATATTTAAAGCAGCCAGATAGTATTTGGATAAATACTATTGTAGTGCTTTTGCGACAAAAATGCCCAATATAACAGTATTGTACTAAAAGTACTTTAACATGGATATTACATGATTCTTAGCTCAAAGAACCAACAGTAGTATCACCTCTTTGGATGTAAAGTACAGAATTTGGGTTGCCCATTGAATTTTTTTCATACAGGGTATTTTTTTTTTTATCATATTTCCTGATTAACATGAAAGTTATGAGAAGGAGAGGGCCTTTGTTTGTGTCTATTTCTAACCCTCTCGCACTTGTGATGGCAACCATTTTAGGGTCTACACTGCTAGGAGAAAAGTGGCACTTAGGAAGGTATTGATAACTATGTTTATTTATTTTAATTAATTTCCAACAGTGCCTTTAAATTGTTAACTCATTTGTATAGTCCTTGCAAATTGAAGAGGTAAGATCTTCAGTTTTATTCTTTCACAAATATAAAAGAAAAAAAAATCCAAGTTCTAGTCATTTGTACCTGAGCCACATAAGAAAAAAAAGGTGCTATTTTTCCCATCCCTTCAAATCACAGCCTCTTTTCCCCTCCACCCCCACTACAAAGAAAATAGTACCATTTTTAAGTTTCTTCACTCTCTCCCTCTAATATAAACCCAAAACTCCCCAATTCTACTTCCATAAAAGTGATAAAAAAATATTTTTCTCCTTGATCAAATCTCAGTCTCAAGGCTCTCAAATTCAGTTAGTTATCCTATCCAGCTAAATCCTATAACCTAAAGTTATGCAAATAAGTGTTAAATTCATTAACTCTTAATCCCTCTATCTCCTGATTTCATTAATAAAAATAAGAAATTTTTTTCCATGTATCAGATGTAACAGCTGCAACAGTATTAGGCTTTCTCTCAATGTTGTCTTTCCATCTTTTCAAATTCAAGGGCCTCATCTTAGGTCTCAAACCTTCAAGCCAAGGCCTTTATTTTAACTAATTAATTATCTAACAAGAATAAAATCTATAATTTAATCCATTCCCTTTTGCCTAGATTATGTATGCATGTGCTATTCTACCGTTCCACTCTAGCAACTGGTTTGGTGTTATCACCACCTATCACTGTTCCGTTTATAGAAAATTCAATACTAACTTCCTAGATTATGACGGTTCTACACAAGCCTGACCTGAAATAGATACAGTCCTAAAAAGTTTCTTAAAAAAAAATCTTGTCTAAGCTGTACTTCCTGGAATAAATAACTGAAGTCTTTATCTCTAAGAAAAGTTATTAAATTTAGAACTTCTCCAAATCCAATTGATGATAACAAAAAGGAAAAAGGAAAAAATGTTACCTTGAACATCAACAGAGTTATTACTAATTGACAACTTCTCCAAGTCCAACATCGCCTTCTTCGTTGGTTTCTCATTGATTTCAAGCCCTATATGCCACATATACGCACAAAATCAGTCAGACACCGAGTGATAGTGTGTGTGTGTGTGTGTGTGTTTGTGTGAGAGAGAGAGAGAGAGGGAGTTGTTAGTGACATACAGAAGGCGTCGAGGCGAGACTGGTGAGCCTTGCGTTTAACCCTAACAACGACGGGCTTCGACTGAGGAGGATTCATAGAGGTTTCGCCGATTGTCGCCATGGAATTTAGGGTTTTGGTGGTGCGTAAAAGGAGGGAAATTGCGGGGTTGCAGCGGTTTTACTTATAACTCGTTTGGTACCGTAACTACTTTAAAAATATATTAAAATAATATTTTTTTAAAAAAATTTATTTTTTATATTAATAAATTAAAATAATTTAAAAATATTAAAAAAAACTTAATTTTAAATAAAAAATTAATATTGATTAGTGCTCTAGTTTCTAAGTGCTGATTTCTCGTGATATATCGTGGGTTGTAGTTATTTTTTAAAATATTTTTTTTATTAAAATGTGTTAAAATAATATTTTTTTATTTTAAAAAAATTATTTTTAAAATTAACATATTAAAAAAATTTAAAATATATAAAAAACAATATAAAATTTTTTATAATTACGTTCCCGCAAGTCTCTAGAAATAAGCTAACAAAGCCCACAACCCAAAATCCTTATGACATGTGCGGATGATGTTGGCTACATTGCTCCGACTCTAGATTTATATTCGACATTGGTGTCTATATACACGCAAGCCATGTCTTCTATGTATTATTATCAAACATGACTTGTGATTTATGTAAATTAATTTTTAATTGATTATTAAATTTTTATTTATCTTAAATTTAGTCTTTAATTTTATTGGCTTAAGTCCTTGAGTGTTGCGTATTTTATGGTTTGATTTTTGGTTTGATTTTTTTTAATTAAATTTCTAATTATTTATCAAACTTTTATATTTATACAATTAAATTCTTGATTTCATCAACTTAGCTTTTTAAAATTATCATTCAGTCTCTAGACTTCAATTTCTTCTTATTAAAATCCAAATTAAACTTAAAAACTAATTTTTATTGAAATTAAACTCCTAATAAATTCAATTAAACCCTAAAAAATTTCAATTAAACTATTAAACATCCAATTTTAAATGTTTCTTTCCAAATTGAATATTTCTTGTCTATAGAGCATTCATAAGTCACACTTAAACTATCAATTTTTCAACAATAAATATTTTGATTCTTCCCAATCAGTATTTGATAATTTTCTCTAAACACACTTCATGTTCTCTCACTTATGTATTTTTTTATTTTTTAAATTTGTTTTGCATTTATATTTTATATTTTTTTTTGTATATTTATATAGGGTTCCAAAATAAATAACAACTCATGTTTAGGTGAAGAACTTAGTGTCCAACTTTGTTTTTATGAATTGAAGCAACGTTTTGGAGAAACCAAGAAAATTCTTTATATCTCTCAAAAAGGAATTTATGAATTATCATGTGAATGTATTTCACCTAATTAAGTACTCACGTGAGCTATACTAGCTACTTGTAATAAAAAAGAGCTTCCCGATACAACCTACAAACTAAATAATATTATCATGTATTATGTTTTAGAAAATATTATAGAATTATGTAATGAGGTTTCACTAGATAGACCAAAATTTTAAATTAATGATTCAGTCTTAATAATTATTAACATTTATAAAATTAAACTTGAAATAGGTAAGAAGTTGGTACAAGAAAATTTTGTTTAATTAATTTTTTTTATATAAATTTCATTCTCAGACTTTTTTTATTGATCAAGTTAGCAGTCTTTAAACCAATTAAATTGATTAGATCATATTAAATTAATTTTTAATTCAAATTAAATAAAAAATCAAATACTAATTAATGTTCCAAAGTTAACTCACTCAACTTGATTTAAAAATATCTTCTTCTCTCCCATTTCAACCCCTTTCTTCCTTCGGTCAAACAAATGGGAGCTAGGCTTTTCTCATTAATTCCAAAACTAAAATCAAAGATGGGTCTTAAAGCCTTGTATAATTAATAATAGTTAATGCAGTTAGAGATTAGTGGTAAGTGGCTAGCGATTCGGAAGATGTGCTGACTTGTCTTGCGCCACTATCAAGATAAGGACCGAACTATTATTATAGGGAGAGGTCAAGAGCTAGAGTGCCACCCTCTCAAATATGTAGAGATGAGCAATTCAACAAGCAACCTTTGAGACAAAGCACGATACCAAATTATACCACCTTTTATATATATATATATATATATATATATATATATAGTAATAGGAAATATTATAAATAAAGCATTCCCATAAAAAAAAAAGGACCGCAAGATAAAAAAAATTACATGGAAAATTAAAAAACATAGAAAGAACGAGGAATTGATAACCCCGACTAGTTAATTCAGTTCATAATACATTTAGGATTTCTATAAAAATCGAAGCCTGTATAACTCAAATTGACCAATATAATCCTATACAGAGATCAAATTATACCACCTTGCGGCTTTTATTCTTGCTTCGATTTTTTTGGTCAAAAAGTTTAGTTGCATTTTTCTGTGAGGTGTTGACTTCTTTTTTCTTTTTCTTTTTTGTGTTGTAATCTAGTTTTTGGCTATAACATGAGATT
>Ga0307515_10010602_pt1 | contig 17640 bp, 8 predicted proteins | sample 17_EM_MG_FD_194513 | JGI IMG/M metagenome (GOLD analysis project Ga0307515, IMG submission 194513) | Populus trichocarpa ectomycorrhiza microbial communities from riparian zone in the Pacific Northwest, United States - 17_EM | ecosystem: Host-associated > Plants > Roots > Unclassified | place...
GGGTTTTCTTCCTGTAAATTACAAGTTTTCCCCCTGTGACGGAGTAGTCTGCGTGGGCCAAGATAGGATCCGTATCAGACGTTAATCAAAGAGTTATTATTAATTCAATAGCATACTGCCAAGCATGTGACCGTTAACCCTGTAGCTGAGCTCAGTCTAGCCTTTCCTGGCTGACGCGTGCCGGAACAATAATGCTCGTGACGGAGGGGCGGGATGGACGTGAACCCCACGCCGACCCCCGGCCTGGCACAAACACTCCGCGAATGACGAGCGGAAACGGCTGCCTAGGTCGCATTGAAGTACACAAAACCTTCATAGCTCTTCACTCATTTCCCCAAATGAGCTTCGAACTGTCATCCCACCAAGCCCAGGTATGGCTGTGAGAGTGGGCTCACCGATGCCATGCAGCTGCCTTCCGTGGAATAACAATGTCGCACCTCAGTCGCTTGAAGCATGAGCTCGTGGTAAAAGCTATAGGGTATAGGAATCCGCTTCAGTTGGCGTCAATATCTTTCATACGATGGAATCTTGCAAACTCTAAGGAGCCAGGCAGTGTCAATAGCGGAGTGTGCGAGCTCTGTCATACAGTACTCTTCAGCCTAAAGCATCGTTTTCTACAATGCATCCAGAAGCAAACACCATCCATCAACTACGGCTCCATTGACGAGATCCTTTCACGCAAGGACTGCCCGTTCTGCCAGTTCATCGGCCGATCGCTCTCCCTCCTCCCGTTGGACCAGAGGAACGGTTTAACTTCAGTCGCATTAATCCAAGGCTGCTGGATAAGGGTTAACTGTAAAGACAGAAGTGAAGTCTGCGTATCATACAACGGAGTCACACTCTTTTCAACTCGTATCCTTATTGACCGCCTTGTGCATATCGGTTCTAAGTGCCGTGCGCTGCCTCATGGCCCAGGATGGAGGGTCTTCCAAAAAGGTTATCACCCTCCTCTCCGTGGTGGGCGCTATGCTGTCGATGATGATTGCAGTGTCATTGAGCGATCCTTTCTACGTTTAATTCTTCACCGATGCAATGACATCGTCGAGATGATTGATATTGATCTGTTTCTCATCGACGTTCTCGAAAGGCGCCTTGTCCGTTTACCCTCTTCCGTGCGCTATGTCACACTCAGCTACGTCTGGGGTAATGCGCGGGTCCTATGTACCACTCGTCAAAACAGAGTCGAGCTTTTTGAGTACGCCTCTCTAACCAGGAACCGGCCGGCAGTTGTGGTTGAAGATGCGATGGAAGTGGTTCGCGCCTTGGGTGAGCGCTACCTTTGGGTTGACTCATTGTGCATCATCCAAGACGAGGATGATTTCAAGGGCTACTACATCGACAAGATGGACTTCATATACTCCGGATCTCTGTTCACCATAGTGGCAGCCTCGGGTAAGGATGCCATGTCTCCTTTGCCTGGTATTCGGCCAGGGACACGCGGTCCACAGGTCTCCCAGAAGTTCCGTGGTCTCCGACTTCTTAAGGATCCAGCGTCGATTGAACACACTTTGGCTGCTTCCGTGTACGATTCGCGAGGATGGACGTTCCAGGAACGGGTTCTCTCCCGACACTGCCTGGTGTTTACCGACGAGCAGGTTCTCGTACAGAAACTCTGCTCAGAAGCCGCCTACACTATAAGCGAACTGCCTGATGAGCGCCGCCGACTTGAGCGAACCGAATATGTTTCCGAGCCATTGAAAGGCCTTCAATCGAAGAAAGCCTATATCCGCTCCTCCTATTGCGAATCGCATAGAGGCCTCGTGGATGATGACCCCGTCGAGCCCGGATGCACGAATTTCGGTGGTATCCTCACCTATCGAAACATTATATCCAGCTACACGAAGAAGAACCTCACTTACGACTCCGATGTTCTTCGAGCGATAGCCGGCATCATGTCATACCTGGAAAGCAAAATGCCACACGGACGAATCATCTTCGGTGTACCCACAGTGGATCTCTCGCTCGCGCTGAGCTGGATACACGCCAGACCCGCGTCACGCAGACTATCTTGCGAATCGCCTATTGGGAGGGAACGCCTTGCGCTGCCGAGCTGGTCGTGGGCCGGGTGGACGGGCAGGAAGGAGTGGACGACTCCCCTGCGGGACCTGGATGCCCGATCGTTACGGCACGAGTGGACCTATAAAGGTCGTGTGCGGAATGTTGAGGTCGGAGATGGCACGACGTGGTACCCTCTGGAGTCAGAGGGCTGCAGAGATCAAAGTTGGACGGCTCAAGGCAATATCCTACGCTTCAGTGCTGCTATCATCAAGGCGGCAGAGTTCAAGTACCGCCCTTACGTAAAGCCGGCGTCGAAAAAAGCTTCGCGGGGATGGAAGTTCGATTGCCTTGCTGCAGAGGTCATGCGTGTGGAATTCGGCGAGGAGAGGCCGTGCGGGATCGTATACGGGCTTGACCATTCTCAAATGGAATCCGCTTCGAACTATGCGTTCGTTGTGTTGGGGGAGTGGAAGGAGAAGGTTCACTGGGCATACAGTAATCTGGGGAAGTATCCCGTCGACTATGATTTCAGCGGACATGATAAGAGGAAAGGAGCACAGTTTCATACATACATGATTGTCGAGTGGAGTGACACCACGGAGGTCCTGGCTGAGCGTGTCGGGCTCACGCATATTCATTCTGAGATCCTTCCATGGTGGCGTGAAAGGGATGCTACAAGGTCTATACAATTGGCTTGAAAGTGCATCTTAGTGATATGTCTTGTGAAGAAGGTCTGGGACATCGTTAGCAGCTCGTCATATACGTCTTTCTTTTCGTGTTCTCTCTGCCGTCTGTATTCTACCATCTCTCTCTTCATCTCTTGAAGTCTGGACTTGTACCCTTCCCTTTGGCCGGTGAGCGGGCATCTTTCAGCTAAGGATGTATATCCTCAGTCTGACAAGCTAGCTTAAATAAAAGAGGTAGATAAGTTCATTTAATAGCCAGGAGAAGTCCTTTTTAGGTCCTGCAAGCTGATGTTTTCCATCTACGAGTTAGCTCCTTGTTTAGCTGCGCGTTTGGTTAAGCTGAGAACCGAGGGGCGGCTAGGCTACGCGGCAACCGGTTCAGAGTCTCGCCCCTTACTGATATATTTTTATACTGCCGCACTAAGTAGAAGGAGGAGAGACCGCGCGGCGGGCACCTAGATGGAAACTTCTAGAAACACATTGCAGTGCGCCACAGTCACTCTGATTTCAGGATGGTATTGAAACATAATACAGCTTCGATACATTATAATATAAGCACGCTAAACCAAGCTAGGACTTACGCCAACACGCGAGGCTGTCGTCCTTTGCCCCTCCGCACGGCGAAACTCTCGGAATCCATATTTCTGAGGTTTAAGTGCCGTGAAACTTGGAGATACTGTTTTTTCTTAAGAGAACCATCATTCCAGAGCTCCGAAACTTAAAGATATGTGAATGGTTATAATAGGATAGGGAGGAACAGCTAAAGCGGCTCTCGACGCCATAAACGAAATAATCAACGGCATAGCCAAGACCACGGTATTTTTCTTGCTGCGTACTGGTTTCTTGTGAAGAAATGGCTAAAGAAGATTGACACCGGTCATTACTTCATAAAATCGCGGGGAGGAGACTTGAGATGCCTGAGCACTGATTTCTTCTCGGCACGGTGGGTTTCTCGCCACGCAGGGAGGGACGTTACTCCAACAAATCCCCTGCGGGAGCTAATGCCCACGTGTTCCACCGCCCTATGGGAACCAATCCCCTACTCCCAATAATACCTTACGGGATCCGATATCCTACGGGATCCGATACCCTACTCCAACAAATCCCCTACGGGATCCACTCCCCTACGGGATCCACTCCCCTGCGGCAACAAATTCCCTGCACCAACGGGTCCCCTGCGGGTGCTAATGCCCACGTGTTCCACCGCCCTATGGGAACCAATCCCCTGCGGCTTGCATTCCCGTATGGCTTTTGCTCCCTACGGGAGCCAACAGCCACGTTTTCCTCTCCCGTACGGGAACCAATGCCCTGCGGCTTCCGTTCTCCTGTTCCCAGATCCACCAGCAATTCGCCCACGCCACAGCCTACCGCATGGGCCTTGTTGTCACAGGAGCAAGCAAGTATATGGGCTCATGCTCCGTATGGGAATGAAAGCCATTCACGCACTGGTTACCCGCAATTGCGGTTTCGGGAAGGCGGCAAGAAGGCTGACGACGATTTGTAATTGTCTCTTCATTGCCACTAAGTTGGTAATAGGTAATGGAAACAGGTCGACACACCCCCCCAGCTTTGAGCCTCCATAGGTCAAAGCCGTATCACAAGTCTTGGCATGGTGTTGAGTCCAGGGTTGTTTTGGATAAATCTTATCGCGATAAGTCTTGGCATACCCCAAATAAATTTTCAGTCGCCCTCCTCCCCCCATTATCGTATAAAATATGGCTTCAGAAGTGGAATCAGAAGCTCTTAAATCTATTAATACCTCTGAATTAAAAAATATAAGAGGTTACTTAGCTCTTTTAATATAGGAGCATACCCGTCTATTAGGTAATAATAAGCCCGTATAAAATAAAAAAGCCTATCTTTTATTCTATTATAAATACTGTATAGAGTTATACGCTGTATAGTTAACTTCTAACTTCTAAAACTACTTGGCGTTAAAGCATAGTATTACGGTTAAGCCTAAAACTAGTTATATAAAAGAAGCAATATGGGATTAATTAAAAGACCTTTACCTTAAAGCGTTATCTTAAAATAAGATAGAAGAGCTAGATTTAGAAGTACTCTAAGCGGTCCTAAATAAGGAAGTTATTAATAAGGCCCTTGTTATATTAATTGTTATATAAAACCTACTATTTTAGATAGTTAAGTGGCTAGAGTTCTATGTTCTTCTATAGTTAATTAATCCTAAAGTAGATGGCTATATAACTATAGCCCACTTAGTAGTTAGTAAAAAGATTTATAACTTATAGCTATCGCAAAAGGATATTGTATGAAAGAGGCTACGGTCCGCACTAATAAGTATTTATCTCTCTGTTAATATCTAGACCTCTCTAAATAATTACCTTCTCCTTGCGATTTGCGGCTATTTTATTAATAGCCAGGAAAAGCTTATAAGTGCTCTTCTTGGCCTTTATATGGTAGCCTCTTATAGTAGGGATAAGTAATAGAATACTTTCCTTTTAGTGCTTAAGGACTATAGGATTATGTAAAAGCTAGGTGCCGTTATATCCGATAACTATATTATAAATAATAAGCTTTATTATAATTAAGCACCTTAATAAATCCTAGGTTAATTTATCTCCCCTTTTTATTTCTTAATTTAGCTAATATTATATAATAAAAGGAGTATATATCTAATAAGGAGTTCTCTAAACGCATTAGAAATGCTTAGAATACCTTTAATAGATATTACTATAAAATAGATGACTTACCCCTTTACGCCGCTATACTTATTCTTTATTTAGTCCGTTATATAAGATATATTAAGCAGGTTTAGAAGAAGGAGTGGCGTAAGCCTATACTTAATAGCGTTAAAGAGCTTTAGGAAAGATATTAAAATAGGAGTTCTATGCCTAAAAGTATATCGTTATATAAAAAGCTAGCTCTAGCTTAAGACCTTAACGAGTTTAATAGGATTACTAAGGATTTTAATAGCATAATATTTTAACTAAAAAGTTAAGATAAGTATAAGGACTTTATCTCTAAGACGCCGTATAAGATTTTAATAACTGCACTTTAGTAGTGGTCTTAAGAACAGCAATAAAAGCGCTAGCCACGGCTCTTACTTATGGTAATTAAAATTCTCTTAATTCTAGCAATAAGCGATGAGCTAGAAAGAGTCTTTTTAGGAGGATGTTGTATGGTATTATAGGAGAGAATATAGATAGATCCTAAAACTCTTAAGAAAACAAAGTGTTTAAAGAATTAGCATTAGAGAAGAACTATAAGAGAAATAGGTGATTTTTCTTTAAGTATTTAGCTATTATATAGTTAGGGGGGGAAGGTAGATACCTACTTATTCCTACTGTAATATCCGCAATATCCACAATATCCGCAATATCTGCAATATCTGCAATATCTGCCAAATTCTGCCAGAACTGAGTCCTATTCTGCCTGGTTGGGGTAGAAAAGCTCCGCACGGGCACTTTTATCCTTATCGATTGCGATATTTTATGCATTTTCTATTGGATAAAGGATATTTTATGCTCGCTTATTCGCATTATCCAAAACAACCCTGGCCTGATGCGTAGCCTGATGTATAGTTAGATGCAGAACGATGTGGACGTAAAGCCTAATGATGTAGGACCTAATGTAAAGCCACTGATAGAGCCTTAATTAAGAGCCGTGTATGACGTAGACCGATGTAGAGCTAGATACAGAGTCCTGATATTAAATGATTAGCCGAACCACTGAGTCGGGCCGTAGTCTCTGCTATTTTGATTAACTGGCCTGCCGTCGCCGCTGCTGCTGCCGCTATTCCGTTCGGCTATTTTGTCCCTACCATCTCGACTGACTGCTCTGTCTCTACTGTTCTAAATCTGTACCGCTGCTGGATCTGCTGGATCTGCTATATTGTTTAACTGTTCTGACCGACCTGTTCTAGGCCTAATGCTGTTTTGGCTGTTCTACTGTTGCTCTCCTGACCGCTAGACCCTACCGTTTTGATCGCCCTGTCGCCGCCCGACTAGCTGCCTCCGACCGACTACTACTAACCGTTCTGTTATTGACCGTTCTGTTACTGCTGCTACTGCTACTACTGTATTAACCGACTACTACTGACTGACTACTATTGACCGTCTGCCGCTACCGAGATTTCTACTACTAAAAGTTCTTCTACTGACTGTTCTATTACTAACCGCGCTACCACTAACCGTTTTGCTTTATCTTACTGCGCCAACTGTCTGCTTTTTACTATTACTACTACCGTTACTATTACTGATGTTACTGCTGCTACTGCTATTACTACTACTGTTGTTATTTCTAGTTTACTACTGTTTTAGGTACTGCTAGTAGGAAGAAGGATACTGTAGAACAGTTCTATAGGAGAGCTAAGGATAGGGTTATCTGAGTTCTGTTAGGGGTATGCTTTCCTTTTTCTATTCTACTTTTACTTTACTTTTGTTTGGCTATTCTTCTATAGTATAGAACGTTAGGGGACAACGTTCTTAGTAGGGGAGGTATGTAGTGGGGTAAAATGGGCCACTGCTTAGTGCCTTGGAATTTTCCTGTATATATTAAGCCTTCGGCTTCTCTCCTTCTCTCTATCACAACCTACTGGGAATATATTCTTTCCTTTCTTCTTACTAACTGCTTTCCTACTAATTGATTACGACTGATAACCGACTGACCGACCGACCAACAGACAGATAGACAGCATTGTAACTTCCTATCTAAGAGGGACCGCGTCTACTACCACACTAGCTTACCTTATTGCCGTCCGTAAGTTGTGAGGTAGTGTAGTTATTCCCCTTATATATATACTTATAGATATACTTAATAGACTTTATAAAGGCGTAGACCTTACTATTTATATACGTATAATACTTTATAGTTAAATATAGAGAGTACGGAATAATCTAGCAGTTATATATTTTAAATATAGCTCCCCCTAGTAAGCGGACAGACTATAACCGCAGATTATTATAACAGCGGTATTCTAGATAGCCTCCTTATATATAATAGTAATAGGGTTAAAAGCCTTAAGGTATTACTTTAAGTAGGTTAGCGGAAGACCTAGCCTTAAGGCAACTATATAGGGAGCTTATAGATTCTAGAAGCCATAAAGGCCATAAACTATTATTAATTTTACAATCTTAGTAAGATAACTAGTAGGATTATCCTCTAGCTGCGGAAGCTTAGCGGATATAAAACGGTTAATAACGGCTAGGTTTAGCAGTCTATTACGGTTATATAGATATAGGAAAAGCAGTAGGTATAGATAGGGTAGGCGTTATTTTTAGTACTTAATAGTCTAAATAGAGCCGCAGTACCGGCTAAAGATCTACTTCTATTTTAGGTTATAAAAGAGGTGGATAAGTTTTATACGGAAGACGTATATAACCAGATTAGGCCTATCTATAGCGGTTTCGCCAGGTAGTAGCTCGTGGGTAATCTCGTCCCACTTAGGGTTAGTAGTAAACGTAAGAAATATACTTAAACGGCCGTATTTATAAACAATAGCTATTAAATCCTAATAGCACTGCCTAATAAAGCGATCTCCGCCAAGGAAACAGATAGAAGAACTACGCGGCGGCCTAATAATTTAGGGTCCAAATTATGGCAGGTAAGAGTATTTATAACGCTATTATACAGCTCTATATAGAGGGTTGTTTAGTTAGATCGGATTTAAGTAAGCTTATTCTAATTATATAGCGCCTATATATCCATAATATACTGCTAAAATAGCTAGTAGTAGGCAAAAGGGACTAACCTAGAGTCGCTATGGACGTGTAGGTAGAACTAAAAGTATACCTACTAGGTTAAACGGTCTTACTAGCGGGCTTAATTAGAGTTGCGTAGCTAGAGACCCTATTACTAGCTAGTATTACTATAAGGGAAGAGTAGTATATAGTGGAGCGGTATATATATAGCATGCGTTAGGTTAATACAGCAGTGCTATAGCCGCTTATTAGGTGTATAACACTCTATAAGCATAATATTATAGAAGCTAGCATTACTGTACTTATTTAGTATAATAACGGCCACCTTATTGCTTATTAGGAGGTTCTTATAGTACCAATTAGTACTAGCCTCTAAGATAAGCTGTATAAGGCAGTATTGCTAGGGTGTACGGTAGGGAGCAGGCAAGCCGAGCATGAGTCACATAGGGAGTCGATGGAAGAGGACGATATGGTAATGAGGGTAGGCAATAGCCTGAGTACAGAGACGAACCGATGGGGGAGGAAGGAGGCTGCAAGCCTAAGGTGCTTATAAGGAGGTGCCAAGGGCTAGCCGAAGGCTAGCCTTGGCGACCCCTAGGCGATGCAGCCGAGTAAGGGCCAAAATAACCCTTACAAGCCGCATCTATAGGTTTAAGATAATTTATAATAGGGCCGTTACGGGCTAAGCCTAAAGCCGTTCCCTTACGGTTTAATAGAGGGCGATAAAGGGTTCCGTTCCTTAAATAGTATATTAGTAAGGCACTATAGAATAGTTATATCTAGCTAGGTATTAGAACAGGCCTGTAGCCAAATATTTATAGTATAACTAGGGTTATAAAAGTATAACTAAGCATACTGCGGAGTAATATCGGTAGGAGGCTCTAGCGGGCCCTATAGATAGTAAAGCTTACTATATATCTGGAAATAATTTAAGCCGCTATAGGCTATACTATAGTTAGGAATAGTATAGTTTACGGATATAAAAGCCAATACTATATTATATAAGCGAAGCCGCTCTCTAAACTGCCTAGTAGAAGTACTACAGGACTTTAAAAGATTGCGTAGATATTCTAGCCTCCGCTAGAATAGAGGGAGGTTTATATCGCTGTACTTATAGCAGGCTTTAAACCGTAGATCGCTAGGATATAATATACTAATATATTTATTAGTCCAATATAAGGCGGCGTAAAAGTTATAGGCGATGTCTATAGGACTAAGATCTAGCTACTCTATAATAGGGCGGACGGTAGGACTATAATTTAACTGCTCTGTAATAGGGCGGATTGTAGTAATAGGCCCAGTATCTAACTGGCCCGTAATAGGGTAGACTATAGTAGGTCGCGGCTAGATTAATATAGGTAGTTGCGGCTAGATCGATACAGGTGGTATAAGGGGAGAAGCAGCGGCGGAAGCAGTAGTAGAAGCAGCAGAAGCGGCGGCGGAAGTAGTAGTAGCTATAGTTTAGGGCATAGGCTGCGGAAGGTCCGCTAAAGGTTATTAGGACTATCTATTTCTTTTCTCCTATATATATAGAGTGTTATGGGATACCCCCGTAATACCTTATACACGTCTACCTGTTTTTACTAACTTAGTAACTAAAGACCAACTATAAGACGGCAATCTAATAGTAACCTACCGCATTCTACTATATTCTATTAAGTTCTATTAAGTTTTACTAAATCCTACTAAGTTCTGCTAGGACTACTACCTAAATACTATTCTACCCTATGTATATATTAACTAAGCAACTAAGTCTATAATATATACCCTTTCTTCCTATTTTTTTTACCTTCTTTCCTTATATAACGTCTTAACCTCCTTATATAATTTATATACATAACTTAATAATATCTACCTTACTATATATTATTGCCGCTTATACTTACTCCGTAACACTATATTATATTAATTACCTATATTACTACTAATATGCAAAACGAATCCAAAACTCTTATAATAGCCGCCGGCATTATATCCGCACTTTAAGAATAATTAGTAGAGATATAGAAGTCTTTTATAAACGCCCTTATATAGAACTAAGCTATTTTAAATTAATAATAAGCTAAATAAGAAGTATAATACTAGTAATTAATTAAGGACCTCTAAGAAAAAATCCGCACCCTTAAAATGCCTACGCTAGGACCTTAAGACCGAACGCTATCTTTAGAGATAAATACGTGGAACGTAAGCCCCGAACCTATAGTAGTCTCTTACCCTAAGTTAACTATTAGATCCCTTAGTATTTACTAATAAATAATAAGAGCTCTAATTATTTCTAAGCTAGCTTAAAAATAAGCTAACTAGTAACACTAACTACTACCTAACTAAAGCTAACTAACTCTATTACGCCATAAGTTAATAAAAAAAAGGTAGCTAACCTTATTAAACCTCTTTAGCCGAACTTAGTATAAAGCCTAGTTATACTTCTTAAAGCTATATATAGTAACCTAAACCACTAAGCTACTGCTTAGAGGAAAATAAACTATATAGCTTAAGGAACGAAAAGTTTCCTAGTATACTTCTCCAAATTTAACTATTACATAAAGTAAACTAGCTAGAACGACTCTACACTAGTTAACAGCCTTATTAAATCCCTAAGCCCTAAACTAAAAACCTCCCTAATAGGCGTAGACCTACTAGGAGCCCTTAATGCCTATATAAACGTTATTAATAAACGGTATAATAATATACTACACCTAATACCGAAATACGCTCCTTAATATAATATAATAGCCCTATAAACGTCTACTAAGTTATCTTAGCTTAAGCACCCTAACGCCATAGATATTAACACTAGAACTTTAGAATACGCCCTACTAGGGTCCTTTAAATAAGAATAACGTATTAAGCTAGTGTGAGGTGATAAGCTCCGCACCACTTAACTATATAAACCAAAAGGTAAGCGAGCGACTGGCTTGATGCCAGGCATGGCTATGCGGAACAATATATATAGGCGAGGTGACGAATCACCTAACAGCTAGGCCTCTACTTTAAATATAAAAGTAACTCCCACCTCTTTAACTACTGCTTTATCCCTATACCTAAACACAATTTATAAATAGCTAATACTAGTAACCGTTTACCGTATCGATCTTCTAGTTACCGTCCCCGATTTTTACCTAGTTTTAGCTCTATGTTTAATAAGCACTACTTATAAGGGTAAAGCTATAACTAATGTCCTATAGGAACCCCTTTCCGCTCGCTACTAAAAGGCACGTTTTAGAGTTAAGTTGCTCTCTAGAACGGCTCTACCTTAGGATCTTATTAAATGCTTTAGATATTATAAACTCTAACTTTTAGGAGCATAGCATAACCATTAACTATTATTTTTAGTAGAATAATTAATAGGTTAATGCTTAAGTCCTAATTAATACAGGAGCTAGTAGCATAGGATTTATTAATAAAATCTTCGCGTAAGATAATGGTTTTACCCTAACCCCCCTTAACCGGCATATTAATATATTTGGATTTAATAGTAAATATATAGTCTTAGGCCGAATTACCTACGTAGTATATCTAAGACTTTAATACCTAAACCATAAAGAACTAATTAGGCTTTTTATTACTACCCTAGGTTACTTAATGATTTTTAAACAACCCTAAATAAAGCTATATAAGGTAACTATTAATTAGAATAACCTTAAGCTTCTATTTACTGCCCCGCGTTATAAATAAGAATACTCTATAATATACCGCTCTAACCCTAAACTAAAATCTACTAGCCTAAGATTTCTACTAATGTCCACTCTACGCCTAAGAAATCTACTAGATTCTACTAGCACAGAAATTCTACTAAATTCCACTAATATAAGAATTTTACCGATATCTACTAAAGATCTAAAAATTCTACTAAATTTTATAAGTTATTACTAAGTACCGTACTACCCTAAATTAAGTAGAAGCTTAAGCTTAGTATACGAAACTACTAGAAAAACTAGTACCCTATAATAAAAAGAATACTTAAAGAACCTATACAATTACAGCACCTGTCGTACCGACCGCGTGCCTACGCGTTCGGTACGCCAGGTACGCGTTTACGCGTTCGGTGCACTAACCACTCGCTTACGCGTCTGGTGCACTCCTGAAGCACTGACTAATTAGGGGGAGGTCGCATCAGTATATAGACCACGTAGTCTGCTTTAATACAAGAGACAGTCACCACCATCCCAAAGAGCATACGATACTATACGTATTTCGTGCCCCGGGATATGACTTAACTGTATCATTAAATTGATACAAACAGAACCTAAACCTAAATCTAATACTAACTTTATACCTAATACTAAACCTAAACCTAAATAAGAAATTATAGACAAACTAAGCGAGCTTAGCACCCTAGATATCCGCATAATTAGAGCTACTCTATTGGTATAACTTACAAAAAAAACCTAAATATACAATCTTTACTATTACTATAGCTAATATTAAGAAGGCCTTAACACTAAAAAAGTACACTAACCCTACTATAAAGGTACTGGTAAAGTACTATAACCGCCTAAAGGCATTTTTATAGAAGGAAGCTAATAAGCTACTAGAATACCAACCGTATAATTATAAGATTATACTTAAAGAAGGGAAGCAGCCTAGATTTAGACCCCTATATAGAATATTTTAAAATAAACTTTAAGTACTATAGAAGTACTTAGACGAGAATCTAAGTAAAGAATTTATTAGAGTAAGCTCTTTACCTATAGCCGTACTAGTAATCTTTATTAAGAAACTAAGTAGTAGATTACGCTTCTGCATAGACTACTAAGCGCTTAATACCGTTACTGTTAAGAACTAATATTCGATCCCGCTAATATAAGAGACACTAAACTAATTAAGTAAGGCTCGCTTCTATACAAAGCTTAATATTATCTCTATATTTAACCGCCTCTATATTATAAAAGGAGATAAATAGCTTACTGCATTTCGTACCTAATATAAATTATTTAAGTACTTAGTAATACCCTTTGGCCTTATAAACGCTCTAAGCTTGTTTTAATATTATGTAAATAATACCCTACGTCCTTACCTAGATATCTTCTGTACTGCTTATATTAATAATATCCTAATATATAGTAATAACCTAACCAAATATCGGAAATATGTTAACCTTATTTTATAAGCCCTGTATAAAGCTAGTTTATAATTAGATATAAATAAATATAAATTCTATAAAACGGAAGTTCTATACCTTAAACTTCTTATTTTTATAAATAGTATATAAATAAACCTAAAAAAGGTTAAAGTAATTATAAACTAGTAAGACCCTAAGAATGTTAAGGACGTAAAAGCCTTTATAGGATTTGCTAACTTTTACTAACGATTTATTAATAACTTCTCTACCCTAGTTTTACCCCTTATAGCTTTAACCTAAAAGGATAAAGCTTTTATCTTTAATAAGGAATATAAGAAGGCCTTTACTTATCTAAGGGTTATATTTATTACTGTCTATACAAGTAGAGGTTACGTGGTCATGTCTCTAATTAGTCATCCTTACGGTGACTCATTAGCCCCCTATTTAGGCACCGCGATCCTTACAATCCTCTGCGAAAGATACGAATGAATTAAGAACCTGTTACCTTATATTGCAATTACAGTACCCCCCCAGGTGATACCGACACTGATTAGTTAATATCATAGATTAGCTAGGTGTTATTACGAAGAGAGATAATACGCGATCGCTCCTACTAAGGCCCGTTGATCGTGTCGCGTTTACTAAGGAGAACCCTTCCTACTAAGGCCCTAGGAACTTAAAGAACTGGCTCCTACTAAGGCTTCGTCCGGTTCGCGTCCATTACATAAATTAATACCTAGTACGACCTCTTTACTGAGCGCTAGTATACCTAGCAGTGTTAGCAGTACCTATCTACCTATAATCCCGACACTGTCTGCTACCTTACAGATCTGCCACGTCGAAAATTACGTTAATAGCACGCCCTAAACGCTAGCGTATCCCCTTCCTTCCTACGGCCTTTGTAAGCTACAAACACTACAATTTACGCTAGTTAATTATATCTAATATAGGAATTTAACGTCTGGACTAGGGCAACAGGATTACCCTAACTAATAAGACTACCGCAAAAGATATTACCAACTATATTGACTTTAAAATTAATAAGTATACTAAGCGTAACTTTAAGGATAAAAGCTTATAGGAATTATACTAAGAGGACTTGAATAATTTTGAGGTATAGACATTTAAGGACGCTTATAGGTCCGCAATTAAGGAACTTAAATAACTACTTTAACGTAATAGAGTATAGGTCTTTAATAAAAAGAGTAAGTTAGTATTATAAGTACTATACGATATCGCCCATAAGGACAACCCTACGGAATAGTTAGATAAAGAAATTAAGCTATATATCAACAATAAAGGACCCTTTAATTTGTATATTATTAACCGCCGTCTTAAATCACGTTTATTAACCCCCTTAACGTCACCTACCCTAACCCTAGCTATTTTAAATAACCTCCCTACGGCCAAGCCCCCCTTACCTATAAACGTTACGGCTCCCCTAACGAACGTCACGGCTCCCCCTATAAACGCCACGGCTCTCTCTATAAACGTTACGGCTTCCCCTATAAACGTTACAGCTCCTTCTATAAAAGTTATAGCTACTATTAACTATGGTAGAGACTTAGTAACTCTAGTAAAGATATATATAGAGGAAAGTAAATATAGCGGAGAGGATAACAACTTTAACCGCAAGCTTACGATTTTTAATGACCTTTATAATAGAGTCGATATACTACAAGTAGCAAAGATTAAAGCCTTTCCAATAATGCTATGTGGTATTGCTTTTAATTTCTACTATAAAAATAAGGCAACCTATATTACTTTTAATAGCATCTATAATACTATACGTAACCACTTTAAAGGACTAGAATATAAGCGCGGAGTTCTAATAAAGTAGAACGCTATAACCCTTAAGACGGTAATAATAAAAAATAAAGGCAAGTCTATAGGGGACTGCCTATAGCTACTGCTTAACGACCTCTATTATTTACAGTATAGTCTTAATACTAACCTCCGCAATAACGATTTCCTATATAATAAGCTTATCATCGCTTATTAAGACGTCGCTGCTTGCCAGGTAGCTTACTCAAACCCACCTACTATACTTACTAGCCTTATAAACAGCCTATAATCATTAATCGTCACTTATAAGAAGATCTACGGTACTATAGGACAACCTACTAATGTATTCTTACAGCCTATAGAACAGCCTACGGATGTATTCTTTACTAACCGTCGCTACTACCAACTAACGTCTTAACTAAGTTTATTAAATAATCGTTATAGTAATAACGCTAGGACGTGCTTTGTGTGTAAGAAAGAAGACTATTAGTTAACTAAGTATACTAAAAAAGAACGTAACGAAGCAAGAGAAGGATTTAAGAGACGTGTCCACCAGTACCTCGCGGATAATAATATTGACGACGACTTTAATAAGGACATAGTTCCAACTATCACTAGTGGCAATTTCTTCTATAACGACTATAGTGTTAAGCACTTTATAACTTTAAATGGGCTAATACTAATTAAAACTGCTAAGAATATAGTTACGTCTATAAACAATAATGCCTTTATCTACGGCCTTACCGGTAATATAGAACCTAGTGGTATAGAACCTGGTATAGTAAGGCGCGGTAATAATAGCAATAGGAGTAGCAATAATAAGGGTAAGAGCGCCACCTACCTCTATAATAATAACCCTCCTAACCTTACCGTTAATATCAACTTCCTTAACTATTATTTTAACGACAACGGATAGGACTTAGCCCTTCTACCTGCTTCCCCTATAGTCTATAACGACTTTTATACCTTCTAAAGCCGCCATACCTTCGGTTTTAACTTTAACTACGCTCTGTTATAGGATACCTCAGTAACACCTTATACGCGCCTACCTATCTCCACCGTAATATCCGAATGTTTACGATATCCGCAATATCCGCAATATTTGTAGCGATATTCGCAATATCCGTAGCAATATCCGCAATATCCGTAATATTCGCAATACCTAAGATATTCGCGATTACTGCCCTAAGCACCTATTGACCTATATACTTCTCCTTTATACTTTTATACCTTCTTTCCTTTTTATAAATGTCGCCAGTGTCTATATAAGTAGAGGTTACGTGGTCATGTCTCTAATTAGTTATCCTTACGGTAACTTATTAGCCCCCTATTTAGGCACCGCGATCCTTACAATCCTCTACAAAAGATACAAATGAATTAAGAACCTGTTACCTTATATTGCAATTACAGTACCCCCCCAGGTGATACTAATAATTACTATACTTATACTCTAATACTTTAACCTAGAATAAATAAGTGTTATAAAAGCTAACTTATCTAATTACGTTACTAAAGGTATCTTGTCTTAATATAATAAAGAAGGAGTATTATATCCTATAGTATACTTCTTAAAGTAATTATACTCTACTAAATATAATTACAAGATCTATAATAAAGAATTGCTAGCTATTATTAGATGCTTTAAGCAATAGTAACCTAAACTAGAAGGCGCCGGATTTCTAATTAAGGTCCTTAGCGACTATAAGAACCTATAGTACTTTACAACTACAAAATAGCTAAATTATTATTAGGCCCGCTAGTTAGAATATTTATCTTATTTTTAATTTTTAATTATATACCGCCTGGGCGTTTAAGGTTAGAAGCTTAATACTCTAACTTAACGCTCGCAAGAAGCGCCAGCCCTAAAAGAAGCGCACTTTTACTAAAATTAAACCCTACTTCGCCCTAAATTATTTAACCCTCCTACTAAAGATCTTATAGTATACGTCCTTAAAATAACTAATTAATTAATTAAATAAATTATAGTTAATAAATACCTAAATAACAAGTTTATTTAAGAGATGCTTAAGCTAATATAAAATGGTATTAGACGCTCTAAAAAGATTTCTCTAAGTAAATACAAAGCCTATAGAAACCGCTTATATTACTAAAACCACCTAGTTATACCTAACTATAATAAACTTAAGCTTAAGCTCCTTAAATATATATATAATCTACTAGTAGCTAGCTACCTAGGTTAAGGAAAACCCCTAGAACTGCTCTAATAAGAATACTATTAGCTAAATATATATAATATAATATAAAGGTATATCTTTAGCTGCTATATCTACCGACGAGCTAAAGCTTTATATAAGATATATAACGGCCTTCTAAAGCTACTACCTGTTCTAGACTAAAGATAGAAGGATATCTTAATTAACTTTATTATTAACCTCCCCGTAAGTAAGGGCTATATAAATATTATAGTAGTTATAAACCAACTATCTAA
>Ga0307515_10010603_pt1 | contig 17640 bp, 16 predicted proteins | sample 17_EM_MG_FD_194513 | JGI IMG/M metagenome (GOLD analysis project Ga0307515, IMG submission 194513) | Populus trichocarpa ectomycorrhiza microbial communities from riparian zone in the Pacific Northwest, United States - 17_EM | ecosystem: Host-associated > Plants > Roots > Unclassified | place...
CAAGCGGTTCCTGACCCTCTCCTGGGCGCCGGGCATGGCGCTGTCGGACGACGCGGCGCTGGAACAGCCGGGCCTGGACCGCAAGGCCCTGGCCGAGGCCGTGACGCGCGGCTTCCTGGCCCAGGCCCTGGACCACGGCCTGTTCCACGCCGACCTGCACGAGGGCAACCTGTTCGTCAGCGCTCCAACTCAGGGAGAGGGGGCTTCGATCACGGCCGTGGACTACGGCATCCTGGGCCGCCTGGGCCCGGCCGAGCGCAAATATCTGGCCGAGATCCTCTACGGCTTCCTCAATCGCGACTATCCGCGCGTGGCGGCGATCCATTTCGACGCCGGCTACGTGCCCGCCCACCAGGACCGCGACGCCTTCGCCCAGGCCCTGCGGGCGGTGGGCGAGCCGGTGTTCGGTCGCGACGCCAGCGGCGTGTCGATGGGCAAGCTGCTGGCCCAGCTGTTCGAGATCACCGCCCTGTTCGACATGGCCCTGCGACCCGAACTGGTGCTGCTGCAGAAGACCATGGTCACGGTCGAGGGCGTGGCCCGCCGCATCGACCCCTCGCACGACCTGTGGGCCGCCGCCGACCCCGTCGTGCGCCGCTGGATCAGCCGCGAGCTGTCGCCGGCCGCCAAGGTCAAGGACTTCGCCGACGAGGCCGTCCGCGCGATCAAGGCCCTGGCCCGACTGGCTGAAGCGCCCTCTGCCCCGGCGGTCGCCGTGGTCGAGCCGCGTCCGGCCCGGCCGCTGCTGTGGTTCCTGGCCGGCGCGGCTGTGGCGACCCTGGCGTTCGCGGCGGGGGCATGGCTGGTCTAGGGGCGTTAAGGTCCTTTGAGCCGCCGAGTCCTCAAACCAAGCGCAACACCCGCTAGGCGACGTGCTGGGAATGGAACCGTAAACGGCGTAATCCCTCTCCGTCCCAACGCTTCGCGTCGGGCCCCTCCCTCTCCCGCTGGGAGAGGGTTTTCTGTGGCCGCCCCGGACGTCATCAAGCTCGCCCAGGGGCGTTGCGCACCGCCCCTGGGTCCGGTCGCCCGCCAGGCCGACCGGTTGACGAGGAGAGACGGGGCGCGATCGCATCCGCTCCCCTCGGCGCCTTCCCCAAGGCGCGCTTGAGGGACGCCCTAGCCGTCGCTGCTGCTGGATCCCCGGTCGCGCGAGGCCGTGCTCCGTCGGCCGCCGCCGGCCTTCTGCTGGGTCCAGTAGGCCTCGCCGTCGTCGGGCTTGAACATGGTGCGCGGGGCGCCGGACTTGGTGACCACCGCGAAGACATTGCCCTTGGGGTCGTAGATCAGCGTGTCGCCATTGGACCGCTTCAGGGTTTCGGCCCCGGCCGGCGGGTGGCCGACGAAGGCGTGGACCTTGCGGACATAGTCGTCGACATCGGCGGCGGCGAACTGGTCGCCGAAGCGCTCGAAGCCGCGCTGGGCCGCCTCCTCCGCCGTTCGCGTGCGATTGGCGGCCCAGATCGGCTTGCCGGCCAGCTTGCGGACCGGAGCGTCGCGTGGATCGACCTGCGTGGGCGCGTGCTCGTACGACGGCGCGTCGCGATCCGAGGCGGGTTCAGCGGCCGAGGCGACCTCGCCGGCCTTGGGCGCCTTTACCGCCGACGCGCCGCCGTCGCAGGCCGCGACGCTCAGGGCCACGCCCAGCACGGCGAAGGCGGGGAACCAGGACACGCACCGTATCGTCATGCTCGATCTCCTAGGCTTTGTTCTACTTTAACGATTAAGAACGAAGAAAGAACGGATGTCGAGTCCCCGTTAAGGATTTTATCGGTAGGGGCTTACGCTCGCCGCCGCGTCGCTCTATGCGCCTGGGGGACGCGCCCGACGACGGACGCGAAGCGGAGGCCACGGCGTGAGCGACACGGTGACCGGCAAACGGGTTCTTCTGATCGTCGGCGGCGGCATCGCCGCCTACAAGGCGCTGGAGCTGACGCGCCTGCTGCGCAAGGCCGGGGTGGGCGTGCGGCCGATCCTGACCAAGGCGGGCGCCGAGTTCGTCACCGCCCTGTCGCTGTCGGCCCTGTCGGAGGACAAGGTCTATGGCGAGCTGTTCTCGCTGACCGACGAGGCCGAGATGGGCCATATCCAGCTGTCGCGCTCGGCCGACCTGGTGGTGGTGGTCCCCGCGACGGCCGACCTGATCGCCAAGGCCGCGAACGGCCTGGCCGGGGACCTGGCCTCGACCACCCTGCTGGCCACCGACAAGCCGGTGCTGATGGCGCCGGCCATGAACGTGCGGATGTGGCTGCATCCAGCGACCCAGCGCAATATCGCGACCCTGAAGGCCGACGGCGTGACCTTCGTCGGCCCCGACGACGGCGCCATGGCCTGCGGCGAGTTCGGCCCAGGTCGGCTGGCCGAGCCACCCGTGATCCTCGAGGCGATCCTCGCCGCGCTCGAAGGCCCGGCCGCCCAATTCTTCAAAGGGGGGCCTCTCGCCGGCAAGCACGCCCTGGTCACCGCCGGCCCGACCTTCGAGCCCATCGATCCCGTGCGGGGCATCACCAATCGCTCCAGCGGCCGGCAGGGCTACGCCATCGCCGGCGCCCTGGCCAGGCTGGGCGCGCGAGTGACCCTGGTCAGCGGCCCGGTGTCGCTGCCCACGCCCCTGGGCGTCGATCGCGTCGATGTCGAGACCGCCCGCGACATGCTGGCCGCCTGCCAGGCCGCCCTGCCCGCCGATGTCGGGGTGTTCGTGGCCGCCGTCGCCGACTGGCGGATCGACGAGGTGTTCGGGACCAAGCTGAAGAAGGACAAGGGCGGCCCGCCGGCCCTGACCTTCGTCGAGAATCCGGATATTCTTGCGACGCTTTCGGCCTCCGGGCCGAGACGCCCGAAACTGGTCGTCGGCTTCGCGGCCGAGACCAACGATGTCGAGATGCACGCCCGCGCCAAGCTGGCGCGCAAGGGCTGCGACTGGATCATCGCCAACGACGTCACCGAGCCCGGCGTGATGGGCGGCGACGAGAACGCCGTCCTGCTGATCTCCAAGGACAAGACCGAACGCTGGACGCGGGCCGCCAAGGACTCCGTGGCCCACGACCTCGCCCAACGCATAGCCGAGAGCCTGAAATGACCACCCCTCACATCCCCGTCGTCCAGCTGGCCCACGCCGAGGGCCTGCCCCTGCCCGCCTATGAGACCAACGGCGCGGCCGGCATGGACCTGCGGGCGGCGGTGGCCGAGGACGCGCCGCTGGTGATCAAGCCCGGCGCCCGCTTCATGGTCCCAACGGGCCTGGCCTTCGCCGTGCCGGCCGGCTTCGAGGCCCAGGTGCGGCCGCGCTCGGGTCTGGCCGCCAAGGCCGGTGTCACCTGCCTCAACACCCCCGGCACCATCGACAGCGACTATCGCGGCGAGGTGAAGGTGATCCTGATCAATCTGGGGGAAGAAGACTTCACCATCCGCCGCGGCGACCGCATCGCCCAGCTGGTGATCGCGCCGGTGGTCCAGGCCTCGTGGGGCCTGACGACCAATCTGGACGAGACGACGCGCGGCGCGGGCGGCTTCGGCTCGACCGGCGCGAAGTAGCCAAGAAGGGCTCGGCGCGGCGGCGTCAGCCGCCGTGCGCGCTCTGGGCCAGGGCGAGATAACCGCCGAATCCGGCGGCGAAGGCGGCGGCGGCCAGCCACAGCACAGGGCGGAGCATCGCGAAAGGGCCGTCGGCGTTCATTGGCGCATCCTTTGCCGGCGGGATCGTATTCGCCCACCTTCGGAAATACGCGCTCCCCCTCCACGCGGTTGCGTGGGCGCGGTTAAAATATGCCGTGATTCTCCCCCGGCGCGAACACCGAGGAACAGATCGTCCTAAAGACGCGGAGACATGGGTCGGTTTGACAAACCGCGTGACCGCTGGACCAATGCGCCGATGTCCGTTCGACCGACCTTTCGGCGATTTCGCCACCACGGCGGCAGCCTGCTAGCAGGCCTTTAGCCCCGCGATCCCGCGCATTGGCGCGGGGTTTCGGGGCGAGACTTCCCAAAGAAATCTTCGATCCCCCGCGCTCGGCGGGCGGATTGCCTTGTCTCAAACTCCTGGAGCATACCATGCCCTCATCGGCAGGCGCCGCCGCGCGTCCCGACATCATCCTGTCCGAAACCGAGGCCGATCGCCTCTCGGCCTTGGCCACCCGCCTGCGCGGGACCGCGCCCCAGGCCGCCGGCCTCCTGCTCGAGGAGATCGACCGTGCCGAGATCCGCGCCGACCTCGACATGCCTCCGACCGTGGTGCGCATGGAATCCATCGTCCAGTTCGTGGATGAGGCCCATGGAAGCGCCCGTACCGTTCTTCTGGTCTATCCGCGTGACGCCGATATCGCCGCAGGCAAGCTATCGGTGCTGAGCCCCGTCGGCGCCGGTCTGATCGGTCTGTCGCCGGACCAAGAGATCCGATGGCCGGACCGTGACGGCCGCGAGCGGACCCTGCGAATCCTGAAGGTCAGGCCGCCCGAACGCCTGGCGCTGTGACGCGGCGACGCAGTCCCGGGCGTCAGGTTGATTTTTGGACGGGTGCGTCCATTTATCCCTTGCCCGGGACGAAACGCCGATATATCGCCCCGGTCCAGCGAACTGTTTTCGGGATCGAACTCCATGGCCGCCGCGTCGAAGAAGAAGCTTGTTCCCCTGATCGTCGGCGGCGTCGCCGTCGTGGCCCTGGCGACCGGCTTTGGCCTGTGGCTGGTCGACAAGCAGCGGTTCGAGACCACCGACAACGCCTTCGTCCAGGCTGACACCGTGCAGGTCAGCCCGCAGGTCTCCGGCTATGTGGTCGAGGTCCTGGTGGCCGACAACCAGCGGGTCGAGGCCGGCCAGGTGGTGGCGCGCATCGACCCGGCCCCGCTGCAGGCCAAGCTGGACCAGGCCATCGCCAACGCCCAGGCCCTGGAAGCGGCCATCAAGGGCGTCGACGACAAGGCCGCCCTGGAACAGGCGATGATCGCCCAGCGCGCCGCCGGCGTCGCCAGCGCCCAGGCCGACCAGGGCCGCGCCAAGGCCGACCTCGTCCGCTACGACGCCCTGGCCAAGCAAGGCTGGGTCTCGGCCCAGAAGGTCCAGACCACCCAGGCCGGCGCCGCCCAGTCGGCCGCCGCCGTGCAGAGCGCCCAGGCCGCCCTGGAAGCCGAACGCCGCACCGCCCAGTCGCTGGGCTCGGCCCGCGCCCAGACCGTCGCCCAGGCCGCCGCCGCCCGCGCCGCCGTGGAACAGGCCCGCATCGACCTGGACCGCACCGTGATCCGCGCCCCCGCCGCCGGCGTGGTCGGCGCCCGCGCGGTGCGCCCGGGCCAGCTGGTTCAGCCGGGCGTGGCCCTGATGTCGATCGTCCCGGTCGGCCAGGGCTATATCGTCGCCAATTTCAAAGAGACCCAGGTCTCGCGCCTGCGGGTCGGCCAGCCGGTCGAGATCAAGGCCGACGCCTTCGGCAAGAGCGTGATCCACGGCAAGCTGGACAGCTTCGCCCCGGCCACAGGCCAGGAGTTCGCCCTGATCCCGGTCGAGAACGCCGTGGGCAACTTCACCAAGATCACCCAGCGCCTGCCGGTGAAGATCGTCGTCGAGAAGTCGGAACTGGGCTCGGCCCTGCGCCCCGGTCTGTCGGTCGACGTCAAGGTCGACGTCCGCGACCGCTCGGGCCAGTCCTTCGCCGCGGCCGGCCAGCCGGCCGCCCACCTGGCCCAGCAGGGCGGCGCGCACTAGGCGCGTCCGGTCAGGAGCCGAGCCATGACCGACCTCGCCCTTCCCGCCGGCGCCGCGCCGCCCAAGGCGGCGGCGCCCGAAGTCGACTGGACCAAGCTGTTCCTCGGCTTCGGGGCCATGGTCATCGGCCAGTTCATGGCCATTCTCGACATCCAGATCGTCGCGGCCTCGCTGCCGCAGATCCAGGCCGGGGTGGGCGCCAGCGCCGACCAGGTCAGCTGGATCCAGACCGCCTACCTGATCCCAGAGGTCGTGATGATCCCGCTGTCGGGATATCTGTCGCGGCTGTGGGGGACGCAGCGCGTCTACCTGATGTCGTGCGCCGGCTTCATCATCATGAGCGTGCTGACGGGCCTCAGCTCATCGATCGACATGATGATCATCACCCGGGCCCTGCAGGGCTTCATCGGCGGGGCCATGATCCCCACGGTGTTCGCCGTGGCCTTCACCGCCTTCCCGCCCGAGCGGCGGGTGACGGCCAGCGTGATCATGGGCCTGATCGTCACCCTGGCCCCGACCGTCGGCCCCACCCTGGGCGGTCACCTGACCGAGGCGCTGAGCTGGCGCTGGCTGTTCTTCATCAACGTGCCGACCGGCATCATCGTGCTGTTCGGCGTGGCCCGCTGGGGCCAGTTCGACAAGGGCGACCCCAGCCTGGCCAAGGGCTTCGACTGGTTCGGCCTGGCCGTCATGGCCACCTTCCTGATGAGCATGCAGTTCGTGCTGGAGGAAGGCTCCAAGGACGGCTGGTTCGAGGACACCGGCATCCTGTTCCTGACCGTGCTGGCCGTGATCACCGGCGTGCTCTTCGTCTGGCGGTCGCTGACCTATCGCAATCCGATCGTCGAGCTGCGGGCCTTCTCCAACCGCAATTTCTCGATCGGCGTGGCCATGACGGCGATGTCGGGAGCCAGCCTGTTCGGCGGCACCTTCCTGATGCCGCAGTTCCTGGGCCGGGTGCGGCACTATTCGGCCTCGGAGGTCGGCACCACCATGGTGGTTTCGGGCCTGTCGATGTTCGCCACCGGGCCGCTGGCCGGCCGGCTGGTGCGCCAGGTGGATCCGCGCGTGCCGCTGTTCGTCGGCTTCATGCTGGCCGGCTGGGGCATGTACATGGCCCATGGCGTGACCAAGGACTGGGGCTTCTGGCAGTTCGCCGGCGTCCAGGCCTGCCGGGGCGTTGGGGTGATGATCGCCATGATCGCCACCCAGCAGGTGACGATGAGCACCCTGCAGCCCAGCATGGTCAAGAACGCCTCGGGCCTGGTCAACCTGTCGCGCAACACCGGCGGGGCCATCGGCCTGGCCCTTCTGGCCACGACGATCACCAACCAGACGGCGCTCTACTACATGGGCCTGTCGGACCAGGTCAGCCAGGGCAATCCGCGGATGGCCGGCATGATGGAAGGCCTCTCCGCGCGGATGGCTCAACTGGGCGTGTCTGACCCGCAGGGGGCGACCTACAAGGCGATCGGCGGCATGTTGCAGCAGCAGGCCACCGTTCTGGCCTTCGGCGACAGCTTCACCCTGCTGGCCTATGGCTGCTTCGCCGCCGCCGTGATCTCCCTTCTCGCCAAGCCGGTGAAGAACGCCCCTCCGCCCCCTTCGGACGCCCATTGATGCCTAGAGTCGCGGGACAGATCGACGTCGCCAAGACCGAAGCCATTCTCGACGCCGCCGTCGAGGTGATCGGCCAACGCGGCCTGGCCGCGCCGATGGAGGCCATCGCCAAGCGGGCGGGCGTCTCCAAGCAGACGGTCTACAATCACTATGGCTCCAAGGCCGAGCTGCTGCGGGCCCTGATGGCCCGGCGGGTGGCGATGATCACCGCCCCGCTGCGCGATCCGGGGGCCATCGACAATCCGCGCGAAGCCCTGGAGGCCTTCGCCCGCTCGATGTTGGAGACGGTGGTGACCCCCAAGAGCCGCGCGATCATGCGGGTGGTGATCCAGGGCGCGGGCGAGATGCCCGACGTGGCCCGCGAGGTGTTCGAGGCCGGGCCGCGGCAAACCCGTCGCCAGCTGTCGCTGTTCCTGGCCGAGGAAAGCCGGTTGGGCCGCCTGGCGGTCGAGAACCCCGACCAGGCGGCGGAATTCTTCAGCGGCATGGTGCTCAGCCACCACCAACTGCGCAGCCTGCTGGGCCTGCCGCCCGAAAAGACCCCCGAAGAACTCGCCGCCCTGGCGGCCGAGGCCGCCGCGCGGTTCATGCGGGCCTATGCGGTCTAGGGGCCGCCCTCGTCTCCAAAGCTGTCTTGGCGACAAGCTCAGGATGAGGTCGAATTTAGGCGCGTCGCCAAGGGGTATCCTCACCCTGAGCTTGTCGAAGGGCGAGGATACCGCAGCGCTTTGACTAGGCTTCAGCCTCGTCGGGCATGCCCATCATGTGGAAGCCCGCATCGACGTGGACGACTTCGCCCGTGGTCGAGCGGCCGAGATCCGAGACCAGCCACAGGGCCGCGCCGGCGACGCCCTCCATCGAGGTGTCTTCCTTCATGGCGCTGAAGGCCCGGCCTTGGGCGATCATGCCGCGGCCGCCGGCGATGCCGGCCAGGGCCAGGGTGCGCATGGCGCCGGCCGAGATGGCGTTGCAGCGGATGCCCTTGGGGCCGAGGTCGCGGGCGATATAGCGGGTCGCCGCTTCCAGGGCGGCCTTGGCCACGCCCATGGTGTTGTAGTTCGGGATGGTCCGCTCCGACCCCAGATAGGTCATGGTGATCAGCGAACCGCCGTTCGGCATGATCTTGGCCGCGCGCTTGGCGACGTCGACGAAGCTGAAGGCCGAGATGTTGAGGGCCAGCAGGAAGCCCTCGCGGGTGGTGTTGTCGACGAACGAGCCCTTCAGCTCGTCCTTGTTGGCGAAGGCCACCGAGTGGACGACGAAGTCGATCGTGCCGAACTTCTCCTCGATCGCCGCGAACGCCGCGTCCATCGAGGCGTCGTCGGTGACGTCAGCCGGGACCAGGGTGGTGACGCCGATGCTCTCGGCCAGCGGCCGCACGCGGCGCTCCAGCGCTTCGCCCTGATAGGTGAAGATCATCTCGGCGCCCTGGGCGGCGAGCTGGGAGGCGATGCCCCAGGCGATGGAGTTGTGATTGGCCACGCCCATGACGAGGCCCTTCTTGCCCGCCATCAGCTCGCCCTTGGGGAATGCGTATTCGTCGGCCATCGGTTGGCTCTCCTGGAATCCTTGAGCGCTAGCTAGCAGGCGATCCCCGTTCACGGAACCCTTCAGGCGGGATCGATGTCGAAGCCGTCGTGCGGCAGGCCCGCGACCAGCCGTAGCGTCATCACCTCGAAAGCGTCCTCAAGGCGGTCCGTGAAGACCGCCGGATCGAACACCGGTGTCTCGCTCAGAGCCTCGTCCAGGCGGGCCTTCAGCGCCTCAAGGGCGGCCTGGTCGCCGGCCAGGCGGACGGCGGCGGCGACATACGCCTCGAGGTCGACCGCGATCAGGTCCGGCAGGCCCAGGAACGTCAGCAGGCTGGCGCCCACCCGGCTGGCGAAGCTCTGGCCTGGAAGGGTCAGGAGCGGGACCCCCATCCGCAGGGCGTCGCTGGCGGTGGTGTGGGCGCCGTAGGGCCAGGTGTCCAGCATCAGGTCGGCCAGGCCCTGGCGCTCCAGGTGCTCGGCGTGCGGCGCGGGCGCGGCGAACACCAGCCGCTCGGGATCGATCCCCGCCGCCGCGGCCTCGGCCCGAAGGTTGACGACCACGCCGGGCGAGCCCTCGTAGAGCCACAGCACCGCGCCGGGCGCGCGTCGCAGGATCTCCATCCAGACCGCGAAGGTCTCGGGCGTGATCTTGGCGGGATTGTTCAGGCAGGCGAACACGAAGACGTCGTCCGGCAAGCCGGCGCCGGCGCGGGTCGCCGCCGCGCCCGCCGGGGCCAGGACGTCGTTGGGCTGGTAGAACGGCAGGCGGACCACCGCCTCGCTCCAGCCGGCCTCGGCCCCGGGCGGCAGAACCACCGGATCGGCGATCACGTAGTCGACATGGGGCGCGGCCAGGGTCCCCGGATAGCCCAGCCAGTTGACCTGAACCGGCGCGGCGCGGTGGGCCAGGATTCCCGGCCGGCCGTCCTGCGTGTAGCCCTTGAGATCCACCACGATGTCGACGCCCAGATCCCGGGCCAGGGCCGCGACCTGGGCGTCGGACATGCGGCGCACGTCGATCCGCCGCTCGAACGTCGCGTCGATCCGCTCGCGCAGCGGTCCGCCCAGATCGGGACCGTAGGACAGGGCGATGATCTGGAACCGCGTCCGGTTGTGCGCTTCCAGCACGCCGGCCAGCAGCCGGGCGGTGGCGTGGTCATGCAGATCGGCCGACAGGTAGGCCACCAGGACTTGGCTCCCTGGTATGGGCCGCTCCACGATCGTCGGGATGGCCGGCGGCGCGGCCAGGCCGGCCGCGATGCGATGCAGGGCGGGGTCGTCGAAGGCCGACAGGGCCGCGAACGGGGCGATCGCCGGACGCCCGGCTTCCAGTTCGGCGCGGATGGCCGACAGCAGGGCTGCGTCGTCACGCCAGTCGCAGACCTGGCGACGTGCGTGCAGCAGGTCGCCCAGGGCGCGGGGGCGACGGGGATCCAGGGCGACGACCCGCTCAAGGTCCCGCGCCGCTTCGACCGGCCGGCCCAGCAGCATCAGCAGCGCGGCGTGGTTGGCCAGGGCCTGGGGATTGTCCGGAGCGGCGGCGCAGGCTCGGTCATGCGCGGCCAGGGCCTGGTCGAACCGTCCAAGATCCGACAGGGCCACGCCGCGATTGCACAGGGCGTCCACGAAGCCCGGCGAAAGCGACAGCGCCCGGTCATAGGCCGCCAAGGCCTCGTCCGGACGGCCAAGGCGACGCAGGGCCACGCCTTGGGCGTTCAAGACCGTCGGATTGTCGGGATCGGCCGCCAGGGCGGCGGCGCAGGCCGGCAGGCTGTCCTCGAACCGCTCCAGCGCCACTAGCGCGGCGGCCCGAGCCGACAGCACGCCGGCTCGGGCGGGGTCCAAGGCCAGGGCGTGATCGAGGGCGTCCAGCGCCTGGACCGTCAACCCCAACGCCAGTCGAGACACCCCCAGCATGTGCCAGGCGGCGATGGCGTTGGGATCGTCACGAACCAGGCGCTCGCAGAGGCTCGCCGCCTCAGCCGCCCGCCCGGCTTGGTAGAGGTCAAAGGCCTCGCGCGCGGTCATGGGACGCGCGGTCACGGCGCGAACCGCCCGCCGTGACCGGTCAGTCGACCTTGCTGATGATCAGCGTGCCGTTGGTGCCGCCGAACCCGAAGCTGTTGGACATCACCGTGGTCAACGGCTTGTCCGAGCGCTCCAGCAGGATCGGCAGGTCGGCGAACTCGGGGTCGAGGTTTTCGATATTGGCGCTCTGGGCGGCAAAATCGTTGTCGAGCATCAGGATCGAATAGATCGCTTCCTGCGCCCCGGCCGCGCCCAGGCTGTGGCCGGTCAGCGACTTGGTCGAGGAGATCAGCGGAGCCTTGTCGCCGAACACGGTGCGGACCGCGCCCATCTCCTTGCTGTCGCCGACCGGCGTGGAGGTGCCGTGCGGGTTCAGATAGTCGATGGTCCGGCCGCCGGCCTCGGCCATGGCGATCTTCATGCAGCGCGCCGCGCCCTCGCCCGAGGGGGCGACCATGTCGAAACCGTCGGAATTGGCGGCGTAGCCGACCACTTCGCCGTAGATCTTGGCCCCGCGCGCCTTGGCGTGCTCGTATTCTTCGAGAACGACGATGCCGGCGCCGCCGGCGATCACGAAGCCGTCGCGGTCCTTGTCATAGGCGCGGCTGGCCACGGCGGGACGGTCGTTGAAGTTGCTGCTCATCGCGCCCATGGCGTCGAACAGGTTGGACAGGGTCCAGTCCAGTTCCTCGCAGCCGCCGGCGAAGACGATGTCCTGCTTGCCCATCTGGATCTGCTCGGCGCCCGCGCCGATGCAGTGGGCGCTGGTCGCGCAGGCCGAGCTGATCGAATAGTTGATCCCGCGGATCTTGAACCAGGTCGACAGCACCGCCGACGGACCCGAGCTCATCGCCTTGGGCACCGCGAACGGGCCGATGCGCTTGGGGCCCTTTTCCTTGGTGGTGGCCGCCGCCTCGACGATCACCCGCGTGGACGGACCGCCCGAACCGACGATCAGGCCGGTGCGCTCGTTGGAGACTTCCGTCTCCTCCAGGCCCGCGTCGGCGATCGCCTGCTCCATGGCGATGTGGGCATAGGCCGTGCCGGGCGCGAGAAAACGCGCCGCGCGGCGATCGACCAGCGCTTCCCAGCTGTCGAGCTTGACGGTGGCGTGAACCTGGCAACGAAAGCCCAGTTCCGCATAGTCCGGCGCGGAAACCACGCCGGACTTGGCTTCACGCAGTGAGGCGAGCACCTCATTGGCGTTGTTGCCGATGGACGAGACGATCCCCAGTCCGGTGACGACGACGCGACGCATGAACAATCCTCTTTCTTCCCCACGATCCAAAAGGGGGCGGCTCTAGGCGGCCACCCTACAGGTGGATCACGACGCCATTTGTTCCGCGGTGAACAGGCCGACCTTCAGGTCCTTGGCCTCATAGATGGGCTTGCCGTCGGCTTCCACCACGCCGTCGGCGATGCCCATGACCAGCTTGCGCATGATCACGCGCTTCAGATCGATCTTGTAGGTCACCTTCTTGACGTCCGGCGTGACCTGGCCGGTGAACTTCACTTCGCCCACGCCCAGGGCGCGACCGCGGCCGGGACCGCCCGACCAACCCAGGAAGAAGCCGACCAGCTGCCACATGGCGTCGAGGCCCAGGCAACCGGGCATGACGGGGTCGCCGATGAAGTGGCAGGCGAAGAACCAGAGGTCGGGATTGATGTCGAACTCGGCTTCGACATAGCCCTTGCCGTACTTGCCGCCTTCTTTTTCGATGCGGACGATCCGGTCGAACATCAGCATCGGTGGGGCCGGCAGCTGGGCGTTGCCCGGGCCGAACAGGTCGCCTCGACCACAGGCCAGGAGTTCGTCGAAGGTGTAGGAACTTTGTTGCATGGGTTCGCCCTAGCACGACGGCGGGCCGCGCCTCAATGTTACTTTCGGTAACGCCTGTGAACGCCAACCGCTGCAAGGCGGCGAAAAAGCCTCATTCCTTGCACTGAATTCCCGGCGCGACGCCCCAGATCTCGCCTTCCGGCGCCCAGCCGGACTCGCCGTCGGCCTTCAGCCGGCACCAGCCCTTTTCGCAGCGATCCAGATTGGCGGTCGACCGCCCGGCCAGATAGGCGGTGACCTTGGCGCCGGCCTTGGGCTGGGCATGCAGCGCCAGGGGCGTGGACTGGACCCGCATGGCCGTGCGTCGGCCGTCGACCATGCGCTTGAGCACCCAGGACAGATTGCCTTCCGGGTCGCAGATCCGTCGCCACTCGCGCGTTTCCGCCACCACCTGCACCGGCAGGCCCTTGGCCTTGTAGGCCCACAGCACGCGGTGATCCTCGTCGGGCCCGACCCGGGCGTTGACCTCGCCGTACTTCAGCGAAACGTAGCGCGGCACTTCCATGCGCGAGGGCGTGACCTTGGGCGGCTGGGCCCAGGCCGCGCCCCCGCCAAACAAGGGGCCGCCGAGCGCCACCGCGATGACCAGGCCACCGAGCGAACGATGTTTGCAATTCGTCGGCATGTTGCTTGGCCGCACCCGGCCCCTTTGCTACTGATTTCAGACACCCGCCCGGCGCCCGCCTGAGAACGCCCAATTGGGGAAGGCTTTTCGAACCGCTCATGTCAGCTCGCAAGCTCAAAGTCATCGTCACCCGCAAACTCCCCGATCCGGTGGAGACGCGGATGTGCGAGCTGTTCGACACCCAGCTCAACGTCACCGACAAACCCTTGACGGCCGATGAACTGGTCGAGGCCATGAGTCAGTGCGATGTGCTGGTGCCCACCATCACCGATCGGATCGACAGCCGCCTTCTGTCGCGATCCGGCGACCGGCTCAAGCTGATCGCCAATTTCGGGGCCGGTGTCGACAATATCGACGTCGCCACGGCCAATGCCCGGGGCATCATCGTCACCAACACGCCGGGCGTGCTGACCGAAGACACCGCCGACCTGACCATGACCCTGATCATGGCCGCCTCGCGTCGCATCGTCGAAGGCGCCGAGGTGGTCAAGGCCGGCGGCTTTCACGGCTGGTCGCCGACCTGGATGCTGGGCCGCCGTCTGTGGGGCAAGCGCCTGGGAATCATCGGCATGGGCCGCATCGGCCAGGCCGTGGCCCGCCGCGCCAAGGCCTTCGGCATGCAGGTGCACTATCATAACCGCAAGCCCGTCAGCCCGCGCATCGCCGAGGAGCTGGGCTGCACCTACTGGGAAAGCCTCGACCAGATGCTGGCCCGGATGGACTTCATCTCGGTCAACTGCCCGCACACCCCCGCCACCTACCACCTGCTGTCGGCCCGCCGGCTCAAGCTGCTGCGGCCCCACGCCATCGTCGTCAACACCGCGCGCGGCGAGGTGATCGACGAAGGGGCCCTGGCCAACATGCTGGCGCGCGGCGAGATCGCGGGCGCGGGCCTGGACGTCTACGAGCACGAGCCGGCCATCAATCCCAAGCTCCTGAAGCTGCCCAATGTCGTGCTGCTGCCCCACATGGGCTCGGCCACGGTCGAAGGCCGCATCGACATGGGCGAAAAGGTCATCGTCAACGTGAAGACCTTCATGGACGGGCATCGGCCGCCGGATCGTGTGATCCCGTCGATGCTGTAGGCGCGACGCCGCCGTCGGATTCCGAGAAAGACCGAGCCTTGAGCACGAGACGAGACTTTGTCGCCGGCGTCAGCCTCGCGACCATGATTCCGGGCGCCGCTGGCGCGACGGAGCCCGCCGTGGCCGGCCCTCCGACCGTCGAGGAACTGGTCGAGCAGCCCGTCATCCGCGGAGCCAGCCTTTCGCCCGACGGGTTCAAGCTGGCCGTGGTCCGGGAAGACCGCCGCGACGGCGTGCGCAACGCCTACCTGCTGCTATTCGACACCGCCCGGCTGGACCTGCCGCCCACACCGGTGGTGCTGGGCGACTACGATGTCGGCAGCGTCTCCTGGGCCAATGACGAACGTCTTCTGGTCCGCGTCCTGCTGCGGAAGACCGCGACCGGCGAGGAGGCCGGCTACTGGCGATACGGCTATTTCTTCCCGCTGGTGACCCGGCGCGTGCTGTCGATCAGTCTCGATGGCCGCGAGCAGGTGATGCTGTTCGGAAACATGGCCAAGGCGATCCAGAACAACCTCGACCTCGGCACGATCATCGACGAGATGCCCAACGACGGCCGGCATGTCCTGATGCAGATCTACGACCAGGCGATCGGCCGCCAGGCGCTCTACAAGGTCGATATTTACACGGGCCAGGCCGTGCTTGTCGAAAAGGGCGCCTCGGAAACCGACGGCTGGATAACCCAGGACGGCGTCGCCATCCTGCGCCTGGACTCGAACTATTCGAATATCTCGGTGATGGCCCGCGCGCCCGGCGAGACGGAATGGCGCTTCTACAAGAAGTTTCGCCGCAACCAGCTGCGCAAGCTGGACGGTTTCGACGTTGTTGGCACGGGCCAGGAGCCGGGCGTGGTCCTGGTCTCTGGCCGGGGAGAAACCGATCCCTTCCGCACCATCCGCCGGTTTGACGTCAGGACCCTGGAAATGGGCGATATCGTCTCCCGGGTCCCGAACTTCGACGTGGAGTCGTGCCTTACCGACCGCGAGGATCGCCTGGTCGCAACCGCATTCATCGACGACCGGCTGAACTACGTTTTCACCGACCCCGACCTGGGCGCGCACTACAAGGGTCTGAACAGCTATTTCCGCAACGAGTGCAACGTCTCGATCCGCAGTCTCAGCAACGATCAGCGCCGCATGATCGTCAAGGCCTCGGGTCCCCAGCATCCGGGCTCGTACTGGCTGTATGACCGCACCGCCAAAAAGCTGGACCCCATCGGGCCGACCCACCCCAAGCTGACACGAGGACGCTTGGCCGCCATGCAGGTCGTGCACCTGAAGGCGCGAGACGGCCTTGCCCTCACCGCCTATCTCAGCACCCCCCCGGCCAGCACGGGACCCCGGCCACTGATCGTGATGCCCCACGGCGGCCCCGAAGCCCGCGACGACTACGGTTTCGATCCGCTCGTACAGGCCATGGCGGCGCAGGGCTGGCTTGTACTGCAGGTGAATTTCCGGGGCTCGGACGGCTACGGGCGCGCCTTCGCCGAAGGCGGCCAAAAGCATTGGGGCGACCTGATGCAAAACGATGTCGAAGACGCTCTCGCCGCCGTGATCGCGCGCGGCGGCGTCGATGAATCCCGCATCGCGATCTGCGGCATCAGCTATGGCGGCTACGCCGCCTTGATGGGCGCGGTAAAGACGCCCACCCGCTATCGCGCGGTGGTGGCGATCGCCGGCGACGCCGATCTGCTGGAGAGCCTGGCCTTCACGCGGCGGTACGAAGGGTCGTTTTCGCCCAGCTACCTCTACTGGAAGTCAGTCATGGGCGATCCAAGCGCGGACCGCGACCTGCTGCTAAACGCTTCACCGGCGCGGCGAGCCAAGGAAATCCAGGCCCCCGTCCTGCTGATGCACGGCGAACTGGACGGCATCGTGTCGGCCGAGCAATCCAAGATCATGTTCGCCGCGCTCAAGAACGCCAAGAAGTCGGTCGATTATGTCGAGGTCCCCAAGGAGGGCCACCCGGCCTGGAAACACGACAACAACATCATGATGATCAAGCGCTCGGTGGCGCACATCAAGGCCGCCTTCGACAAAGCTTAAGCGCGTCCGCCGCAACTCGGGCAAACCGGATCGGCGCCGATCCGCACCGTGCGGGTCTCGGCCGCCAGGGCGTCGTAGATCAGCAGCCGGCCGGACAAGCTCTGACCGGCCCCGGTGACCACCTTCACCGCCTCCAGCGCCATCATCGAGCCGATCACCCCCGCCAGGGCGCCGACCACGCCCACCAGGGCGCAGGTCTCGGCGTCGGGCGGGACCTCGGGCACCAGGCAGCGGTAGCAGGGTTGGCCCTGGAACACCCCGACCTGGCCGGTCCAGCGGCCCAGGGCCCCGCTGACCAGGGTCTTGCCCTCGGCCAGGCAGGCGTCGCTGACCGCGAAGCGGGTGGCGAAGTCGTCCGTGCCGTCCAGCACCAGGTCATACCCGGAAATGACCGCCCGGGCGTTGGCCTCACCCAGCCATACCGGATGGGTTTCGACGGTCAGATGCGGATTGAGGGCCGTCAGGTGCTCGGCGGCCGCCTCGACCTTGGGCCGGCCGGTGTCAGCGGTCGCGAACAGCACCTGGCGCTGCAGGTTCGACAGCGAGACGGTGTCGGCGTCGACCAGGCCGATCGTCCCTACCCCGGCGGCGGCGAGGTAGAGCGCGGCCGGCGCGCCCAGGCCGCCGGCCCCGACCACCAGCACCCGCGCGGCCTTCAGCTTCTGCTGGCCCGGTCCGCCGATCTCGCGCAGCACCAGATGGCGGGCATAGCGTTCGACTTCGGCGTCCGAAAAGCTCATCGCGCTTGACCCTCGGGCACGGCCTCGCCACATGCGAAGCCATGCAAAGCTCCAATTCCTTCCCCGACTGGCACGGCACGACCATTCTGGCGGTGCGCAAGAACGGACAGACCGTGATCGCCGGCGACGGACAGGTCTCCATGGGCCCAACCGTCGTCAAGGGCAACGCCCGCAAGGTGCGCCGCCTGGCCGGCGGCAAGGTGGTGGCCGGCTTCGCCGGGGCCACGGCCGACGCCTTCACCCTGATCGAGCGGCTGGAAGCCAAGCTCGAACAGTATCCCGACCAGCTGGCCCGGGCCTGCGTGGACCTGGCCAAGGACTGGCGCACCGACCGCTATCTGCGCCGGCTGGAGGCCATGCTGCTGGTGGCCGACGCGGATTCGATCTTCACGGTGACCGGGGTCGGCGACGTGCTGGAACCGGGCGAG
>Ga0307515_10010604_pt1 | contig 17639 bp, 12 predicted proteins | sample 17_EM_MG_FD_194513 | JGI IMG/M metagenome (GOLD analysis project Ga0307515, IMG submission 194513) | Populus trichocarpa ectomycorrhiza microbial communities from riparian zone in the Pacific Northwest, United States - 17_EM | ecosystem: Host-associated > Plants > Roots > Unclassified | place...
ACTCCGAAGGGCCAAACCTTCATCTCCCGTACAGCATCAATTCCAGAGCCTGCCTACACATCAGCTCCTTCACTGTTCAGGGCACAACGCACGCATCAAGGTCGCGGAATCCGATGGCGATATGGGATGTTATGTGAGGTTGTGGTCCGGGGTGTGGGACGAGATGTCCAGGATGTGGTGACGGTGCTCGGCATGCGGGATCGGGGTCCATCAGCTGGACTGCCGCCGGAGCGGGTATGGGCGGGACGTAGTTCCGAGGAGGCGCCGAGGCCGATGCCGTGGCACGGCGGCGCGCGACCACTGCAAGATCCTCGCGGGGTCGCGACCCGGGCACGATTATGGTGCGGGCGGTGCGGAACGGACCACTCGACTTTCGCCATTTTGCGCCGGCGCAGCCGCAGGTCAGGCCCGACTCGAAAGTAGATCTTGCGTATCGCCTGGTCAGCACCAAGCCGCCGCATTCTCGGTGCCGTGCCCGACATGCGGGATGAGCTGGGCGGATGGTGGATGCCCTACGGGGGCAAGCGATCCAGAAATGGCGAAAGCCGAGCGGACCACGCCGCCACAAGATCCAGCCGCGGGCCCGGGGATGATCGACTGAGCGAGGCCGGTCGGGCAGATCCGTTCCCGCGTACGATGATCAGCCGGGTCAGCCCAGGCGGGCGTACACGTCGTCGAGCTGGCCGTGGTGCATTTCGCTTTTGGCGTTGAGGTTCGGCCCGCCGATGCGCAGTGGCCGGCCGTTCGCGATCGACAGGGTCGCCGGGATGCTGATCCGGCCGCGCACCTGGCCGTCGACGTACACGGACAGCACGGGGCCCGAGCGTTGGCACATGATGTTGTGCCACTTGGCGTCGGCGACGCCGACGCTGCTGCGGGCCAGGTAGACCTTGGCCGAGCCCTGGCCGACCACGACGCAGTGTGCCTTGCCCTGCCGCGCGCCGATCTGCATCTTCCACTGGCTGTCGGTGTCCGCGACGCCCTTCTGGACGACGTTGGCGGAGCCGGTCACCTGAGCCTTGGTGAGGTGGACCGACGCGCCCCAGCGGAACAGCCGGGTGCCGGGGTCCAGGTCGGGGTCGTCGGTGCCGTCGAGCAGGGCGCGGGGGCAGGAGGTCGCCTTGGCGGGGCAGGCGGCGGGGAAGACGGCGTACTTGTCGGCGGTGGCGCCGGCAAAGGTCACCCGGCCGCGGTCCGCGCCGCGAACCGTCAGGGCGGCACCGTGACCGGAATTCTCGGCAATCCGGCCGGTAGCGCCGGCGCCGCCATCGAACGTGTACCGGGCGACTGTGACCGGCGCGGGCGCCGGGACGAGCACCGGGGCTGCGGCAAAAGCAGGCGCAGGGGCTGCGGAAAGCGAGGGAGGCGAGGGAGCGACAGCAAGCACGGGCGAGGAAGCGGCAACGCCCACCAGAACGGCCATCGCAAAAGCCAGCAAAGCAACAAAACGCATGAAACAAAAGGTACGGAACACTCGTTACCCGGCTGCAACCATCAAATCGGCGTTTCGGGTGATCCCTACAACAGCCCCGCCGACTCGGCGATCATGCAGACGGCCACCAGCCGCATCAGGTGCCACTCCGCGGCCAGCCACGCGATCCCGGACACGTACGCGTGACCCGGCTGCGGCACCGGCCGGCCCATCCGGTCGGCGGCCGCCGCGATCGACTTGGCGTAGGCGGCCAGCCCCTGGGCATCGACCGTACGGCCGGCGTCGCGCAGCGCGTCGCGTACCGCGGCAGCGTGCTGGTCGACCTGGGCGAGCAGGCCCGCGTCGCCGAGCGCGGCAGCCAGTCCGTCGACGCCCACCCGCGCCATCATCTCGTCCAGCAGTGCGCGGGCCGGGTCGACGACGGCAGCGGTGGAAATCGGGGCGAAGGCGAGGAATTCGTTCGTCATGGCAAGGACGCTAGGGCCTCACGCCACCGGTTGACAGCCGGGTAACCGAACGGCACCCGACCGCTGCCCGCGACGCACCCCGCAGGCGGAGAAACCGCCCCGAAAGGTACAGCAGACCTTATCCGGGGAGCTGATCCATGGCACGGTAGATGCGCTTGTCCGAGACCGGATACGCCGTACCCAGGGCCTGGGCGAAGAAGTTGATCCGCAGCTCCTCGATCATCCAGCGGATCTCCCGCAGACCCTCGTCCGCCGGGCCGCCCACCGGCAGTTCGCCGCGCAGCTCGCGGTATTCGCGCTCGATCTCGTGCAGCTGGTTCATGAGCTGCCGGTCCCGGGGCGCGGTGCCGGCCAGGCGGTCCAGCCGATGCAGGATGCCGCGCAGGTAGCGGGGCAGGTGATGCAGCTGCTTCCAGCCGGTCTCGGTGACGAAGCCGGGATGCACGAGGCCCTTGAGCTGCTGTCGGATGTCGGCCAGCGCCGGGACCAGCGCCGGATCTCGGGTGCCGCCGAGCCGCTGCTCGACCTCGTACGCGGTCGCGAGCACGGCCCGGACCGGGGTCACCACGTTGGCCACCGCGTCCACCAGGTCGGCGCGTACCTCGTCGCGCAGCCTGGCGAAGGAGTCCTTGTCCCAGGCCGGGCCGCCGGCGTCGGCGACCAGCTTGTCGATGGCCGCGCCGGCGCAGTCGTCGAGCAGGTCGGCGATCGATCGGTACGGGTTACCGCGGGACAGCTCCAGTTTGGCCCGGTTGTCCAGCCGCCCCTGCAGGAAGCGGGCGGCCGGCGGCAGGGTGAGCAGCAGCAGCCTGCGGGTGCCCGCCCGCATCGACTCCCGCTGCTCGGCCTCGGTCTCGAAGACGCGCACCGCCACGCTGGCGCCCTCGTCGGCCAGCGCCGGATAGACGGTGACCTCGTAGCCGCCGCGGACCTGGGCGATCGAGCGGGGCAGCTTGCCGAAGTCGTTGGTGGTGATGCCGCGGCGCTCGATGTCGCCGGCCGCCGCGGAGATGGTCGCCTGCACCTTGGGCGCCAGGCCGGCGCGCAGCACGTCGAGGTCGCGGCCCTGGCCCACGACGGCACCGTCCTCGTTGACCACCCGGAAGTTAATCTTGAGGTGGTCGGGGACCTGGTCGGGCCGCCAGGCGTCGCGGGGCACGGCGGTGCCGGTCAGCCGGCGCAGCTCGTCACCGACCGCGTCGGGCAGCGAGCCCCGGCGGGCCGGGATGCGGCTGAGCACGGCGTCGGCCCAGTCGGGCACCGGCACGAAGCTGGTCCGCAGGTGCTTGGGCAGGGCCCGGATCAGCGCGATCACGACCTCCCGGCGCAGGCCCGGCACCGACCAGCCGAAGTCGCCCCCGTCGAGCTTGTTGAGCAGCGGCAGCGGCACCCGCACGGTCACCCCGTCGGCGGCGGCGCCCGGCTCGAACTGGTAGGTCAGCGGCAGGCGGACGTCGCCGACCAGCCAGGCGTCCGGATACGCGCCCGGGTCGACGCCGTCGCGACCAACATTGACCAACAGGGACCTGGTGAAGGTCAATAGGTCTGGTTCGTTTCGAGATACCTTCTTCCACCACGCGTCGAAGTGCCGGGCGGAGACCACCTCGGCGGGGATGCGGGCGTCGTAGAGGGCGTACACGGTCTCGTCGTCGACCGCGATGTCCCGGCGGCGGGCCCTGTTCTCGATCTCTTCAATCCGCGCCAGCAGCTTGGCGTTCTCGTCGAAGAACTTGTGGTGGGTCTCCCAGTCGCCCTCGACCAGCGCGTGCCGGATGAACAGCTCGCGGCACAGCGCCGGGTCGACCCGCGCGTATCCGACCTTGCGGCGCGGCACGATCGGCAGCCCGTACAGGGTCACCTTCTCGTAGGCCATCACCGCGCCCAGCTTCTTTTCCCAGTGCGGCTCGCTGTAGCTGCGCTTGACCAGGTGCGGCGCGAGCTTCTCGGCCCACTCCGGCTCGATCCGCGCGTTCACCCGGCCCCACAGCCGCGACGTCTCGACCAGCTCGGCCGACATCACCCAGCGGGGTTGCTTCTTGAACAGCGCCGACCCGGGGAAGATCGCGAACTTGGCGCCGCGGGCGCCGAGATACTCGCGCTTGTCCGTTTCCTTGAGGCCGATGTGGGAGAGCAGGCCGGCGAGCATCGCCGTGTGCACGGCCTCGGCCGCGGCGAGCTCGTCACGCTCGGTGAGCGTGAGCCCGAGGGTACGGGTGACCTGTCGCAGCTGCGAGTAGATGTCCTGCCACTCGCGGACCCGCAGGTAGTTGAGGAACTCGCCGCGGCACAACCGGCGGAACTGGTTGCCGGACAGCTCGCGCTGCTGTTCCCGCAGGTATCGCCAGAGGTTGAGGTAGCTGAAGAAGTCGGATTCCTTGTCGGCGAACCGGCCGTGCTTCTCGTCCGCCTGCTGCTGCTTGTCGACCGGGCGCTCGCGCGGGTCCTGGATGGACAGCGCCGCGGTGATGACCATGACCTCGGCCAGACAGTCCTGCTTGTCCGCCTCGATGACCATGCGGGCCAGCCGCGGGTCGACCGGAAGCTGGGCGAGCTGGCGGCCCATCGCGGTGAGCTTGCGCTCCTCCAGCGCGCCGAGCTCCTCCAGCAGCTTGACGCCGTCGGTGACGTTGCGCTTGTCCGGCGGGTCGATGAACGGGAACGCGGCCAGGTCACCGAGACCCAGCGCGGTCATCTGCAGGATGACCGAGGCGAGATTGGTACGCAGGATCTCCGGCTCGGTGAACGCGGGCCGGGTCTCGAAGTCCTCTTCGGAATACAGCCGGATACAGATGCCGTCCGAGGTGCGCCCGCAGCGGCCCTTGCGCTGGTTGGCGCTGGCCTGCGAGACGGCCTCGATGGGCAGCCGCTGCACCTTGAGCCGGCTGCTGTAGCGGGAGATCCGCGCGGTGCCGGGGTCGATGACGTAGCGGATGCCGGGCACGGTCAGCGAGGTCTCGGCGACGTTGGTGGCCAGCACGACCCGGCGGCCGGTGTGCCGCTGGAAGACCTTGTGCTGCTCGGCGGCGGACAGCCGGCCGTAGAGCGGGACGATCTCGGTGTTCTTCAGGTCGCGTTTGGTGAGCGCGTCGGCGGTGTCGCGGATCTCCCGCTCGCCGCTGAGGAAGACCAGGATGTCCCCGGTGCTCTCCCGGCCCAGCTCGTCGACGGCGGCGGCGATGCCGTCCACCTGGTCCACCGGCTCCTCGCGGCGCGCCTGATCCTCCCCGTCCTCCTCGCCGGTCGGCTCGACCAGCGGGCGGTAGCGGACCTCGACCGGATAGGTGCGACCGGAGACCTCGATGACCGGCGCGGGGCCGGCCGGACCGGCGAAATGCTCCGCGAAGCGCGCGGTCTCGATGGTCGCCGACGTGATGATCAGCTTGAGGTCGGGGCGCTTGGGCAGCAGCTGGGCCAGGTAGCCGAGGATGAAGTCGATGTTGAGGCTGCGCTCGTGCGCCTCGTCGATGATCAGCGTGTCGTAGCGGCGCAGCATCCGGTCGTTCTGGATCTCGGCGAGCAGGATGCCGTCGGTCATGACCTTGACCATGGTCTCGTCCGTGACCTGGTCGGTGAAGCGGACCTTGTAACCGACCGTCGCGCCCAGCGGGGTGCCCAGCTCCTCGGCGATCCGCTCGGCCACCGTGCGCGCGGCGATCCGGCGCGGCTGGGTGTGCCCGATCTGGCCGCGGACCCCCCGGCCCAGCTCCAGGCAGATCTTCGGCAGCTGGGTGGTCTTGCCCGAGCCGGTCTCGCCGGCGATCACCACGACCTGGTGGTCCCGGATCGCGGCCGCGATGTCCTCGCGGCGCTGGCTGACCGGCAGCTCGTCCGGATAGGTGATGGGCGGGACCGCGGCCAGGCGCGCGGCACGCCGCTGCTCGGCCTCGGTCACCTCGGCGGCGATCTCGGTGAGCACGGCGGCGCGCGCGACCTCGTCGCGGATCCGGCGGGTGCCCTCGATGCGGCGCTGGAGCCGGCGCTCGTCGCGCGGCAACAGCTCGGACAGGCGGCGGCGGAGCTCGGCGAGGTCCGGGCTGATGGGTATGACAGACATGGCGGCTCAACAATAGGCAGTTGCGGCCCGGAACGCTCGGTGATTATCGCCGCGTTCCGGTCACACCCGCGACAGGCCGTCGATCAGCGCCATCTCCTCCCCGGTCAGCACGAAACCGTCGAGCTGGGCGTTGCGGACGATGCGCTCGGGGGTGACGCTCTTGGGGATCACCACGATCCCGTGCTGCACGTGCCAGCGCAGCACCACCCGGGCCGGCTCGACCCCGTGCGCGGCAGCGATCCGGGCCAGCACCGGATCGCGCAGGTCGGTGGTCTTGAACGGCGAGTAGCCCTCGACCACCACGCCGCGCTCGCGGTGCCCGGCGACCAGCTTGGCGTCGTACAGCTTCGGGCCCCAGCGGATCTGGTTGACCGCCGGCCGCTGCCCGGTCGCGGCGATCAGCTCGTCGATCTCCTCGGTGCCGTAGTTGCTGACCCCGACGGCGCGGGCCCGGCCCTCGTCGCGGGCGGCCAGGAACTCGCGCCAGACCGGCACCGACTTGCCGCGCCGCGGCGGCCAGTGGATCAGCCACAGGTCGACGGCGTCGACGCCCAGCGCCGCGAGGCTGGCGTCCAGCGTGGCCCGCTCCTTGCCGGCCCGGTCGGGCGGCAGCTTGGTGGTCACGAAGACGTCGTCGCGGGGCACGCCGCTGTCGCGCAGGGCCCGGCCGACCTCGGCCTCGTTGCCGTACATGGTGGCGGTGTCGAGGTGGCGGTAGCCGGCCGCCAGCGCCTCGCGCACCGCGTCGTACGCGGCGTCGCCGCGGATCTGCCAGGTCCCGAAGCCGAGCAGCGGCATGTCGACCGGGCCACCCAGCGGTACGGAGGGAATCGTCATGCCTCCTATCTTGCCCACCCCGCACGGAAACCGGCCACGATGCTTGCCGTACGACAAACAGGGCCGGGCCTGCCCGTTTCCCCCCGGGTGTCTCGTTCGGTATCTCTCCGACAGCTTCCGGCCGGGTGACCGGCAGACAGAGACCCGAGGTGCCATGATCGTCGTCGCTGAGGACCACGAGGACATCCGGTTCGTGCTCCAGCGCGCTCTCGAACGCGCCGGGCACGAGGTGATCGTCGCGAGCGACGGCGCCGCGGCCCTGGAGGCGATCCGTAAGCATCGCCCCGACATCGTGGTGACCGACGTGGACATGCCCCGGATGACCGGGCTCGACCTGTGCCGGGCGATCCGCGCCGACGCCGGACTCAGGCACATCCCGGTGGTGCTGGCCAGCGGTTCCCTGCTGCCCGGCGACGAACGGGCGGCCGAGGTCGGCGCGAACGCGACGCTGCTCAAGCCGTTCCTGCCCGCTCAGCTCCTGGCCTGCGTGGCGGAGTTGCTGCCGCCGGATCCGGCCTGAGACCGGATAGCCCAGCGGGTGTCGACCCCTCGACTGCCGCGCGTGCGGCGCGGGCCCGGTCGAGGGCGGTGCGGTCGATCTCGGGTTGTTCCCCGGTGACCGCGAGCGGCAGCGAGAAGTGGAAACGCGTACCCCCGCCGGGGTTGTCGGCGACGCCGATCGCGCCGCCGTGGCGCTCCACGATCCGGCGGCAGATGGCCAGCCCGAGCCCGGTGCCGGCGTAGCCGGCGGCGATGCGGGCTCGGTGGAACGACTCGAAGATGTTCGGCTTGTCCTCGTCGGGGATGCCGATGCCGCGGTCGGCGATCTCGATCCGGGTCCAACCCGGCGCCGCGTCCTGGGCGGTGACGTCGACCCGGGCGTGCCGGCCCGCCGGCACGTACTTGAGGGCGTTGCCGATCAGGTTGTCCAGCACGTGCCGCAGCATCGCCGCGTCGGCCCGCACGTCGGGCAGCGGGCCGAGGTAGCAGTCGGGCGGCGGTGCGCCGGCGGGCCGCACGCCCTCGACGAGATGCTCGATCACGTCCGCGGCCAGCGGCCCGAGCGGCACGGTGCCGAGCTTGAGCAGCACGTCCCGCGAGGTCGTGTAGGCGAGCAGGGTGTCGATCAGCGCGGCCATCCGGTCGGCGTTGCCGGCGATCCGGTCCAGGGCGGCACGGGCCTGGCTGACCTCCGGGCCGGCGGGCGCGGCGGCCAGCTCGTCGGCCGCGATCTCGCAGCGACCGCGGATGACCGCCAGGGGCGCCTTCAGGTCGTGGGCGACGACCCCGGCGAAGAGCGCCAGATCGGTCTCGTATCGGCGCAGCTCGGTGATGTCGCGGAAGACGGCGACGGCGCCGTGCAGCCCGGCGGCGTTGGCGTCCAGCGGCCGGCCGTCCACGCTGACCAGGATGCCGTCGGGCCGGCGCTCGTTGCGGATGACCATCTCGACGCCGTCGGACGCCTCCCCGCGCAGGGCCCGGACCAGGGGCATCTCCTCGACCGGGAACGGGGTGTGCCCGTCGGCCCGGAACAGCCCGTAGTGCTGCTGCCAGGCGTCCGGGCCGGTCACGTCCTCGCCGACGCCGAGCAGCGCCTTAGCCGCCGGGTTGTGCAGCAGGAAGGTGCCGGACTCGTCGACCACGCCGACCCCGTCGCCGAGGCTGTCCATGATCGCGCCGAGCAGCCCGGCCTGCCGGCGACTCTCGGCCTCGGCGCTGCGCAGCTCGGCCGTAGCGACCAGCATCTGGTCGCGGGCGCGGGACCGGCCGGTGGCCAGGATCCAGACCAGGCAGGCCAGCATGGCGGTGATCGACAGGCCACCGGCCAGCACGATCGTGGGCAGGCCACGGTCCGCGCCGGGCAGGTTCGCCGAGTCGGCGGCGGTCACCAGCGTCCACTGCCGGTCGGCCACCGGGAAGGTCGCCTGCCGGGTCAGGTTCCGGCCGCCCGGGGCGTCGAACGCGGCCACCCGCACCCGGCGCCGATCGCCGTTGGTGGCGTACAGCTCGCCGTCCAGCAGGCCCTGGCTGGCGGCATCCAGCACGCCGCCGAGAAAGTCCTGGCCGCGCAGGCCCATCGCGACCCAACCCAGGAACCGGGGAACCGGCTCGGGCGGGGCGGCGGGGGCGTAGACGGGGGCGGCGAACAGGAACGACAACTGCTGGTGGTCGGTCGGGATGCCGCGGTCGCGCAGCAGCACATACGTGTCGGACACGGCCGCGCGGCCGGTGCGGCGCGACTCGGCGAGCGCGGCGGAGCCCTCCTCGGACGGCGCGAGGTCCGTCCCGGTCCGGGCCGGGTCGCCGGCGGTCAGGCCGCGCTGGAAGATCGAGAAGTAGTGCTCGGCGTGGTGCGGGCTGGGGGCGAGCTCGAGCCCGGTGGCACCCCGCTCCCGCCAGAGCGCCTGCGTCTCGGCGACGGCCTCGGTGCGGGCCGGCACCACGTACGCGACCGAGGTGGCCCCGAGCAGGCCGGCGTCGGCGAGCGGGACCGTCGCGGCGGCGAAGTCGGCGGCGGTGAGCCGGGCGTTGGTCCCCAGCCCGGCCGCGACCGCCTGCAGCAGGTTGCGGTAGCGGCCGGCCTCGTCGGCGACCGCGGCCCGGGCGGCCGCGGTGCGCTGGTCCATCACCCGGTCCGCGCTCTCCCGCTGACCGGCGCGCAGGGCGACCGCGGTGAGCATGGTGGCGGCGAGCCCGACGGCGAGGACGGTGGCAGCGAGCAGCGGGCCGACAAAGCGCCGCGCCCACGCTCCCGTCGCGCCGTCCCCCATCCCGGCACCACGACCTCTCACCGAAAGGAGCATAAGACGCGAAACACCCCCGCCGGCGAGGATCCGCCGACGGGGGTACGGCCGATTCACTTCCAGGTGTCGTACTGGTACAAGTCGTAGGAAGCCATGATCCCGGTGACCTTGGTGTAGTAGTTCGGGTCCGTGGCGTACCCGGCCTTCCACACCGCCCAGATGAACTTGTTGGCGTCCTTGCTGTAGGCGAAGGCACCGTCGTAGCGGCTGTTGACCCGCAGGAAGCTGCCGTGGTCGCGGAACGAGTGCGACTGGCTCGGGTAGGTCCGGAAGCTCGCCGAGGTGACGAAGCACTTGCCGGCCTTGGTGCACTCGTTGGTCTGGTAGATGTGGCAACCGTCGGCGAGCTTGCCGTAGCGGCCGTCCTGGCACTTGATGCCGAAGTAGTTGCGGTCCACCGACGCCAGCCCGCTGCGGCCCCAGCCGGACTCGAGGATGGCCTGGGCGATGGTGACCGACGGCGGAACGCCGTACTCGCGCCAGCCGCGCTGCGCGCCGGACACCGAGGCCGCGATGAACTCGGCCGGGGTCAGGGTCACCGACGGCAGCGGCGTGGTCGCGCCCGCGCACAACGGCAGCGTGCCGGAGTAGACGTAGGCGTGCGAGATGAAGGAGCCGGTCGGGGTGCGGTCCCACTGGGTCGTGGAGCGGACCGTGCCGCTCACCAGCTGGCCCGTCACCGCGCAGGTCAGGTCGATCTTCGCGCCGGTGGCGGCCGTACCGGTCACCGAGGAGGTGGTGGCCGCGCCGGAGCGCAGGTTCACGTTGCCCTCGGTGCTCTTGACGGTGCCGATCACGTACCGGGCGGTGCTTGAGGTCTTGGTCTTGGTAGGCACGGCGGTCGGCGAGCTGACCGCGCAGCGCGACAGCGAGCGTGCCGTCTTCACGTAACCGTGCGAGACATAGCGGCCCGTGCCCAACCGGTCCCAGGCGGTGCTGGTGCGCAGCGAGCCCTTGACCTTCTGGCCGGGCACGTAGCAGGCCACGGTGACCTTCTGCTTGTTGCGGACCGTGCCGACGACCTTGGCGCTGAGCGCGGGCCCGGAGCGGATCTTGAGCGTGCCGCCGACGTGGATCGTGGCGGACACCCCCGCCGCGTCGGCGGCTGCGGGCGCCACGAGCAGCCCGGCACCAAGCGCGGCGAGCAGCAGTGGCGCGGTGAGCAGTCGGCGGGCGGTGTGCAGCATTTAGTCCCCTTCATCGCGGCCGGCGGTCGTATCTCGGCGTCTCATCGAAGATCGGGGGACGGCGTTGCGGGTCCGGGCCGCGTGCGGGTGCATCCGCGTTGCCGACGGCCGGCGACACGGAAGAGGACTATGCTCCGCCCGCTTCCTTCGCCGGGACGCGCTTGAGATGGGCCTCGGCTGGGCAATGCGGAACCGCCCACTCGTGACGTACTGGAGGACACCGCCGATGACGGCCCTGGCATCCCGCCCCGCGGAGAGCGCGGACCCCGACCCGGGCGACCGCGCGCGCCGCGGCTTCTGGCACGTGGTCGCGCACGCGTTCATCGCGCTGCTCGCCGCCGCCGGCGTGGTCGGCGTCTACCTCGCCTGCGTGCGCACCCCGCTCGGGCAGAGCGTGGACACCCTGATGATGCGGGGCGCCGACGTGAAGCACGAGCGGGTGGTGCAGGTGCTGGACCGCGCGCTCAACGGCACGACGCTGGCCAGCCTGGTGCTGGTCTGCGTGAGCGCCGCGGCGATCGGCTTCATCCGCCGCCGGGCCGACCTGGCGCTGGCCGCCGGCCTGCTGGTGATCGGCGCCAACGTGAGCACCCGGCTGTTCAAGAACCGGCTGCCCCGGCCCGACCTGGACAACTTCCCCGCCCCGAACTCGTTCCCGAGCGGCCACACGACCGCCGCCGCCTCGGTAGCGTTCGCGCTGATCCTGGTCCTGCCGTTCGCGATCCGCGGCACGGTCGCCCTGATCGGCGCCGCCTACGTGACGATCATCGCGATCGCCACCGTCTGGGCCGAATGGCACCGCCCGAGCGACACCATCGCGGGCCTGCTGGTCGTGCTGGCCTGGGGCGCGGGCGCATCCGCCCTGGTCCGGGCGAAGCGCGCGCGGATCACCGGCGTCACGGCCCGGCCGAACCGGCTGGCCCTGCTGCTCGTCGGCGGGGTGGGCGCGCTCAGCGCACTGGCCGCCCTGCTCGGCATCGGCGCCGTCGTGCTCTCCGAGCGGGTGCTGCCGGACCTGGTCTCCGGCCGCTTCGCGTTCTTCGCCGGCGCCGCGGCCATCACCGCGGCGGTTGCCGCTGTCTTTGCGATCTGGGTACGGCTCGCCGCCGGCGACCGCCCGGTGGGATCCGGATCCACACTTGCGTCCGCGCAGCCCGCGCCGGCCGCCGACTGAGAAGGAGCTCCACCATGACCACCTCTGCCGAAAGCCCCCAACCCGGCCCCGACGGCACCGTCCCTGCCGGTCCCGCCGGCGTGCCGGCCATGCCCGCCACGGACCCCACCGCCGGAGCCCCGACCGTGCCGACCATGTCGGTGGCGACCTACCCGGACTACGCGCAGGCCCAGCAGGCCGTCGACTACCTGTCCGACAACCGCTTCCCGGTCGAGAAAACCAGCATCGTCGGCACCGACCTGCGCCTGGTCGAAAACGTGCTGGGCCGGATGACCACGGTGCGGGCCGCCCTCGCGGGCACCGCCAGCGGCGCCTGGTTCGGCCTGTTCATCGGCCTGTTCCTCGGCATCTTCAGCGACGCGAACTGGTTCGGCCTGATCTTCGCCGGCCTGCTCATCGGCGCGGCCTGGGGCGCGATCTTCGGCGCCATCGCCCAGGCGATGACCGGCGGCCGCCGCGACTTCACGTCGCGCAGCTCACTGCAGGCGAGCCAATACGCGGTGATCGTGGAGACCGACGTCGCCGACGACGCGCGTCAGCTCCTGACCCGGCTCAATTGGCAGACCAGCGGCGCCAGCTGATCCCCTTTCGAAGGTCACCACCTTTTCCGGTACGGGTCAGAGCCTATGAACCGCCGGTCTCGCCCGACACCCACGGGACGCCGGACGTCCAGTCCTCGAAGTGGGTGACCTTCCCCTTGCCGGACGTTTTCGCGGCATACATGGCCAGGTCCGCGTTCTGCATCAGCTGATCGACGTCGATGTCGCCGTGCCACATCGCCACGCCGATGCTGGCACGCGGGCTCAGCTCGGTCCCCTCATACGACACCGGAGCCTGGATGCTCTCCAGCAGCCGATCGGCCACCGCGTGCGTGTCTTCGTCGGTGTCCATCCCGTCGAGCAGCACGGCGAACTCGTCGCCGCCGAGACGGGCCACGGTATCGACGCTGCGGACGGCCGCGAACAGCCGGTTCGACACCGCGACGAGTACCTGGTCGCCCGCATCGTGCCCGTGGGTGTCGTTGATCTCCTTGAATCCGTCGAGGTCGATGAAGAGCATCGCCACCGGTACCCCGATCAGCGCCTTCGGTCCGGCCGCACTCAGCCGTTCCCGCAGCAGCGCGCGATTGGCGAGCCCGGTCAGTCCGTCATGCGACGCGCGGTGCCGCAACTGTTCGAACGCGTCGTGCAGGATGGCCAGCGTGTCGTTGAGCGACTTGCCCATCTGACCGATCTCGTCCCTGGTCTGCACATCCACCTGATGGCTGAGATCACCACGCGCCACCCGGGCGAGCACGTCCATGGTTTCCCGGATCGGGCGGGAGATCGTCCGGGCGGCCACCACGGCCAGCGCCACGGCGACCAGCCCGCCGAGGATGAGCAACAGCAGGGTGAGGCGTTCGGCGTTGCGGCTGCTGGCGTGTGCCCTCCGGACGCCGAGCGCGACCGCCTCCACGAACTCGCCGAGCAGCGCGTCCGCCCGCTCCTTCAACGAGCGGGCGACCGCCTCCGAGCGTACGAGCATGATCGTGGTGGCCTGATAGCGGTCCCCGGCGCGGCTGGCGGTCAGCCCGAGGTCTCGCGCGGCGCGCCACAGCTTCACCGTTCCCTCGAACGCGTTCAGCGAGACGGCCTGCGCCCGGGTCAGCTCGATCTTGTGCAGCTCGGCCAGGTTGGCGTCCATCGTCTCATCGGTCTTTGCGATGACAACTTCGTAGCGCTCGCGGTGGAAGCCCTCGTCCGACAGGATGTGCGACAGCACGGCCTCCTGTTGGGCACTGACCGCCGAGCGGACCGTCGCCATCCGGGAGAGGGCCATCACGTTGGTCCGGTACTGATGGTCCTGGTGCTCGGCGAGGTCGCGATTGCCGATGAGGCCGACCACGCCGACCGCGGCGAAGATCGACGCGACGGCGAGCGCCACCGAGATGATTTTGGTACTGATCCGGCGGTTGCCGAAGATCGCGTACGCGGAACGTCGCCGGTGTCGCGTGCTCGCGGGCTCGGACCTGCGGTCGTCGTCGGGGTGCGGACCGACGGTGTACGTCACTGCCCCCACCCCCGGACGCCCAACATTTACGGCATGCGTCATCTCGTTCGACCGGCGGACGGGCGAGCCAAGGGATTTCGACCCCCCGGTCCAACGGCTTCGGCCGCGCGGGCACCTATCTAGCGTAAATCAGGACGTAACGGTCTGCTCGTGCTTGGATTGGGCGCTGAACCAGATGGACGTCGGCGGTGTTGCGGGGGATGAGGCAGACGATGGTGTCACAAGGGATCCGCCGGCGGTTGGGGCTCGTCGCCCTGGTGGTCGGGCTCAGTCTGGCCGCAGGGTGCGGCGCTCCCGAGCCGGCGGACCGCGCCGACGACGAGTGCTCCCCGTTCGCGGCATACCTGGGACACGACGGCGAAAAAGTGACGCTGTACTCGTCAATCACCGATGTCCTCGCTGACAAGCTGCAAAGGTCCTGGGAGAAGTTCTCCGAATGTACCGGGATCACCATCGACTACGAGGGAACTACCGACTTCGAGAAGAAACTGGTGGAGCGGGTAGGCGCAGGCCGGCCTCCCGATCTGACGATCTTCCCGCAGCCCGGGCTGCTCGCCAGCATGGCCCGCAGCGGCGCACTCCAGCCGGCGACCGAGCAGGTGGTGGCGAACGTCGACAAATGGTGGTCGGCGGACTGGAAGAAATACGGCACTGTCGACGGCAAGTTCTACGCCGCACCCTTCACCTCGAACGTAAAATCGTTCGTCTGGTACTCGCCCAAATTCTTCAAATCCAAGGGGTACGCGGTCCCGAACACCTGGGACGAGATGATCGCGCTCAGCGACAAGATCGCCGCCAGCGGCATCAAGCCCTGGTGCGCCGGCATCATGTCGGGTGAGGCCACCGGATGGCCGGTCACCGACTGGCTGGAGGACGTGCTGCTGCGGACCGCCGGCCCGGAGGTCTACGACAAGTGGGTCGCGCATGACGTCGCCTTCGACGACCCGCAGATCAGTGCGGCACTCGACCGCGTCGGCGGAATCCTGAAGAACCCGGCGTACGTCAACGGCGGCTTCGGTGGTGTCAAGACCATCGCGAAGACCGGATTCCAGGAGGGCGGCCAGCCGATCCTGGACCACAAGTGCGCGATGCACCGCCAGGCGTCGTTCTACGCCAGTCAATGGCCCGTCGGCGTGAAGCTCGCCGAGGACGGCGACGTCTACGCGTTCTACCTTCCGCCCGTGGACAGCACGAAGGGCAAGCCGATCCTCGGCGCCGGCGAGTTCCTGGGGGCATTCAGCGACAAGCCCGCCGTCGGCGCGGTCACGGCCTACCTCTCGACGCCCGAGTGGGTCAACAGCATATTCCGGCTCAGCGGCATGGTCAGCGCGAACACCGGCAGCGACAAGACCCTGCTGGTGGCCCCGATCGACCGGTTGTCCGCCGACCTGCTCACCGACCCGGCTGTCACTTTCCGCTTCGACGGCTCCGACCTGATGCCCCCGGCCGTCGGCGTCGGATCATTCTGGCGCGGGATGACCGACTGGATCAACGGAAAGCCCACTCCGACGGTCCTCAGCAAAATCGAATCCACCTGGCCGGACTGACGGCGCGGCTCCCTGATTTTGGTCGCGGGTTGTGGGTTGGACTTGCCTGCGGTGGACGGGTCGGGGCCGGGGGTGACCACGCACTGCTGGTGGACCGTTTTTATGGCTGTGCGTGGTCACCCCCGGCCCCGCCCTTGCATTCTCGCAGCTCACGGCCCGGGGATGGGTCTCGCGTGGCCTGGTTGCCAGTGCGGGCTGGGCGGTCACCTTCCGGATCTGGTCTGGCTGCCGCGCCGTGGTGACGCCAGGGGATGCTGTCGGGCAGGCCCGGGCTGGGTGGTGGGTCGTGCGAACGAACCTCGCCGGTTACGGTGGCGGCCGGTTGCTCGTGGGTCCATTCGAATCCGCGTGCACGCGCCACGACACGGCGGGACTCTTCTCGGACCTCGGGGTCGATCATCGCCTTACGGCAACGGTGGTGTTCGCTCCGGCGCCCGGCTGATCCGGTCGTCCAGGATCGGCGGGAGGTTCGCCGGTGGCTGACCGGCGGCCACCGTAGGAGGCGACCAAGGCGTCTGCCACGATCGCCGCATCCACCTCGGCTACGTCCGCGGGGTACTCCGGCAGGAGGTCATCCCAAATCACCAGCCACGACCCGTACAGCTGGGTTTGCCCTTCGGGTCGAGCGAAGAACCAGACATGCAGGTGTGCGCCGCCATCGCCGATACGGTAAACGTGGGCCCGCGAGATGTGCGGCAATGCCTGCATGTGGCGAGCGAGGTGTGCGCTCAGCACCCCCAGCTCGGCGGCCAGCTCATCGGGCAGGTCCGGCAGGTCGTGGTGATCGAGCGGGTGCAGCATCAGCACCAACGGCACGCCGACTCCGCCGATCTGGGTGAGCCGCCAGCGTTCGTTGAACCAGATCCCCTGGTCCCGACGACGGCACGCGTCACAGTCGTCAGGGTTCTCGCCATGCCGCGGCGGCTCGGGCAGAACCGGCGGGCGCAGCGGCGTGACCCGCAGTCCGTCCGGCTCGAACGGACTGATCTCCCACCCTGTCATACGTGCCAGCGGGAGCCGGCGCGCGCCGTCCGCAGCGGCGATTGCATGGTCATAAAACTCATCGGGTGCCAGGGCCATGGCTCGAAGACTAGTGCGACACGGACTCTTCATGATCAATGGTCCAAGAGGCAGCCAGGCGTTGCCTGCAGCCGACCTGATGGCATGGAGTCGGTTGCTCCAGGTGATCGACGTTCCAGTACCGCCCGACGGCTATCCGTTGCCAACGACGCTGGACTTCATTGCGCGAGTACCGGGATCGCCCGGCAGTTCCGCCGACATGACGATCTCGACCGGCCGGGAGTCCCTGCCTTCCGGCGAAGGCACGCGCTGAAACCGCATCCGCCGACGCCGTTCGATGAAGACGCCTCCGCCATCCGGCCGAGCGCCCGCGGCCAGAACTCACCGCAACCCGATGGGGCGGCCAAGGTGTGAAAGCGAATCTCCATCGCGACGATCCACCAGCACGACACGGTCGGCCTGAAGTAGGTCACCTCCTGTGATGGTCGACAAGATCTTGCACGGTCACTCGGGCACACGCCTTTGCCGATGACAGGTGCGACACGAGGTCGCACGAAGTGAGTGAGTACGTCGATTGGAGGTCGGGTGTGATGCCCGAGACGTAACTCCCGGTCAGTATCTCCAGACCGGTCCCCGCCCTGACGTGCGTGGCGAGTAATTGCCGGGTGCGAAGCTCAGGGGAAAGCCCAAGGGCACCCATTCCGACTGGGTGTTACAGGTGAGGGGAAGGCCGAAAGGGTGAATATGGTGAACCCTCGTTGATGCCTCGTCACGGCAACTCACCGGGTCGGAAGTGTAGTGCCGGGGAGACAAAGAGGCTGGCCGCTGGAAGTCGGCAGACGACGACCGAGGACTGTTCGACGGTCGTGTGGATACCGTCGCCTCCGGGGTTAAGAGGGCACCCGACCCGGCCGTGTCTCACGCGTGCGGAACGTGGAAACCCCGTTACGGTCCGCAGGATTTTCTGTGGTAGGCCGACCGTGAGGAGAGTTTAACTCCGTGACGGGAACAGGACGCCCAAGAAGCGAATGCCGGTGACTGAAAGGTGACAGGAAAACGGCGGCATCA
>Ga0307515_10010605_pt1 | contig 17635 bp, 13 predicted proteins | sample 17_EM_MG_FD_194513 | JGI IMG/M metagenome (GOLD analysis project Ga0307515, IMG submission 194513) | Populus trichocarpa ectomycorrhiza microbial communities from riparian zone in the Pacific Northwest, United States - 17_EM | ecosystem: Host-associated > Plants > Roots > Unclassified | place...
TCACCTGCGGATCCTGGACGTCGACGGCGCGGTCGTCGTCGATCGAGCGCGCTGCGCCGCGTTCGTGGTGGCCGACGATACCGGCGAGATCGCGGTGCGCGGCGAGGGCCTCGAGTTCGCGGCCGTCGACGTACCGATGGCCACGAACATCCCGCCGCTGCCGGTGCAGCTCCAGCGCCTGGTCCCGACCGCACTGCACGACCAGCTGGTCCACTACACCGAGGGCGTCTTGCTCCCCGGTGCCCCGGTTGGCGTGTGCGGCGTGCTGCACACTCCGGTCATCGCCGGCGATCTGTACCGCGAGGCCAAGGTCCGACGAGAGCTGGTCGCGTCGCCGACGTTCCCGCTGGTCGCCAGCTCCGACCCGGACCTCGCGGTGCCGTCGCCGCGGCCGGTCCGTCCCGAGGACCTGCGGCGGTAGCCACGACCCGCGTCGTTCACGACCGGACGTTGAGCAGGATCGCGAGCGAGCGCGTGTCGGCCCGGCCCACGCCGGCGGTCTCGTGGCCGAGCAGGTTGTCGAAGCTGAACCGCGCGCCGAGGTCGAAGTGCGTGGTCAGGTTCTGCAGCAGCCCCACGCCCACCGGGACTTCATACGTGTCGCCGAACGCCGAGATCCCGCCCGACAGCCCGGTCAGCAGCTTGAGCGTCGTCGCCGCTCCTGCCTGAAACTGAAGCTCGAGCGGGATGTACACGGCGTCATCGTTGGTGTCACGCTCGGTGAGTGCGACCGCGATCTTCGGATCGAACAGCAGCGCGACCCGGTCGCCGAAGCGCGCCTTGCCGGCCGCGCCGACCGCCAGGCTTGTCGTGAACGGATCGAAGTGGCTCACAAACAGCGAGGTGTGCGTCGACAGGTGGAACTCGCCGAACGCCACGCCGTACATCACGTCGAGCCCGACGTTGTCGTAGACCTTGGGACAGCCGTTGCTCTCACCGGTCAGGCACAGCCCGAGGCCGGGTCGCGCCTGCCAGCCCATCGGACCCTCGTGCAGCAGGCCGAGCTGCAGCTTGTCGGTGACACTGTAGTAGAGGTCGGGCGCCAGCGAGATCGGCTTTCCAGCCAGATCCGCGCTCAGGTTGAAGTCGAGCAGGATCCGCGCCGAGACCATGCCCGCCGGCCCCTGGACCCCGCGCATCACCGCGTATTGCCCGTCCGGCGCGAGGCTCACCGGAGGCACATCTTCGGTGTCCTCGGCGAACGCGGACGTCGCGAGCGATCCGAGCACACAGCCCATCAAGCACATCCGTGTAGCGTTTCTCATCAGGAGCGACCCTTTCGCAAAGTCCTCGCCGTCCTTGCACGCCGTGGACCAGCGATCCGACATCGTGCGCGCGAGAAAATTCGCTTCACGGAGCGTACGCGCACGGCTGTGCGCTGGCGCGTCGCCCGCTCACGCCGCGGTGTACGATGGGCCGCGCCATGTCTCGCAACCTCCGAGCGCGATCACGAACAGCGCCCTCGATCTCCGCGCCCTCGGCGCCAGCTGAGTGGTCGCGCCGCAGTTCGAGCCGCCGCGGATGCGAGCCTGCGCTCGGCGCAGGTCGCCAGCCTCGCCTTGGATGTTCGAGCTTGCCGGTTTGCCGAAACTTAGCTAAGGTTAGTCCCGTGAAGCAGGTCAACATCCACGAAGCCAAGACCCAGCTGTCTCGCCTGCTCGAAGAAGTAGAACGTGGTGAGCGGATCGTCATCGCTCGGGCCGGCGAGCCTGTTGCCGTCCTCGTACCTTACAAGACCGCGGTGCGGCGGCGCCGGCTCGGGCTGTTTGCCGGTGAAGCCAAGATGCACGCTGACTTCGATGAGCTGCCGGCTGACATGGCGGCCGCTTTCGGCATGGAATGAAGCTCCTGCTCGATACCCATGCGTTGCTGTGGAGCGCGACCGACCCCGCTCGCCTGGCACCGGAGGCGCGAGCCGCGCTCGAGGACGGTGCGCACGACGTGCTGGTCAGCATCGTCACGGGGTGGGAGATCGCGATCAAGCAATCACTTGGGAAGCTCGAGCTCGCCAGGCCTGCCGAGCTGTGGCTGCCCGACGTGTTGAAGCGGACTGGATATGAGATCGCTGAGCTGGGTCTTTCAGCTGCACTGCGCGTTCGTGGGCTCCCGTGGCATCACAAGGATCCGTTCGATCGATTGCTGATCGCACAGGCACTCGACCAAGGGTACACGATCGTCTCGCGCGACTCGGCGTTTGACTCGTACGAGGTGCCTATCCTCCGCGCGTGATGCCACACTGCGATGAGGAGGCACGCATGCATCGCAGTCGCCTGTCCACGTTCGTGATCGACTGCAAGGTCGACGATCTCGCACCCGCCGCCGAGTTCTGGAGCAAGGCGCTGAACCGCACGCTCGCGCCCGCAAAGCCCGACGCACCCGACTATCGCGCGCTCGGCGCCGTCGAAGGTGCACCGACGCTGGTCATCCAGCGCGTCGAGCACGACAGCCGGATCCACCTCGACATCGAGTGCGATGATCTCGAGGCCGAGGTCGCCCGGCTCGAGCAACTCGGCGCGACGCGGCTCCGCAAGGTCAAGTACTGGTGGCTGATGCAGGCCCCCACCGGCCACGTGTTCTGCGTGACCGATCGACGGCGTCCGCTCGCCGGCAAGCCAGACACCAACGAGTGGCCCTGAGCTGGCAGCCGTCGGCCCTGTCCCATCCTGCTCGGACTTGGGCCAACAGGAAGATGAAACTCACAGGGGGATCCTCGGATATCGCAAGGATACCCGAGCCCGACGGTATGGCATCTCCTGCAACCTGCGACATCAACTCCCATTGCTGCAGACATGAGGAGGTGGAGCCCAACGTGGCTTGGGTCATTGCGTTCGCACCGATGCGTACGTGGCTGCGCAGCCGTCACGCAGTTGAATAACCACGGGATCCGCTGATCGGCAGCCACGGCATACTCGCGCGAGTGCGCACAAGCATTCGCGGGCACATTGGCAACGCTTGCATGGATCACGTCGAATGTCACCAGATGACTACAATGCCATTCCAGGCATATCTGTTGCTCGGACATTCGCGCGGACTTTCTCGAATCTCTGTCTCTACATTAGAGAGCTCTCTCCAAGAAAGCGTTCTTGAACTTTGCTGCCAGATCTTGCCTACGCCGAGCCGTCGACTGGCTATCGATTGACGTAGATCAACCATTGCATTAGCAGATATCCAGCATTATCGAGCGCACGACTCGGAATCGATATCTGCTCGACCTCGCCGGATGAACACGATCAGCAGACGTCGCCGATCACGCCACCAGCCTCGCGATCCGCAAAGGCAGTATCACGACCGGCGTCCGCGCCAGTTCGAGCGCGGACTTCATACGCAGAACCGGAGCTCATCATGACCTCACTCGACGTGACAGGAGATCATCTGCACCTTCCGCTTGTTGCATGCACCCACGAACGATGTCGCGAGCGCGCACCCCGTGGTCCCAGCGTCGCGGCCATGGTGCAACGCGATGAAAAGGCACGACGCGTGATGGCGCACGTCGCGGCCCAGCAATCATCGCCGATCGAGGATACGACCTTTGGCTACGACGCGTTCATCGTTCATGCCGCTGCGGACGAGTGGTTTGTTCGAGGTTACTTGCTCGACAAGCTGGGCCTTTCGCCCGATCGCGTACTCATGCCCCGGACGTTCAGGCTCGGTCGGTTCCAGCTCAGCGAGATCGAGCGTGGCGTACGGTCGAGCCGAGTCACGATCGTCGTCCTGTCGCTGGCCTACATGGTTGACCACTGGGCGGTATTCGGCGAACAGATCGCGGCATACGCTAGCGTTACACAAAACAGCCGCGGCGTGCTGCTCCCGCTGTTGCGTGAGGATCATGAACTCCCGGCGCACATCCGCTCCCTGGTCATGCTCGACTTTCGTGACCAGACGAGCGATGTCTGGGACGCCGAAGCCGACCGGCTGCGCCTGTTCCTGGATCAGCCCGCAGCTCCCGATCAGGACTTGCCGTGCCCATATCCGGGCATGCGGCCGTTCACAGACAACGATGCCGCGTGGTTCTTTGGACGCGACACCGAGCTCAATGACCTGGCCTGCCGACTGCAGCGCGGGGATCGAGCGATCTATGTCATCGGTGCCTCCGGGTCAGGTAAATCGTCACTGATCGCGGCCGGTCTGGTACCGCGGCTCAACCGTGGTATCGCAGGCCTGCCTTGCTTCCATGTCCGTACGCTCCGGCCAGGCGAGCAGCCGCTCGCGCAACTCGCCGATGCCCTCGAGGGGGACCCCCTGGCGCCAGCCGCGACGATCGATGCACTGCTGGCCCAGCATGCGCCGGCAACCTCGCTGCTCCTGGTCGTAGATCAGCTCGAGGAGCTGTTCGCGGTGACCGGCGCTGAACAGCGCGCAGCGTTCTTCGCTGCGGTCCGCACTCTCCGGGCCGATCCGCGGTGCGTGCTGATGTTCACGCTGCGCTCCGACTTCTACGGCGCACTCCTGGAATGCCCGCTGTGGACCGACGTCGATGGTCAGATCTCGCGCATCGAGCTCAGCGCGTTGCGCAACGACAGCCTGCAGATCGTCATCGAGCGCCCGGCGCGCGGCGCAGGCGTCCACGTCCAGCCGGAGCTGATCTCGCAGCTTGTGGCCGACGCCGCGCGCGAGCCAGGGGCACTCCCGCTCCTGCAAGCGACGTTGTCTCGGCTGTGGGGCAAGCGCCGCCACCGGCTGCTCAGCCTCCCGGACTACCAGGCGCTTGGCGATGGCACGCGGACCGGTCTCGCGTTCGCCGTCTCGGAACACGCCAAGGAGGCGCTGGACCGGCTGACCGCCGCGCAGGAGGCGATCGCCCTTCGAATCTTGCTTCGCCTGGTTCACTTTGGGGAAGGCCGGGCCGATACCCGCCGGCAACAAGCGCTCGCCGCGCTGCGCTCCCAGGGGGAGGATTCGGCAGACTTCGACTCGGTGCTCCAGCGCCTCGTGGACCACCGCCTGGTGACCGTGGTCGGTGACAAGCGCGGCCCGGTGCAGGTCGATCTGGCACATGAGATCCTCATCCAGGCCTGGTCGACGCTCGCAGAGTGGATCCGGACGTGGCGAGTGGCCGAGCATCGCCGCCGCGAGCTCGAAGCAGCGGCCACCGCCTGGCGCGCGCGCGGGAGCGGCGACGGCGGCTTGCTCGACGCAGCCGAGCTCGCGAGCGCAGCTGCCTGGCAGCGCAAGGCCATCACGCAGCTCGGCCACACCCCCGATCTCGCGACGTTTCTCGCCAGCAGCGAGGCCGCCCAGGGCCGGACGGCCCGACAACGAAATCGCCGCACGTGGCTCGCGTTCGCGGCCGTGGCGCTGTTCGCGGTCGTGACCTCGACGCTCCTGGTCGTGGCGTACCGCGCCGCGAATGATGCCGATCACGAGCGGCAACGCGTCCTCGAGGAGAGCCAGCGAGTCGATGACAACGATCGACAGTACCGCCGGTCGCTCAGCCTCGTCCAACAAGCAAACGGCCAGTCACTTGTCGAGCAGGACCGCCCGCTCGACGCACTGCCATACTTGCTCGAGGCGAGGAAGCTGAGTGATCCGCAAGAACCCTCGGCGTCGCTGCAAATGCTCTGGGCACAGGCGGTCACGAATCTTCCGGTCGCCACGTTCCAGCATGACGATTCGGTCTCGAGCGCAGCGTTCAGCGCGGACGGCACTCGCGTCGTCACCGTCGGCAAGGATCACGCGGTCCGGGTGTGGAGCGCAGTCTCCGGTCGCCCGCTCTCGCCCTGGATCCGGCATCAGGACGCCGTGAACAGCGCGGCCTTCAGTCCGGACGGCTCCCGCATCGTGACCGCCAGCGTTGACCGGACGGCCCGCGTCTGGGATGCCATCTCTGGAAAGCTGCTGTCTCCCGCGTGCGAGCACCAGCGCGCCGTGAACAACGCCGTGTTCAGCCCCGACGGTGGCCGCATCATCACGGCCAGTGACGATCTCACCGCGCGGATCTGGGACGCCGCGTCCGGACGGCCGCTGTTCCCGCCGCTCCGGCATCGCGGCGCCGTGAGGAGTGCCGTGTTCAGTCCAGACGGTTCGCTTGCCGTGACCGTCAGCGATGACTTCACCGCGCAGATCTGGGACGCCGCGTCTGGACGGCCGCTGTCTCCGCCGCTCCCGCATCACGGCGCGGTGACGTCCGTCGTGTTCGACCTGGACGGCTCCCGCATCGCGACCGTCAGCGACGACTTCACCGTGCGGGTCTGGAGCCCGATTTCGGGCATGCCGCTGTCCCCGCCAGTGCCACACGAGGGCGCCGTGAACAGCGCGGCGTTCAGCCCCGACGGTACGCGCATCGTCACCGCCAGCGGCCACGGCGCGCGCGTCTGGGACGCGACGTCTGGCCGGCGGCTCTCGCCGTTGCTCGAGCACCAGGACGCGGTAAACATGGCCACGTTCAGCCCCGATGGCTTGCGGATCGCCACTGCCAGCGACGATCACACCGCGCGGCTGTGGAACGCGGCATCCGGCGAACCTCTCTCGCCACCGCTCCGGCATCACGAGTCCGTGCACAGCGTGCTGTTCAGTGGTGACGGCGATCGTGTCGTCACGGCGAGCTCGGACCGAACTGCGCGCGTTTGGCACACCACCCCCAGCAAGGCACCGTTGCCTGCGCTACAGCATCGGTACGACGTGGCGCACGCATCGTTCAGTCCCGGCGGAGCCAGTGCCGTCACCGCCAGCTTCGACCACACCGCGCAGGTCTGGGATGTTGCCACCGGGAGCCCGCTGTCGCCACCGCTCCAGCATCAGAACGCGGTGAATAGCGCCGTGTTCAGTCCCGACGGATCCCGCGTCGTCACCGCCAGCTCGGACGGCACCGCGCGGGTATGGGACGCGACTTCCGGCGAGCCGCTCTCTCCTCCACTCCAGCATCCCGACGCGGTGGAGAGCGCCGCATTCAGCCCCGACGGCTCCCGGATCGTCACTGCCAGCTTCGACCACACCGCGCGCGTCTGGGACGCGACCTCGGGCAAACTGCTCTGCTCCCCGCTCCAGCACCAGGACGCCGTGGTGAGCGCAACGTTCAGTCCCGACGGCGCCCGGATCGTCACCGCCAGCCTCGACGGCACGGCGCGGATCTGGGACGCGACCTCCGGCAAGCCGCTGTTCCCGCCGCTCCAGCACCAGGGCGCTGTGGTGATCGCGACGTTCAGCCCTGATGGCTCCCGGATCGTCACCGCCAGCCTCGACCACACCGCGCGGATCTGGGACGCGACCTCCGGCAAGCCGCTGTTCTCCCCGCTCCAGCACCAGGACCACGTCGTGAGCGCAGCGTTCAGCCCCGACGGCGCTCGCATCATCACCGCGAGCGCTGACCACACCGCGCGGATCTGGAGCACCGGCTCCGGGGCAGCCATCTCGCCTCCGCTGCGGCATCGGGGCGCTGTCCACAGCGCGACGTTCTCACCCGATGGATCTCGCGTTGTCACCACGAGCGCTGATCATACGGCGCAGACCTGGGATGCTGCGTCGGGGAGACTCATCTTCCCACCGCTCCAGCATCTGGATTCCGTGAACAGCGCGATGTTCAGCCCCGACGGCACGCGCGTCATCACCGCCAGCTGGGACCACACGGCGCGGATCTGGGAGCTACCGCTCGCGGGCGGAACGCTGATGGACTGGATCACGATCGTGGAACAAGCCAGTCCCTATACGCTTATCAATGGTGTATTCCCGGCGAGCAGAGATCCCCAGACCCGACAGCCATGAATCGCGGCGCATCTGATGTCCCGCCGATCTGGTCACAGCGCCACGCCGGTCCAGCGCTCGGACTCCGACCACAGCCGCTCGGCCAGCGCGCGATCCATCGCCCACGGCCGCACGCCGCGGGGCGTGGAGAAGTCCGCCGGCACCGCCTCGGCGATGTCGACGTCCTCGCAGTAGACGCCGCCCAGGCCCGCGAGCTGCGGGCTCGTCGCGCACCACACGCTCGTCGCCGCGCCCTGCTCGACGGTCTTGAAGCCGCCCGGAACCTTGCTCGCCGCCTCGATCATCGCGCGCTGCTCGTCCTCGGACATCCACCGGCCGAGCTCGGTCAAGATCGCCCCCGGATGGACCGAGAACGCGCGGATGCCGTGCGCCTCGCCGCGGGCGTCTGCCGCGACCGCGAACAGCGCGTTCGCCGTCTTGGACTGGCCGTAGGCGAGCCACTTGTCGTAGGGCCGGCGCTCGAACTGCGGATCCTCGAAGTCGACCGCGCTGCGGGCGTGGCCGCGCGAGGACAGCGCGACCACGCGCGCGCCGCCGGCCCTGCGCAGCGCCGGCCACAGCCGCACGGTGAGCTGGAAGTGGCCCAGGTGGTTGGTCGCGAGCTGCGACTCGAAGCTGCGGGAGTCCCGGACCAGCGGTGCCGCCATGATCCCTGCGTTGTTCACCAGCATGTGCAGCGGCCGGCCGGACTCCAGGAACCGCGCGGCGAACGCGTCGACCGACGCCGGATCGTCGAGGCTGACCCGATCGAGCTCGACGCGCTCGACGCCCGCCAGCGCGGCGCGTGCCTTGTCGGGCGTCCGCGCCGGGACGATCACGGTCGCCCCGGCGGCCGACAGCGCGAGCGTGGTCTGCAACCCGACGCCCACGTACCCGCCGGTGACCACGGCGATCGCGCCGTCGAGCCGGCGGTCGCCGAGCACCTCGCGCGCCGTGGTCTGCGCACCGTATCCGGAATGAATCGGACCTTGCTTCGTGGTCATGGCATGGCTCCCTTGGTGGTCGAATGGTTCGCGCGCCACCGCGTCGGGGTCGTCCCCTCCCAGCCGTGGAACGCGCGCGTGAACGAGTTGAGCTCCTCGAAGCCCAGCAGGAAGGCGACCTCGCCGGTGTCGAGATCGGTACTGGCGAGCAGGCGGCGCGCGGATCGGCGGCGCACGTCATCCAGCAGCTGCTGGTAGCTCGTACCGAGCTCCTCGAGCCGGCGCTGCAGCGTGCGCCCGCTCATCCCCAGCCGCTTCGCGATCTTGTCGACCGCGGGGCGCTCGCCGCAGATCCGCTGGCTGAGCGCGGCCCGGACGTCGTCGGCCAGCGAGCGCGTCCGGCCGCCATCGCGCAGCGCGGCCTCGAGCCCGGGTACCAGGACCTCGAGCAGCTCCGCGTTGTGGGTCGCGAATGGCTCGGCGAGCACCCCGTCGTCGAACACGAGGACATCGCCGGGGGCATCGAACCGGACGTCGCAGCCGAAGTGCCGCGTCAGCATCGCGGCGTGCACACGGCGCCGCGTCAGCTCGATCCGCCGCGGCACGATCCGCTTGCCGGTGCCCCGCCGCGCCATGGCGACCACGCTCGCGAAGATCCCGTCGATCAACAGCGCCGGCGGGTCCTCGCTGGCCAGCAGCCACTCGAAGCGCACGCGCGCCTCGCCGCGGACCCGCTCGATCGTGATCTGCTCGGGGCAGACCAGGCGCTTGTAGCGCGCGAGCTTCTTCAACCCCTCGCCGAAGCTCGGCGAGTACAGCGCCGCCAGCGACGCCACGCTCTGCTGGTGCGGCTGCGCTTCGCTGCCGATCCGCAGCCCCAGCTCCGGCGGACCGCCCGCGTCCTCGACCGCGCGCCACAGCGCGAAGTACTCGCCGGTCGTGACGTACGCCTTCGAGGGCTCGAACCGCGACCGCGGGAGGTTCGCCTGCCGCAGCACGCGCGCGACATTGACGCCGAGCGCCTCGAGCCTCTCGAGCTGCGAGACCGGAACCGGGACCAGATCGACCGGCATCGTCAGCCCTGCTGCACCAGCTTCGCGAGCATCTGCCCGACGGCAGTCTCGCGAAACTCGGGGAGGCCGTCGAAGTCCGTCGTGACGCTCAGCGACCGCCACCGGGCGTCCTCTCCGGCGCGCTGCTTCGCGACGAGCTCGGCGACATACACCGCGTCGCTGCCGAGCAGGATGCGGAGCGGCGGCTCGGGGAGCGCGGCGATCTCGAGGACGACGCGGGCCATCTTCGCCGGATCGCCGCGCACGGCGTCGTGATTCCTGCGGACGTTGTCCATGAACGCACCGACGGTTGCGCGGTAGTCGCCGTCGACCTCGTCGACGCGCATCGAGCTGCCGGCCCAGTCGGTGCGGATGCCGCCGGGCTCCACGAGCGTCACGCGAACGCCGAGCGGCCCGACCTCGCGTGCGAGCACCTCCGAGAACCCTTCGACGGCCCACTTCGCCGACTGGTACGCCGCGAGCCCGGGGCTCCCGCGGCGTCCGCCGATCGACGAGATCTGGATGACGTGGCCGCCGCGCTGCGCGCGCAGCACCGGCACCGCGGCCCGCGTGACATTGACCACGCCGAAGAAGTTGGTCTCGATCTGCGCACGAAAATCCGCCAGCTCCACGTGCTCGATCGAGCTCACGTTGGCGTACCCCGCGTTGTTGACCACCACGTCCAGGCGCCCGAACGCCGACACCGCGGTCGCGACCGCCGCGCGTGCGGCTGCCTCGTCGGTCACGTCGAGCGCGACGGCGCGGATCCGGTCACGGTGCCGCTCGACCAGCTCGCGAAGATCGTCCGGGTTCCGCGCGGTCGCGACCAGGCGATGTCCGTCGGCGAGCACCGCCTTTGCGAGCGCGAGGCCAAGGCCACGGGAACTTCCGGTGATGAGCCATACCTTCGACATGCCTCCAAGCTAGGGCCCGGCGGCCCGGCGCGCCAATCCGATCGCGCCAAGCTGTCATCGGATCGCGCCAAGCCGCCGTGCCCCGGACATCGGCACCGTTGCGCCGCGATGGCGCACGTCCACGCAAGGCGCTGCCCATCTGGCAGGTCGCTGGAAGCGTCAGCCGCAGCCGAGCCCTCGACCATCGCTCGAGTCACGGCCTGATTCTTGGATATCCAAGGCGCGTGTTCACGGCTCGCATGGAGCACGGCGTCGCGATCGCCGCCGTGCGCGGCAACGGACAGGACCGCGCAGGCGTATTCGACGCCGGCGACGACGTCGTCATCGCACTGGCCGACGGCGCGGGCGGCAACGGCAACGGCGCAACCGCATCGCGGGCGGTCATCGACGCAGCTGCCGCGGCTGCGACCGCGACCCACGACTGGTGCGCCCTGCTCTCGGAGCTCGATCGCGATCCGCGGCGCCTGGGCCACGGCGAGAGCACCGCGGTGATCGTCTCGATCCGCGGCGGCGCGATCGCCGGCGCCAGCGTCGGCGACTCGGGCGCCTGGCTCGTGCGAGGAAGCGATGTCGTCGATCTCACCGAGGGCCAGTGTCGAAAACCGCTGGTCGGCGGCGGCTGCGCGCCGTTCCGCCTCCGTTCGACGCGCTTCACCGGCGGCACGTTGCTCGTGGCGTCCGACGGGCTGTTCAACTACGCGAAGCCGAGCGACATCGTTCGCCTCGCGAGCGGTGCGGACCTGACTGTCGCAGCACGCGCGCTCGTCGAGCTCGTTCGCCTCCCGAACGGCGCGCTGCAGGATGACGTGGCCGTCGTGCTCTGCCGCGAGCGCGGCTGAGCGTCCAGCGATCACTCCTCGAACGGCTCGACCTCGACCCGGTGCCCCATCAGGAACGCGTCCGCGACGAGCTTCAGGGGAGCGAGGTCCACGTCGATGGTGCCCGCGTGAACGAGCTCGGCGAAGCGCTCGAACAGCCGCGGATACGGCCGAGCAGGGGGAACGGCGACCGGCCGGCCGTCGATCTCCAGCTCGGCTCCCTCCCGGCGCAGCTCGAGCCGACCCGCGTCGGTCTCGACGGCGACATCCCACCGATCGCCCTTCGTCTCACGAAAATCCAGCTGCATGTCGATCGCCGCCCCCGCGCCGTCGGCCAGCGCCAGCTCCGCCGCGATCGGGGTCTGCCGATTCGCAGGCACGTACAGCACCGCACGCGTCACGAACAGCTCGTGCGGCATCAGGCTCGTGACGATCGACAGCGCGTTGATGCCGGGGTCGAACACGCCCAGCCCGCCGGGCTGCCAGATCCACAACTGGCCCGGATGCCACCTCCGGACGTCTTCCTTCCAGGTCACGACGACGTTGCGGACAGCGCGGCCGGCGACCCACGCGCACGCCGGCTGCACCGCCGGCGACTCGCGCGCGTGCCAGGTCGCAAACAGCGTGAGGCGGCGTTCGCGCGCGTGGCCGACGAGCGCCTCGACCTCGCCGACGCTCACACCCGGCGGCTTCTCGAGCATGACATGCAGCCCGTGCTCCAGCGCTTCCCGCGCGAGCGTGCATCGCCCCTGGGGCGGCGTACACAGCGTGACCGCCTGCAGCCCCGGCGTGGCCGCGATCATGGCGCCCAGCGTCGGGTACACGGGGATATCGACGGGGGCGGTCGCTGACCTCGTGACCGCCGCGACGAGCTCGAAGCGCGGGTCCGCCAGCAGCGAGGGAATGTGCTGGTCCCGGGCGATCTTGCCCAGGCCCACGATGCCGATCCGGATCGGTGTCACCACAGCGTCATGCACGTTCGTGGTCGATTCTACTCGCGGTCACACGATCGATCTCGCGATCTGCCATCGGTGCCGCGATCGTCGGCACCGCGTGGTTCGAGCTCCTCAAGGGCGATCCGCGCCCGTCGCGCTCCCACGGCAGCTCGGTCGTAGACTCAGGACAGGCCTGAAGATCCGATATATCCCTGAAATTACTGGCGGCACTGAGACGCCGAGGCATGCACGGTCGCGCCCGGCCCGATCCGCTCGGATTGCAGACGGCGAGCTATGCGCCGAGCAGGCCGGCGAGGACCAGCGGGCTGGCGAGCATCTCGTCCGGTTGCGCCTTGACGACGTCGCCGCGGCTCGAGTTTCCGGCTCGAGCCGCCGCCGCCGCGGGCGCGGTCTCGTCGCCGAGGCTCATGAACGCCAGCAGCTGACGCTCCACGTCCTCGCCCCAGTCGGTTTCTCCATCCAGCGATTTCATTGCCACACTGACCTCCCCGATCGCCCGTACGCGCGGTCAGATCGATATAGCAAATCAACCGGCGATCTCACGCCGGGTTTGCGGTTTTCGACCGGTAGCCCGACGGATCCGGCCTCGACGCTGCCGAACATTGCTGCCGCACTGCAACCATGTGGCTGCGACGCGTGGGACACAACAGTGGTGTTCCGTGTCGCAGCGAGCATGCCCATCGCGCGGCGATCTTCGGCGCGCTCGGCATCCCGCTCGGCATATCGGGCGAGGACTACTTCCAGCGCGACGAGCTGTTCGTGTCGACGAAGACCAGCAAGGCCGCGGCCGGGCAGCTCACCGGCCGTCACCACCTCGCGTTCCAGGCCCGCGATCGCGCGATGGTCGAGGCGTTCCACACCGCGGCGGTCGCCGCCGGCGGCCGCGACAACGGCAAGCCCGGCGAGCGGCCCTATCACCCGGGCGACCACGCTGCGTTCGTGCTCGATCCCGACGGCAACAACATCGAGGCGGTCCATCACGGCCCCGCGAAGATCTCGGCACCGTCGATCGTGATCACGTTCTAGCGCCTGGCGACCGACCCTGCCGTCGCAGGGCGGCCGCGATGTCTCACAGCACCTGGGACAGGCTGAGATCGATGTCGTCCTGGACGTGGCGGATCAGGCTGTCGAGGCTCTCCGACGAGACCTGGAGCCGGCCCGTCAGCTCCGCCTTCATCCGGGTCAGCACGCCCTGGGTCGCCGCGCTCATGCGGCGGAAGATGGTCGACGTGCCCACGCCCTCGAGCGCGGCGATCTTGGCCAGGGTGAGCCCGTCGATGTAGTAGTGCTGCAGGAGCAGGCGGTCGCGCGGTGGGAGCGCGGCGATCGCCTGGCGCAGCGCGGCGTCGATCTCCGGCAGGTAGCGCTGGCGGAGCAACACGATCTCGGGATCGTAGAGCTGCGCGAGCGGCTCGTGGTCGTCGTCGCGCAACTCGGGGCGGGCGCCGCGGCGGAGGTTCAGCGCGGTGCGCACCGCCGCGGTTCGCACCCAGCTCGCGAGCGCGCCGCTGCCGCGGTAGTCGCGGATCTTCGCGTGCGGCCCCACCAGCAGGCGCTCGCGCAGGATCTGCTGGACCTCCCCGACGAAGTCGTGGGACCGGTCGATGCGGGCCAGCGCCTCGCGCACCGCGACGACATAGATCCGATCGAAGGCGGCGAGCGCAGCGGCGTCACCCTCCGCGCATGCGCACGCCAGGTAGAGATCGGTCGTGTGCGGCCCCGCGCCGGTCAGGTGCGATGCGAACGCTTCGAACGCGAGGCGCACGTCCGGCCAGGCCGCGCGCGCCGCCTCGTACGCTTGCCGTGCCCCCTCCAGCTCACCTGAATCGTAAGAAGATTCCACCAGATCGTGACATTATCACGGAGCGCGCGGCAAACACGAGCGCCGGCTGTGTCCACTCCGTGGACCATGCGCACGACCGTACTGCGAGCGCGGCTCAGCCTCGAGCGAGGGATCCCGACACGGCGTTACACTGGTCACTCCGTGCGGTGCCTCGAGGAAAATACGCTCTTCGACTACCTGTGCCGCCGGCTCGATGATCGGGATCGCGACGCGGTGGTCGCGCACGCGGCGACGTGCAGCGCGTGCCGGCAACTCATCGCGGCCGCCGCCGGTGACCTGCCGAGCACGCGCGAGCTGGCACAAGCGACCGCCGCGACCGCACCCGGCGAGCTGCCGACTCCGTCGGCGGTGCCCGGGTTCAGCGAGCGGCTCGTGCCCGGCTCCACCGCTGACGTCCCCGCCGGGCTGCTGGCCGGCAAGTACCGCCGCCTCCGGCTGCTCGGCGCGGGCGGGATGGGGACGGTGCACGAGGCGGTCAACACCTGGACCGGCCGGAGGGTGGCGGTCAAGGAGCTGCACGGCGACGCGTCCGAGCTCGCGGGCGCGGTGCAGCGATTCGCGCTCGAGGCCCAGAGCGCGAGCCGGATCGCGCACCCCAACGTCGTCGACGTCCTCGATCTCGGTGAGGACCCCGCAACCGGTGCGCTGTTCATCGTCCAGGAGCTGCTCACCGGCATGACGCTGCGCGCGTACCTCGCCGCCCACGGCCCGCTCGCCGTCGAGGACGCGCTCCGCATCATCGGCCCGGCGATCGCGGGGCTCACCGCCGCCCACGACGCCGGCGTCGTGCACCGCGATCTCAAGCCGGAGAACATCTTCCTGGCGCGCGACGCCGGCGGCCACGAGGTCGTCAAGCTGATCGACTTCGGGCTGTCGAAGCGGCCACGCGAGCCCGCCGACCTGGGGCTCACCGAGCGCGGCCGCCAGCTCGGGACCCCGTACTACATGTCGCCCGAGCAGCTCCGCGGCGAGGTCGACCTCGACGAGCGCGCCGATGTCTGGTCGATCGGGGTCGTGCTGTTCGAGATGGTGGCCGGCCGCCGGCCGTTCGCCGGGCCGAGCTACCACGACCTGATCGTCCAGATCCTCAAGGAGCCGGTGCCGCGGCTCGATGACATGCGGCCGGGCGCGCCCGGCGCGCTGGCCGCGCTGATCGCGCGGACGCTCGAGCGTGCGCGCGATGACCGGCCGTCGGCGCGCGCGCTGTCCGACGCGCTCGACGAGCTGCGCCGGCGCCCCGACGTGATGCGGCTGCCCGCCGGCAACCCGTACCGCGGAATCCTGCCGTTCGAGGCCACCGACCGCGGCGTGTACTTCGGCCGCGCGGTCGAGGTCGGCGCGGTGGTCGAGCGCGCGCTGCGCGCGCCGTTCGTGCTGGTCGCCGGCGATTCCGGCGTCGGCAAGTCGTCGCTGGTGCGCGCCGGCGTGCTGCCCGCGCTGGGCGATCTCGCGATCCGGGTGGTGACCGTGACGCCGGGTCGGCGCCCGCTCGCCGCGCTCGCCGCCGCGCTCGCGCCGGTGATCGGCGACGACGCGGCCGCGGTCGCCGAGGCGCTCGCCACCGCGCCTGCCACGGTCGCCGAACGGATCTCTCGCGCGCTGGCCGGCCCGGCAGCCGGCGCCGCGCCGGCGCACGACGCGCCGCAGCGCATGGTCGTGTTCGTCGACCAGCTCGAGGAGCTGGTCACGCTCGCCGAGCCCGCGCAGGCGGCCGCGACGGCCACCGCGCTCGCCGCGCTGCTCTCGGTCGCGCCCGCGATCCACGCGATCGCCACGGCGCGCAGCGACTTCCTCGCGCGGCTGTCGGCGTTGCCCGGGCTCGGCGACGCCGTGACCGGCGCGCTCTACCTGCTCAGGCCGCTCGCCCGTCACGCTGTCCGCGACGCGATCCTGGGTCCCGCGCGGCTGACCGGGGTGCGGTTCGAGTCTCCGGCCCTGGTCGACGAGCTGGTCGCGGCGACCGAGGCCACGGGCGGCACGCTCGAGCTCCCGCTCCTGCAGTTCGCGCTCGCCGAGCTATGGGCGGCGCGCGACGTGGAGCGCGGCGTGATCCGCGCCGACAGCCTGCGCGCGCTCGGCGGGGTGGCGGGCGCGCTGGCGCGCCACGCCGACGGCGTGATCGCGGACCTGCCGGCGCGGGCGCGCGAGGTCGCGCGGCGGGTGCTGACCGCGCTCGTCAGCGACGCCGGCACCCGCGCCCGGAGGACCGCCGGCGAGCTCGGCGCGGCCGCCGGGGCCAGCGACGACGGCGAGGCCGGCGCGGCGGTGCTCGAGGCGCTCGTCCGCGGCCGGCTGATCACGATCGAGGACGCCGGCCCCGGCGCGCCGCCGACCTACCAGATCGCGCACGACGCGCTGCTCGAGGGCTGGGACACCCTCCGCGGCTGGCGGGGCCGCGAGGTCGAGCGCGGCGCCGCGCGCCAGCGCCTCCAGCGCGCCGCGGCCGACTGGGACCGGCTCGGCCGGCCCGGCGACGGGCTGTGGGGCGACCGCCAGCTCCGCGAGGTCGGCGAGCTGTCCGGTCACGCGCTGCCGGCGCTCGAGGCGGCGTTCCTCGAGCGCTCGCAGCGCGCGGTGCAGCGCCGCCGCCGCCAGCGCTACGCGGCGGTGCTCGGAGCCGCGACCGCGATCGCGCTCGGGTTCGCCGGCGCGCGGTGGTCCGCGCACCGCGCGCTTGCCGCCGAGATCGCCACCCGGCTCGCGGGCGCCGAGACCGCGCTCGTCGCTGCGCGCGGCGGCGAGCGCACGGCGATCGCGTTGCGCGGCGAGGCGTTCGCGGCGTTCGATCGCGGCGACAGCGCAGCCGGTGAAGCATCGTGGGCCCAGGTGCTCGAGCGCGAGGTGGCAGTCGATGCGAGCTACCGCGAGGCCGGCGAGCACCTCGAGGCGGCGCTCGCGCGCGACGGCGGTGATCCCGAGGTCCGGCGCCGGTTCGCGGGGCTGCTCCACGACCGTGCGCGACTCGCCGAGCGCCGCCACCGCACGCTCGATCGCGACGAGCTCGCCCGGCGCATGCTGACCTACGACGACGGTACCCAGCGCGCGCGCTGGTCCGCGCCGGCCCGGCTCGCGATCGCCAGCGCGCCGGCGGGCGCGGCCGTGATCGCGCAGCGCTTCGACGACGCCGGCGGCCGGCGCCGGGCCGGCGCGGCGATCGCGCTCGGGGTCGCGCCGGTGCTCGCGCACGAGCTCGCCGCGGGCTCGTACCTGGTCACGCTGCGGCTCGCCGACCGGCCCGAGGTCCGCGCCGCGGTGCTGCTCGCGCGCGGCGAGCAGCTCGACGTCACCATCCCGATCCCGCGCGACATCCCCGCCGGCTACGTCTACGTCCCACCCGGGCGGTTCCTGTACGGCAGCAGCGACACCGAGGAGGTCCGCCGCACGTTCGCGGCCCAGCCGCTGCACCCGACCGCGACCGAGGGGTACCTGAT
>Ga0307515_10010606_pt1 | contig 17632 bp, 2 predicted proteins | sample 17_EM_MG_FD_194513 | JGI IMG/M metagenome (GOLD analysis project Ga0307515, IMG submission 194513) | Populus trichocarpa ectomycorrhiza microbial communities from riparian zone in the Pacific Northwest, United States - 17_EM | ecosystem: Host-associated > Plants > Roots > Unclassified | place...
AACTTACTATTTAATTTCCTGATGTAGTTTACAAAGTAGATATATATAGAGGATAAGAGGAAGATAAATAGTAAGTTTTAAAGATTATTAGTTATAAGGATATTAACGACAAAATATAGTATAAGGTAAAGTGGATAGGCTATAATAAGACTACTTAGGAGCTACTAGAGAACCTAAAAAATGCTATAGAAAAGGTATAGGAGTATTAAAGGAGATTAGGTTAGGTAGTATTAATAAAAAAGTATTACTAAAAAATAAGTCACCTAAGGGGGACCTAAGAAGAGTAATTGCTAAACTACTTAGATCTATTTCCTTCTTAGTTAGAAAAAAATCCGTTCTCTTATTACTAAGTTCCTATAAACCCTATTTTATAAGCCTCTACTTTTTAAAACAACCCTTTTTATAAACCTTTTTAAGACGAAGTAAGTAAGTAGGCGCCGCGATATAGGCTTTAAGAGCCTTCTACTCTACATCCTAAGAACGTTCTAATTTAGTAAGGGCTTAAGATAGTTTACTATTTAGCCGCGCAGTAGTAGATTAAACATAAGACCCTAAGATAAATTAATTAAGGAACTAGACGGCTATTAAGAGTATTAGGTCGCGTATATTTAGTATTAGAGATAAAGCAAACGTTATAAAATGAATAAATATTCACTTTAGTACACTTTATATAAAAGGACGGTTATTATAAAGATGGGTTTGCTAACGCAATATAAACTAATCCTTTTTTAAACAGCGAGAATACAAAGACAGTATAATCTTACTAAGAGATAATATCGCAGTAACAGTATAAGTATAACGTTACGCCTATAAAGAAGAAAGAGCTTTAGGTATAATAAGTAATAATATTAACTAAATTAATTAAACGGATATTATACCTCTAGTAAACGACTTAAAGATATTAGAAATCTTTAAGGACAAAGATAAAGAGGAGGGAGATAGTATTATAAACGCTTTAAATATAATATTATAACTACTTAGAGAAGAATTAAAAGAAGCTTCTAGTTAATTTAGGTATAGTCTAGGATAGAGCCAATAGAGCTATATAATAAGGAACGGTAACTAAGGTTATATAACATTATACGCAGTATACGCAGTATACGAAGGGAACGTACGTATAATACGTATAACACATATTATATATAGGGAGGATTTTATAGGAGTACGGTTATATATTTAAGGACCCTTAGTCCCTACCTAGATAGTTCTTTCCTTATAGTAATTCTTAGAATATAATTAGAGTTAATCTATTAGGCAACTACTCCACTAGTTATTATTACGTTGTTAACTTTAATTTGCATTACTTACACACCTAGCCCATTAGCGAGCCTATTGTAGTACTTGCTATAAGGTTCCGTTATAATTATACTAGATACTAAAGCCGTAGGAGTATCTATAGTAGGAGAACCTTAAGTTTAAGCTCTCTAGCAGCTTAATAGCTCTGTTTAGATTAACTAATTAACGGCAGGCTAATATACAATTCGTTTTAGTAAAGGTACTGTAATCTCTCTTAGCATAATTAGGGTCTAAACCCCCTTAGGATACATTACTTTCTATATTATTCCTACAAACACCCCGTTTTTATTCTGCATTAGGGATATAAATAAATTAAGTATTAAGCTTAATAACCTTAAGAATATGCTTATATAGGGAGATAATTAGGTGCATGTTATACGTAAGTAGGGTTACCCTTAGTTACTCCTTTAATAACCAGAAAAGAGTATTACTTAAAGCCATTTAACTAAGTTAGAGTTACGCCAACTATACCACCGTTTTAGTTACCTATTAGTTTATTAATTGCTTAGGATTCTTTAATAAGTAGGTTATAAAGTTAAGATTAAAGCAATTAAATATCTTATAAAGTATTATTATTACTACTAAATAAACTAGAAAACCCTTAGCCAATTTAAGTTTACCCTTAAAGATAACTATAACTTTAACTTCTGTATTATTGTTAACGTTATATATCTTAGCGGCAAGCTAGTACTCTAAGTTATTAACTTTTTAACCTCCTTTTAAGCTGTACGTTTCTTAAAGAATATATTAGCTAGGAACGTATAGGATACCCTTTAATTATACTAGATTAATGTCTACTTAAAACCCCCTAATTAAATCGTCTATAATATAGGAAAGAACTTCTTATCTATAGAGTTTTAATAATAAATAAAGGCAATAGTAATTAAGGTTAAGGAAGTCCCTATTAAGGTATATAATAGTATTAAAAAAGTAAAGTAATATTACGCGCTATTACGCCGCGTATATAAGATTATTTCTTTAAAACTAGAGGATATTAGCGAAGAACTTACCTTATAAATAGCTGTTAAAGCTGTTAATAATTCCGCTAGCCCGGATAGACTTATACCTATATTGCTAGTCTTTAGCGCCTACCCTTAAATAACTAATAATTCTTTATTATTTCCTTCTATTATATAATAAGCTAAGGCTATTTATAAGGTAATAAAGGAGGTATAACATCTCTACAATATATACTAGATTAACGACGTACTAGGAATAAGAAATAGCCTAAATACCTTAACTACGCTTAATCTACTACTCTAGTCTAAGGTATATATATAGCGTAAAAAGGGAGGGTAGTTAGGCCTATATTAACTTATTATAATTAATAGTTAAACTTATACTATTTAGATGCCTTACAGACCTACTTAATTCTATTTAACTGTTATTAAGCCTTATTATAAAGATAATAGTTCTAAGCCTTTGCAGGATGCTATAGAAGATACCCTAAAGGAGAGCTATAATTAACGTACTCTAAAAGGCGACTACAATTCTAATATAATTGTAGTAGATACGCCGTAACTATAACGCGGTAGAGGTTGCCTAAAGAGATTATAAAATTACTAACATCTTATTAATTTTAAAGAGCAATTTATTACCGCCATTAAGAATAGAGTTAAGCTATTAATAGCCTTTATAACAGCTAAGAAGAAGACTAACTTCGAACTTATAAAATAGCTCTAAAAGAAAGGTTATATTATAACTTTAGGAGCTCCTTTCTAAGTATTTAATAAGTAGGAGATCGATAGTCTTATCATAAGAGGAGTCTTTAAATTTAAGAAGTATAACCCTACTAAGTTTAATAAAGTTTGCATCTTTAAGTTAAGAATAGTTAATAAGATTAAAGGTAAAGTTACTAACGCCCTATTTAAGAAATTAAGGCTTATTATCTAAGGTTACAATAATAATGGTAAGGAGGTAATTTTTATATAATCTCTTATAATTTAATAAGCTAGTTAGTAAGTTATTATTACGCTAGCTCCCTCCTTAATAAAAAATGGAATAGCGGTTTATTTATAAGATATTACTTAAGCCTATACCTAATTAGAGACGCACCTTTAGCGCTTAATATTAGTATACCTTCCAGAGTAAATTCGCCACTAGTATCCTAAAGATACGATTATAGTTGTGCTTAAGCTATTATATAGAATTATAGAGGCAGGAACTTACTAGTAGGCTACTTACAGTAAGCACTATAAAGAGAAGCTTTTAATAACTACTTTTATATTTAATCCCTACTTCCTTATTACAACTATAGGAACTCTATTTAGAATTGTTGGTATATAAACTAACGATATAATTATCTTAGGAGAAAACCAATTTTTAGCCCTTAAAGAAGACGAGCTAATAAAGGTAAATCTTATAGTAAAGCTAAAGGAAAAGTTTAATTTAATAATACTATTACTCTTTAATAGATGTATCCTCGCCCTAAATAAGGATTCTATTACTTTACGCTAAAAGGGTTAAGGTAAAAAGATTAATATTATTAACGTTAATTCTTTAAAGTAAAGATATATGGAGCAACGCGCTTATAAAGCGTATATTACTTTTATCTATTAACCTAAGGCTTTATTTAATCTCTCTATTACCGCCTAATACCAGGAACTAACTAAGGATAACGTTCTTACCCTAAATAAACGTCTTTCCTAGTAAATAAACTATTTTAATTAGGGACTACTCTACGTACCTATTAATCTTCCCACTACTAAGCTCTTCGTATTTATTAATAGATTATTTATAAATAATAAAGATTTTAGTTCCTAGCTAGGATATAAGATTATTATTATAAATAAATCTACTAGAGAGAATAACTTTATAATCTATAGTAATTTTATCTATTAGAGCTTAACTAAAAGTAAGCGCGTTACTTAAAGCGTTCTAGCGTTAGAGATATATAGAATAGTTAGCGGAGTTAATATGGCAATTGCAATTGGAACTACCCTAAAGATAATTATAGATCGACTCGAACTTCCCGCTATCCCTACAATTATATACACTAACTTATATTCTCTCTATAAGTGTTTAGTTAAGCTTAGTACTATAAAAAAGAAGCGCCTTATAATTGATATTATAGCACTTTAGCAATCCTATAAGCGTTAAGAACTCTTTAAGATTTAATAAATTAATAGCTAAAATAACCTAGTAGATATAATAATAAAGGCGAACCTAAATAAGGCACTAGAGACGTTTATTAATATAAATACTCTATATATATAAGTTAAAGGTTAGGTTAAAAGGGAGTAGGAGTATAACATTCTGTAGACCCTAACTTAAACTAGCTAATTAGGATTTTCTATCCCTAGGATAGAAAATCGCTATTAGCTTACTTATTACTAGCGCCTTAGCGGCCCTCCTAATAAGATGTCTACCTATAACTCCACGTACTAAAAGGTAAATTTTAGGATAGCGAGACTTATATTATAATAGCAATAGTAAGTAAAGAGGATTAATATTTATTATGCTAGTTAAGCGGTATATATATATAGATAGCAACCGTAAAAAAAGAGTTACCAGTGTTGGGAATATAGGTAAGTTGCCGTCACGTGTTGCCGCGGCACTAGCGTAGCGAAGAGCCCTAAGCTCCTTACCCTTCCTTAAGCAAGAGAAAAAAAATTATACTATCTACAAACCGTAGCTACGTAATATTACCTTATGTAACTAACAGTAAACCTTAATTAAATTTAGGAGCTTTACTTTATATAAGTTATCTATCTTTTTAAGGACCTTATATAGTCCTATTATCTAATAGTCTAGCTTATAGCTGGGCCGTTTTATCTTCTAATTCCTTATTATAACCTAGACTATATTACCTATAGTAAAGTTAGGCTCTTGCCTATACTTATTCACTTACTATTATATAAATTTTTAGGCTTTTTCTAGATTTATATAAGCTACCATCTAGGCTTCTTTTAAGCGCTTAGTATACTGCTAGGCTTTTTTATAAAATAGTCTTTTATATATAGTTTAGGGTCTTTTTAGTTTTTTCTAATTAAAGCTTATATAGGGTAAGTAGCGTATTTTTATTTGGATAGGGGTAAATCTAGTAGAGTTATAGGGTAAGGTTACTTAGGTATAGTCTATTAGGGGTAATAGTTTAACTTAGTTATTCTAAAAGTAGTTAATAAAGGGCCGGAGTCTCTAGTTTAAGTATTAATTTATATTCTCTATTACGGCACTAACCTAACATATACTGCTTTATACTGTCTTATACTATTTCCTACTATTAGCTAGCCCACCACTAGTGCCTTAGCGGCCGGCACTACTATTTATATATAATACCCCCTTTCTACCTTCTTCTCCTCTTTATATTATAACGTAGTTATTTAGTTTACTTTATTGCAGCACTGTAACAGTTTATAGTATCTTTAATTTACGCCCTATCGCAATTACTAATTCCCTATACCCTAGCTAATTAACCTCCGCCCTAGAGTAATTACAACCTATATACGCCTTTACTAAAACTAATATATCCCTAATACAGTCCTAGAACAATCCTTAGTTTTTACCTAGCGCCTAAATAGGCAATACTAATAACGCCGAAATGGCTAAAACCTAGAACCTCTGTGACGTTTTTGCAGACCTCTTTATATAGATATACCCTAATATTATATAGACAATCCGCTGCTCCCTACTATACCCTAAGACCTTTAAGCCTAGTAAAGCTTACCTTACCCTTATTAACTATACCAACGAGTTCCTTAATAATATTAAAGTAGGACTATAGTATATATATAATATAAATACCGCTAATAAGAAAGCTAATAAAAACCTTAGTACTCTTATTACTTCCTAGATAGGAACTATTAACTCCTAGGTAAAGACTATTACCGTTTTAAAATAATTAACCCCTATAATAATGGTAGTAACCTAGTAGAAAAAATAGAGGTCTAAAGACCCGCTAATATTTAGTGGAAAAGGCACCCTACTAAAATAATAAGCTAATTTTAAGACCTAGCATATTAAGATTAAGGGAGTCTTTAACCGCGACTAGGACTACTTTAAGACCGTTTAGTCCTAGATTTTTTATATCTCGGATATACTAGAGGATAAGGCCTATAAGTTTATTAAGTAGGGTATAGAGCTTATATATATAAGAACCTAAACAATATATCTATATAGAAATGGCCCGCTAAGGAAGATATACTTAAAGACCTTACTACCTACTATAAGGTCCTTAATATAGCCTAGGTTATAAAGAATAAGCTTAACTATTTTCCCTAGGGCGAGCGTAATCACTAGTCCTAGAATGGAGAGCTTAATAAGCTAATAATCCGCGTTAAGAAGATAGACGAATAAAAGGTGGATTTACTTTAAAAGTTTATTTCTCTAAAGATGGAAGAGCTAGTACTTAGACTTACCTATAAAATTAATAATAGCGATTATATAGGTTAGAGTAAGCAAATAGATATATTTATTAAAACCCTTATAAACTATACATACTAAGCTAACCTTAAAAAGAACGCTAACCACTACCTACCTACTTAAGCCCCTACCCCTATACTAACCCTAACCCTAGCAGTAACTAAAAAACCTATAAACCTATAGACCTTAATAAGATCTTAGATATAAAGCGTAAGCGCTGCGTTAATAATAGACTATATTTTACCTATGGCCTGCCTAGCCACTAAAAGGACACCTATAACCCCACTAAGACAGCAAACCTAGTCCTAATACTACCCTATTAAATAATATAAATTAATAACTGCGGACGCGGCGATTATAGAGTCTATTATAGACGCGGCAACTATAGAGCCTATTACGGCTGCGGCGGACAACCCCCCCCCCCCTTTAACCCTCTGGCTTAGTTACTTTAAATAATGCCATATATAAGAGCCTAACCCGTTAATAACGCCTAGTATTAGCAACTCTACGCTAGCAAATATAAACACGGCCATGTTATTAATAAGGTATTATCTTCCTATACCCTAACCGAGACTAATACTAATACCGCTAGCTAGATAAACACTAGACCGCCCTGCTAAGATAGCTTTATACCCTAATTGTTAAAAGGCAAACTCTTAAACTAAGTCGCGTCTAAGGGTTTAAACTATATAAGGAGGAAAACAAGAAGATTAGGTCCTTATTACTAGATTAATTAGTCCTTTCTATTAGTAAGCTACTACTTAATCTTAAATTAGTAAACAGTAATAAGAAATTAATCTTTATTTAAACCTAACTCTTTTTATTATATAACCTATACCCCTAAGTTTATATTAATATAGTAAGCCTAGTAGACTCCAGTAGTACTATAATGGCATTTACTAACGTAGAGTCTATTATAAGAAAATATAACGTTATAACTAAGAAGCTGCTAGCACCTAGGCCACTATGCCTCGTAGATAGTATTCCAACTTTACTTATTACGGACTACTTTACCGCCTAAATATTAATTGGCCTCTATACTAAAGCTATACTCTTTTTTATTACTAAACTCTTACCTACTACCCTAATTATCTTAAGTATACCTTAGCTTTAGAAGCATGAGCCCCGCCCTAGCTTTAGAAAGCTTAAAATCTACTTTAACTTAGACTATTACTCTAGGCACTACCTCCTATAGGAAATAACTAACAGTAGCTAGGACGCCCTATATAGATATTCGGTACTACTAAGCCTAGTACCTAGGACTATATATAAAGCCCTAATAGTAAAAGACGTTCCTAATAAAGGGGAGTCTATATAGCTGTAAAGTAATAAGACAGTAAAAAACTAGACTACCCTAGTACTTAAGACCAAAACAATAGGCTAGCTAGCCCTACTAAGACTAAGGAAGAAGGTCTACTTTGCGCCGCTATTATTAAGAATCTAACCCTAACCTAGATACTATTTAAACCCTAGCCGCCTAGCCTAATACCTAGAACTAAGCTATATACTATACGCGTATACCACAGCTTGCGTTATAGTAAGGACTAGCTATATAACTACCGAGACTCGTATAATAAAAACCGCGCCACTGTAACGCCTAACCTTATACCTATCTCCTACGCGTACCGTATAGGGCCGCCGCTTTATTTCCGCCCCCTAGGCTAACTAAGCTGTGCTAGCCTAGCTATAGCACTAGAGAACTAAATACACCCTAACCTAGATAATATTAGATACGCTTATGCCGTTAATTTCACCCAGTTCTATAAATAAAAAAACGTAATAGTGATAAGGATCTATATAGCGGAGCTAGTAGAACTAGTTAAATAAAAAGAGTACTAATAGCTACTTAAGGAGCTGCCTATAGGCCTAATAAAAGTACTAAACCTATTAGAAAGGTCTTTTCACTAGCTAGTAGAAGGCAACTATATAATAAAGGAAGCTTATAAAGTGCTACCCCCCTATTTTTATAACTTTCTTAAGATAAATCTAAAAACTAAGCCCGAGCTTTTACGCCGGAAGATAGTTAATCCTAATATTAAAAAAATCCTAAAAGGCAAACTAGGATTAACCCATAAAGATATTTTATAATACCTATTAAAGGAGTTTCGTAAATATATTAAGTACTTCCTCCCTAAGAATATAGATAAGCTGCCCCCTTACCGACTATAGGACTATAAAATTAAGATTATCCCCGGAAACTAGGCCCTATACTAAAAAAAAATTACTCTTACCTACTAAACTTAGGTATATAAAGAAATAGATTAATAAGATACTAAATAAGGGTTTTATCCGCAAATTAACCTCACTAGCTACTATACTACTCCTTCTTACTAAAGAAGAATATCGGATGGCTATAGGGACTAGAATAAGCTAAATCGTTTAAGGCCCTTAAGGGAGCCTTTACCTCAGCACTAGTACTAGCATACTATAACTATATAAAGAAAACAGTAGTAGAGATAAATGTATTAAATTAGACTTTTAGCAGAGTCCTTTCCCAGTATAATAATAACGGTAAATTAAGACTAGTTATATTCTTCTCTGCAAAGCACTCTATACTAGAGTATAACTATAAGATCTATAATAAAGAACTCTTAGCTATTATTAAGGCTTTAGAGGAATAGCGTCCTAAGCTATAAGGGATTAAGGAGCCGTTTAAAATTATTACCAACCATAAGAACCTATAAATATTTATAACTACTAAGTAACTAAATTAGTGCTAAGTCTGGTAGGCAGAGTTCCTTTTATAGTTTAACTTTATAATTATATATAGACCTAGCAGTAAAGCCACACTTCCTAACGCCCTAAGCCGGCTACTAGGAGTAAGGCCTAAGGACACTAATATTAAACACCTCTACTACTAAGCCTAAATTATTATACCGCCCTAGAAAGTTAACCCTATAATCTTAAAAGAATTACTATATAAGTCCCGTAACTTTAATAACGTAAAGTTTATAGCCGCTCTAGACCCTAAAATAGCTAAAAGGTTACTAGATAAGTTAATCTAGTTAGGATACTAGAAGATCAAACTTGCAAGAGATATAATAGCGACCCTATATAATCGGAAAGCTTACTAGTAGCTAAAGAAGATTAGGAAATTACTTTATTATAATAAGTTAGAATATAGTATTGTTAATAGATAGATCTACTTTTACTAACGTCTCTTCGTCCCTAACGCCCTAGACCTCCACCTAAAAGTTATCTATTACTCTTATAGCAGCGGCCCCGCTAGTTACCCTAGCTAGGTTAAAACCCTTAACCTCTTAAACTAAATATACTAGTAGCTAGAAATCTCCTAATTTATAGCTACCTTTATTAAAGACTATGCCCTATACTTTCGCACTAAAACCCCCTATTCTGCCCTGCCCGGTTTCTTAAAGTTACTAAAACTACCTACTTACCTATAAACCAATATTTTAATTAACTATATTATAATACTGCTGGTATACTAATGCTATAGTAAGGTATATAAATATATCCTTATTATTATAGACCGCCTAACTAAAATATAATACCTTATTTTAGTAATAGAACTCTTAATAAAGGAGCTAGTTAACGGCTTTATTAATAATATATATAAGCTCTATAGTATACTAAGCATAATTATCTCTAATCGCAGTATATAATTTATTAGCAACTTCTAGTAATAACTAAGTAAACGCCTTAAGATAACCTTAAGACTAAACTTAGCCTAGTACCCAGAAATAGATAGCTAAACTAAAATTATTAACGCTGCCGTAAATAAGTACCTTTGTACTTTTATTAGCTTTATATAAAATAACTAGGTTAACTACCTACCGCTTATTAAGTTTGCTATAAATAACTAAATTAATAAGAGTATAGGTATCTCCCTATTTTTTATAAATTATAGCTTTAACCCTCGCCTCGGAATTAAGCCTACTAGCCTTTACCTACTAATACTATTAGTATAAGTAAAAAGGGAGTTCTTCTGCGTAAACTCTATAGCCAACCGCTTTAAGCGGATATTAATATAGCTTAAGGCCCTAGCCCGGATTTTATAGCAACGCTATAAAAATAATACTAATATCTATAGGGATAAGAGCGCGTTATTATATAAAGGTAATATAGTTATAGTTAGCTTAAAAAATATAAAGATAAATAAACCTAAAAAGAAATAGGACGATAAATGGGACGGCCTTTACCCCATACTTGCAGTATACTAAAGGGTAGTTATAGTAGACCTCCTAAACTATATCTAAGTAAATAAATCCTTCTATATATTTAAGGTCCGCCTTTAAGTTACTAAAAAGATCCCTAGCTAAGCAAATATCAATACTATAGAGCGCCGCAATATATAAGGACAAGTAGTAGAGAGAGATAATAATGGTAATATAGAAGATAAATAGGAATTTAAAAAAATCCTTAATATACATAACGAAGACCCCTAAGGCCACTCTTATAAGATTAAATAGAAATATTTTAAGGATATAACCTAGCAGCTAGAAGAAGACCTAAAGGGTTATAAATAAGCTGTATAGCGCTTTTATAAGCAATACCCTAAAAAGCTAGAACCCCTAGACTAGGTATAAAATAAGGAAAAGCTACGCTAAGGTTATAGTTAACTACTATATTAAAATTTATAGTGGTTAAGATGTTATAGAACTTTAACTAGCAGTTAAAGTTATCTAATTGGCTAGATCCTTGCTAAGAAACGCTACGCGGATTAATTTAGGTAGCGGTATAGAGTTCTACTAACCTTACTCACTAAACTAACTAATTAGGATTTTCTATACCCGGTACAAAAAATCGCCATTAGCTTAGTTAAGGGCGGTAAGCGGAACTAATATCTTTGCGGTTAAAAAAAAATAGGCGACCCTATACACTGCCTATTTTAAAGTTATCTATTTAATTTAGGGACTAAACCATCTAGGGGAGAGTACTGTTACGGCACTAACTTAACGCATACTGTTTTATACTGTCTCGTACTATTTCCTATTATTAGCTAGCCCACCACTAATGCCTCAGCGGCCGGCACTATTATTTATATACAATACCCCCTTTCCACCTTCTTCTCCTCTTTATACCACAACGTAGTTATTTAGTCTACTTTATTGCAGCACTGTGACATTCTCTGTCTAACTATTTATCTAGAGGTAGTATACTATAAAAAGCTTTAGCTTAATACCTAGAATTTAGATAAACTTATTCTAAAAGGCTAATATAAACTACGGCCTATAATTAGATATAATAGTATCTAGTAGTTTATAAATTTAGTAAATATAATAAATATATAGTTAAGCCGCCTCTTTAGTATATATATTTTTATAATAGGGAATTAAAAATAGGCGCTTGCTAAAGCGGTCTATTAAAATTATAGCTATATTATATCCGTTACGGTCTAGAGGTAGTTTATAAAAATCTATAGAAATATACTACTAGGGGCGTTCTAGTATTAGGAGGGGTTTTAATAGCTTTAGGATTTTATCTCGCGGAATTATAGACTTATAATAGCCGTTATAGTTCTATATATAACGGTTTATATTTATAACTATTTTAGGCTAGTAGTAACGGCCACTAATAATCTTATAGGTTTTATTTCTTTAGGGTAGGTTATAAAGACCTAAGTATATACTTTGGCGATAAGCTAAGTCTATAAGTCCTATTCCTTTACTACTATTAGCCATTCCTAGTACTTAAGTAGTCTTTTTTTAAGGGACTATAGGCTAATAGCGTCCTTTGCTATTTTACAGTACTTCTATAGAGAAGGGGCCGCATAGTTTATCTATAGTAGTTTATTAATAAGGTTAAGTTCTATAAAGTTAATAGGGTATATCTTAGCTTCTAAGGATTCTGTACTTAGTTCTATATTAGGAAAATATTCGCAGGATAAGATTTAAGTAGACTTTATATAGCGCGTTTCGCGTAATTAATATGCAAATTAATTAACTTAACACGTAATTAACTAACTTAATATATAATTAACCAACTTAATATATTTAAAAGTTAAATAATACGTAGTTAACCTACTTAATATATTTAAAAGTTAAATAACACACAGTTAACCTACTTAACAACTTTAAAAGCTAACTATATATTCCTTAACATGTAATTAAGGTAAAGTTATATGCTAATTACGCAATCTTATACAATCTTATATAGTCTTATTACTTAGAGGCTCTGCACAAGGCTCTGCACAAGGCTCTACACGAAGCTCTACACGAAGCTCTACACGAAGCTCTACACGAAGCTTTACGTACAGAGGCTCTGCACAAGGCTTTACGCGAAGCTCTACGTACGGAGGCTCTACGCGAAGCTCTGCATCGGGTCCCCGCTATATTCCCAATAGCCTCTACACGTGTCTCTGCCTATGTAGCCGCCTTATTTTTTACCCTTCCTTCCTTCTATCAGATAATCTGTATTCTCGGAGGCGTAGGACGTGCACGGGTCACGTGCTCGGGTCACGTGCATTGTAAATATCTTCGTCTAAGCCCAGGGGCCCTAGGTCGAACGACGATTAAGATCATCAATTAATCAACCCATTTCATTAATGAATAGCTCTATATAAACTATCTAATAGTTATAAGCCCGGTCCGCCAACATAAGAAGCTATTCAGCTATTACTTGTTGGCCGCCGAGGTAGCTTTACTGCAGAGGTGCGACGGGTGCTGTTCGACGTCCGTATCAGACGGTATCAGTATAGTTTCAACCTGTATCATCACTCTCTAGGGACCCCTGTAGGGGGTCAATTCTCTTATGTATATTAGGGCTCTTAGAGCCACCTTGAATAAAACAGACCGCTCCTTCAATTCTGTGTCTCTATACAATCAGCTAGCTATATGTCATTCGTGATACCTGCCTCGCTGACATTACTTAATTATTTAAAGAAATTCTACCTTATTATTAGACTCTGACACCTCATCGTCATAAGATAACCCTGATTAAAATCCTACCTTAATTATCACAGGACGAGATTCCATGAGATTCCACGAGACTCCACCTTAATCATTAAAGGACGATCCTGACGATAAGGACGATCCTGATAATAAGGACGATCCTAACGACAAAATACCATCTTAATTCCTCCTTTGCCTATCAGTTAAATGACTCCACTAATAAGTTTATTAACTACGATTATCCTTAATAAGCTAGAAGACTGGGAATAATGGCTATAGCAACTCTAAGCCCTTATAGATCAGCAAATTTAGGCCTATATTAACCTAGCTATAGAAGCATCTTAAGAAGGTCTACTTAAAAAACTACCTTATCTAAAGGTTATAGATTTTAATAAGAATACAACCTTATATATATAGCTCTTGTTAAATTAACAGAAAGCGTACAAGAATAGCAGATAATACTATAACTAGGACATAAAGTACTTTCTAAAATAGGAAGAGTATCTGCAACAGATACGTACCTAGATTACAACTATAGTATTAATTTAAAAGAAACTACTGCTTAACCCTTCCTTAATAGTTAAAGAATGGCTATCCTAATTAAAGGAGAATATAGAACCTACCTTATCGTTTATTAAAAAGAAGGTATAACACTAGTATATAGAAGCCCTTAAGGGGTTTAAATACTTATTAAAATTAAATTAGTGGTTAGATTAATGGGAACACGTAATAGTACTAGGAGAGAAGTATAAAATCCCTTAAATATCCGATGGAATCTAGCTTTAAGATTTAGTAGAAGTTATTTAACCTTTTAGTAACGCCTACTATATAAAGTATACTACTGAGTTAAATAACCTATAGAAGTTAAGATCTTCCAAATACTATAGAGTAGTAAAGGAGCTGTAAGAAGGACTTAAAACACTCTTAAAGAAAGCTAATACTACTATAAGAGGGAGTACCTTTAATGCAGACTTCGTAAAGTAAGCTATTAAGGATTACTCTAATACTACTAAAGGTTTATAAAGAGGAAGAGCCTTAATATATAATAGACGCTTAAAGAAAGCTAGGACACTAGTAGATAAGGAGACGTTCTGTAAGAAGCTAACGCCTAAGTGCTTAGCGTATAGAATATAAGGACACTCCCTACGGGACTATTAGTGTTTATTTAAAGATAAGAGACCTATAGGAGTTATAATAGGAGATGCGCGTATTAATAGGGTACTAAAGAAGGTAGAAAAGAATAAGAATTTCACTAACTAAGTTGCGAAAATCAGACTTAAAGAATAGGAAGATAAGGCTTAATAATGACAGAATAAGAGTTAGAAAGTTAAGATTAAGGAAGAAGCTAATATAATATTCCTAGAATTATATTACATAGGTTAAATCCATCCACCAAAGCTATTAACTATTCTTAACTTAGGAACCACTCTCTATATCTTTAATAACCTCTCTCATTTCTATAACTTTAGGAAAGCTTTAAAACTTAAATACATTATCACCGGTAGCTTAGAAGTGCCTATACTAGGCTATAGTAATGTTACTGTTTAAGTTACAAAACTAAATAAGAGTAAGGGAATCCTATGTCTTAAGGACGTTGCCTTTTATACGGACTTTAATACAAATCTAGTGTCGTTCCATTTACTTTAAAAATGAGGGTACTACTAGGATAATAAAGGAGAGAATAATCTTCTAGTTTAAAAGGATAACTTAGTCCTATATTAAATGGAAGAATATTATAAATAATAGACTATTAAATATATCTAACTAGGAAGTATATTAGCGTTTAATATAAGCCGACTGCTACGCTAACGGAAGTGTAGAGTATTATTAAGAGACGCTTGTCTAGATTCGAAAGGAGATATATATCTATAACATCTGCGTCTAGGTTATTTAGGACCTATAAGCCTTTATTATTTAGGTCTTAACGCCTTAAGAGTTAAGCTTAGAGGCCTAAAGATAACGGAATGTTAATATTACAGTCTCGCCAAAATTAAGCGTTAGGTCTTAAGAAGGTTCTTAAAATAAAATATTAATAAACCTTATTTTAATCTCTATATTAACTAAACTAACCTTAAGAAAGCGTATGCTGGATTTATACGAGTTATATTTATCTATAATACCTTTTTAAAAAGAACTTTCTTGTATTTTATAACGACGTATAGTAAAGAAAAAAAGATACTATAAGTACTTAAAGATTTTACCTAATGGATTTGTCTAAGGTATAACCTTAAGGTTAACACTATTAGATTAGATAACGAGCTAGAGAGAAGGAGAACTCTTAAATGGCTATAGACTTAAGGAATTATATTTAAGCCTTTAGCGCTATATACCTAAGCTTAGAACAGTACCACTAAACGCTTAGGGGGTGTAATTATTAAGAGATTATAAGTAATAAGAATTGCTGCTAATCTATTATACAACCTATAGAACGAGATAGTTAACTATATAATATACCTTTAAGATTAAATGCCACTAAAAAGTAATAGTTGGAAATCGCTATATAAGAAGTTCTATACCTTCCTAGCTAATGGGTTAAAAAAGCCGCAACTAGCGCACCTAAAAGCCTACAGCTGTAGGGTATATACGATAACGTTAGACGCCTAGCTAAAGAAGAAAAGGCTAAGTAAGCTAGATTTATAAGCCTATATCGGCTACCTTATTAGCTATAACTTTACCAATATCTATAGGATCTAGATCCCATATAAAGGTATTGTCATCTCTACTAAGGACGTTATCTTTAATAAGAAGATATTCTTTAACGGTAAGCAAACGGATATCTCAAAGGACCTATACGCTGAGTTAGACACGCTAATTAAGAAGATTTAACTCCTTAATACCTTAACTAAGAATAAGGTCCTTCTGGAAGACGATAAAGAAATATTTAAACCGTTAATTTAAGAGGAAGATGATGATAACATTAATAAGCTAGTTTAAACCTTTAATGAGTTAGCAGATCTTAAGCTTGTAAGAGCTCTTAAAGATATATACTGTATACTACCTTTAATAGAAGAAGATAAAGAATCTCTATATGCCTTTTACGTTAAGTATCCTATAAAGTTAGATATATAAGGTACTGATTAAGACGTCGCTTATTAAGTAGGAGATGCGTTTAATACTTAGGGGGTGTTTAATAACTTAGTTAAAGACTTATTTAAGGAAGCTAGCGATAATAGGTTTAAAGACTTTGTTACTAAAAGGATTATATTAGCCTATTATAGCGCCTTCTTAGTAGGAAGGAAGTTTAACCTTAATAGTTGACTTAATGATAGTAAGCTAAAATTAGGCAGAATACGCGATATTAGATTATATAGGAAGAACCTACCTCCGCCACCCTAGTTAATCTAGGACCTTAATATATATCCTCTTTAAGATTAGTTCTAAGAGGCTTAATAAGCCTATCTTTAATCTTATTATTAAATAAGGTTATTTTAAGAAATAGATAAGAAGTATATAAAGGGATAGTAGGTCCTTAGCTTAATATAGGTATTTGTTTATAAGATAGATAAGTATAAATTTCTCTAGAAATATAAGGTACGCTTAGTAGTCTATAGAAATTAATAAGCCCTAAAAGACCTACCTATAAGAGCTACTATATTAGCTAGTACGACCTTCCGAACCCTTATGGCGATTACTATAAAATTTAACCTAAAGATAACATAGATAGATATAGTTAACGTATTTGTCTATTGCGATCTTAACGAAGTTGTCTATATAAAGCTACCGCTAGGGTTTAATAAAGGAAAGACAGATAAAGTACTACGCTTAAGAAAAGCCCTATATAGACTATAACGATTACTACTATTATAGCAGAAGAATCTCACGAGCTTATTAAACGAATTAGGTTTTAAAGAAGTACCCTAGAAGCTATATGTTATGCTAAAAGGTAAAATAGTCGTCTTTTTTTACGTTAATAATATTATCTTCTGCTACTAAAAGATAGATAAGAAGAAAGCTTAAGAAGTAATTAAGGAGCTAAGTAAGGAATACTAGATAAGTACCCTTAGCGAGCTAAAATGGTTCTTAGGAATCTACGTGCTATATAATTATAGCTAGAGGCTCCTATAGCTATCCTAAGAAGCCTATATTAAGAAGATAGCTAACTAGTATAAGATAGATTTTAGAGG